>Ga0307968_1000233_pt1:0-30000 | contig 36516 bp, 44 predicted proteins | sample OrgLakmetagen650_FD_201834 | JGI IMG/M metagenome (GOLD analysis project Ga0307968, IMG submission 201834) | Saline water microbial communities from Organic Lake, Antarctica - #650 | ecosystem: Environmental > Aquatic > Non-marine Saline and Alkaline > Saline | place: Antarctica: Organic...
ACGGGCTTTTTGTGCTGGTCTGGGCCAGCACCAAAATAAATAAAGCAGCTGTACATGCCAGGTTGACGGGCTTTTTGTGCTGGTCTGGGCCAGCACCAAAATAAATAAAGCAGCTGTACATGCCAGGTTGACGGGCTTTTTGTGCTGGTCTGGGCCAGCACCAAAATAAATAAAGCAGCTGTACATGCCAGGCTGACGGGCTTTTTGTGCTGGTCTGGGCCAGCACCAAAATAAATAAAGCAGCTGTACATGCCAGGCTGACGGGCTTTTTGTGCTGGTCTGAGCCAGCACCAAAATAAATAAATATAAAGAGGGGGGTCTTTTTTCAGTAACCAATGTGGGGAGTTGTTTCCTCTGCCTGTGTAGTTTTCTTTTTATTTCTGATCTCAGCCAGTGTATGTATACACTCTGCACGTGCTATCGTGGTCTGCATCCTCTACACAGGTGGGGCATGCCCTCCATTATGTGCTGTCAGAGCTGCCTCCTCACAGATCAGTCGTAGAAGGGAGCAGCAGCAGTAGGAACGGTACGAGGAGCATGCCCAGCAGTTCCAGCAGCAGTCCTCCCAGCAGTTGTCTCAGCAGTGAGCCTGACAGAGGCAGCTGCAGCAACAGCAGCAGCATTCCTCCCAGCAGCAGCAGCTTGCCTAGCAGTAGCAACAGCAGCAGCAGCAGTCCTTTCAGCAGCAGCAGCTTGCCTAGCAGTAGCAACAGCAGCAGCAGTCCTTTCAGCAGCAGCAGCTTGCCTAGCAGTAGCGACAGCAGGAGCAGTCCTTCCGGCAGCAGCAGCTTGCCTAGCAGTAGCGACAGCAGCAGCAGTCCTTCCGGCAGCAGCAGCTTGCCTAGCACCAGGAGCAACAGCAGCAGCACGTACAACAGCCACGCCAACACCGCTCATGCTAGCACCGCGCCCCTACCTCCCCCTCCTCCTGTTTGCTCCCTTCCTTCCAGTTTACGTTCCGTGCAGAACTGCCCCGTGGACTGGAAAGAGTGTGGGCCTCACATCTTTGAGCGCTGGTGCGTTGTGAGTTGTGATGCTGAAACCACAGGTGTGCTGAAACTACTGGGGTTGGCCAGAACCGTATATATACGGTGTATAACGGGGGTTATTTGGCAGGGAAATCACCAAACGTACGGTTGTATACGATGTATATATACGGTCCTGGCCAACCCTAAAAAGTACAGGTGGCGCCGAAACTGCAGTCATTGGCGCTGAGGTTGTCTTCGGATTGCACCACCTGGAGGAGGATTGTCCTCCAGGAGGATTGTCCTCCTGTTCCAATTGTCCCAATTGTCCTCCAGGAGGATTGTCATCCTGTTTCAATTGTTCCAATTGTTCCAATTGTCCTCCAGGAGGATTGCCCTCCTGTTCCAATTGTTCCAATTGTCCTCCAGGAGGATTGTCCTCCTGTTCCAATTGTTCCAATTGTTCCAATTGTCCTCCAGGAGGATTGTCCTCGGATTGCACCACCTGAGACTCCTGTTCCAATTGTTCCAATTGTCCTCCAGGAGGTTTGTCCTCGGATTGCACCACCTGGAGGAGCTAGGCTGCTTCCCAAAAATACGCACAACATTTGCTTTTCTCTTCATTACATTGGAGGGAGTGTTGACCCCATCTTGTGGTGCACGGTCATGCTTAACGTAGACTCAGCTGAACCTGTCAAAAGCATGATCTAGGTGAAATGCAGTGCCCGTCCTCAAGCCACGCTGGTACACGCACACGCGCACACACACACACACACACACACACACACACACGCACACACACACACACACACGCACACACACACACACACACACACCGATGCCACCGATACAAAACCTTCTCGAGCAATGCTGGAGCGTGCTATCGCGACGCAAAAACCTCTAAGCTGGGGCTTCTCCCTGCACCTTCAAAAAGGAAAGGAAAGAACTACGCAGGCAGTGATATACCACTCCCCAATTGTGCTTCACGTCCTGTTGTTTTTGAGAGAGGGTTTGTTGTATATCACAGATTGTAACTATGTATTTGTAGGGTTGGCCAAAACCATACATAGGTACTTATTCACGGTGTATGTATGGTGCCTTCAGCAGTGAAATCTCCGTGTATACGGTCATGAGTGTACGGTTTGGGCCAACCCTAAGTATTCTTATGTATAACTGCAGGGCCACAGAGCCGGCTGTGTTGCAAATGATGAGCAGGCACGGCCGTCTGGGTGTGCCCTTGCCTACCAAAGACGCACTGCGCTGCAGCACGCTGCTGCGCACTCTGTCTCAGGTGAGGGCTGGTGCTAATATTTCAAAGGCGTTGAAACGAAAATGGTTTATGGATGAAGTCCACTCCGTCTCAGGTGAGGGCTGGCGCTGGTAATTTCAAAAGCAATGAAACGAAGATGGTTTATGAGAAAGTTCCACTCCGTCTCAGGGTGCGGAGTGGGGTTAGTATTTTAAAAGGCATTGAAACAAAGATGGTTTATGGGGAAATTCCACTCTGTCTCAGGGTGCGGAGTGGGGTTAGTATTTTAAAAGGTATTGAAACAAAGATGGTTTATGGGTAGATTCCACTCCATCTCAGGTGAGGACTGGTGCTAGTATTTTGAAAGGCGTTGAAACGAAGATGGTATATGGGAAAATTCCACTCCATCTCAGGTGAGGACTGGTCATAATGGCAAAAACCAGCAGATGGACGGTGAAAGGAAACAAGATGTGCTGCAGCACAGTGCTGCGCACACAATTGCTGTCAGACCTGTGTAGGGTGAGGACTGGATGTAGTGATTCAGGAGCGGAATGATGTCAGGACAAAAGGGGGTTTGGGAGAATGGTGTATGTGATATGCTTCTGCTCTGTTTTGTTCTGGGGAGGATTGGCAGGATGAAGCCAGGAGCAATGATAACGTGTTGACAGAAAAAAGCTTCGGGGAACACATGCGTTGCACTGCAGCACAATGCTGCATTGGGTACCACAGTGGCTCCTTTTTCTTAATTTATGTGGGGAGTGGTTTCTCACTGCCTGCGTAGCTTTTTCTATTTCTGATTTAGCATGGCATGTCCGTTGCACTGCAGCGCAATGCTGCATTGGGTACCACAGTGGCTCCTTTTCCTTAATTTATGTGGGGAGCAATTTTCACTGCCTGCGTAGCTTTTTCTATTTCTGATTCAGCATGGCATGTCCGTTGCACTGCAGCACAATGCTGCATTGGGTACCACAGTGGCTCCTTTTTCTTAATTTATGTGGGGAGCAATTTTCACTGCCTGCGTAGCTTTTTCTATTTTTGATTCAGCATGGCATGTCCGTTGCACTGCAGCACAATGCTGCATTGGGTACCACAGTGGCTCCTTTTCCTTAATTTATGTGGGGAGTGGTTTCTCACTGCCTGCGTAATTTTTCATTCTCTTCTGCCCACTCTGTCTCGGGCAAGGACTGGTTTTAATGAACCAGAAGACGTAATGATGTCATGAAGAAACGAATCTGGAGTGATGTCAAGAAGAACGAGTTTATGGAAAAGTTGTGCTTACCTTCATGCCTAAACTTCGTACTTACCTTCATGCCCTGTCTAACAGGAGGAAAGTGTGCTCAGCCCTTCCATGTGTCCTATGTCCTACAATGCATTCTTACCTTCATGCCTTGCGCTTTAAACTTAACAGGCCAGCGTGATTGAGCTTTCAGAGCAGGTGGTAGGAGCACTGGCTGATCAGCTGTTGCACGTTCGCCTGGCAGAAGCAGCCCTTGATATCGAACGACGCTGCAGAACAGCTCAAGACCCAGAGGACGGAGAGGTGCAGAGATTGTGGCCAGATCAATCACAACTGCTGGTTCGGGCACAGCAGGTGCAGCTGCAGCGGTTGCAGCAGCATGGAGGAGAAGAAAGAGGCACAGCCGCAGCAGCAGCAGCAGCATCAAGAGTGAGTCCACCACTCAGGCACCACCACGTGCTGGAGCAGTATGCAAGGTCTGCGTTGCTGCAAGCACGTTGGGATGGGGGTGCGGTGCTGGGAGGCGGGTGGCCTCAAACTCAAGACCGTGTGGCAGAGGGGCGTGACTGGGCTGCTGCTGAGGTGGAAAGCAGTGTGTTGCAAGAGCAGGAAGCAGAGCACAAACAAGCGTATAATAAGAAAAGGCAGCAGCAGCAGCAGCAGGAAGATGAGCGGTCAACAAGGCAGGAGATAGGGGGCCCACCACACAAGCGGGTGTTGCTGAGTCCGTCCAAAGATCCCCGGACAGGTATGTTGTGTTTGTGTGTGTGTGTGTTTGTGTGTGTTTGTGTATATTTGTGCGTGTTTTCTGACGTATGTGATAGTCTAATACTGGAAGTGGAAAATTCACTAGGAGTGTGGGCGTGCATCAAGGGAAGATTTTAAACTACTTTGGAATGTACATTGCAGGTGTGACTGTCGAGCCTTTAGCGGTGAGCCTTGATGGGCTAAGCATGGCAGACGCTCAAGCAGTTGTGGGTGGAGCTCAGGTATGGATTTCGTATAATGTCGTATGATAAGCAACTATAATGCTGTATACTAAGTAACTATGCTGTATACTAACTCTTGTATTGATGTTGGTGTCTTTTATGACGAAGCATGCAAACGCGAGGTATGCAGCACTTGACCCAGCATTCCACATAAACAAAATATACACGCACAAAGGTGGGCACTCAGCTCCCGTGCAGGTGCATTGCAACTTATCCCTTTAAAAGCCTTTCCCTGATTGCCTAAAGCAACTAAGTATGACCCAGATCTTACCTCTAACACTAAATTGTACCACTTTTGCGTTATCCCTCGCTCTCACAGGTGGCGTATGTCGTTGCCAAAATGCTTGCAGCAGCTGCGTGGCATGCACACTTGGAAGAGGTGTGTTTGCTCCGTTAACTGTGAGATAAATGAAACTACAATACTTCTTTCAAGAGCTATAGTCATGGTGATGATTGGTGAACTTTACATCCTGGGAGTTCAGCTTCGAGGGGGACATCGACTGCACCGTAATCGCAACAAAGTTGAATGCTGTTGTTATTGTCTGAATTGTCAGATTGGTATTATGTATTATACATTCGGAAAGGAAAGAACAGGGAAGGTAAGGACAGATAAAGGAGGGATTGGTTTAAGCATGACCAAGTGATGCCAAGATCATATACCTGCCATCACTTGAAATTCCTCCAATGCTTAAATTTGGATACCTAGTACTTCTAGGCTAGAAGGAAGATCTCTGCAAGGGTCAGTTAAGGTATTTTAGAAGCCGCCGCACTCACACCTGAATGATTGTTGATGATTAGCTTTTGAGGAAAATTTTATATTTATGTAGAGGCTTACTGCGGAAAAATGGAATGAGTGTTCTGTTACAATTACAGGTGACTTGAGAGTAAATTACAAAACCTGAAAGGGTTGTCTGTAGTCTTTGTGGAGCTTGGGAGTAAAACCATAGGCTCAATCATGCGAGCTGGTCACAAAAATCAAACGAAAAAGCCTATACTAGGTTAGATAAGCATTATGGAAAGGCTAGCGCTCACAAGAGGCAGAGCCCTACCGAACGTATGCTGTTCTCACTGTGACCTCCTTCCAGGATCCCCTTTCTCCTAGTGGTGGCCGTGCTTTGCGTGGGTTGCTCTTTGAGAGAGGTAACGTGTTTGACCGCACGCCACAGCAGCTGGTGACGGACTTGCTCAAGGATCGGCACGCGCTCAAGCCTTTTAAGGGCGATGCTGAGAGCGGAGCCTCTGCAGGGTGGGTGCCGGACCTGAGCAGTGACGCATGGCAGGATCTGGACTTGCTGCGTTGAATGAGCACTTGGTGCATGAGCAGTGACGCATGGCAGGATTTGGACTTGCTGCGTTGAATGAGCACTTGGTGCACAGACCGATTTTCTCCTATAAATTTATTATCATTTAACGACATCATTTTGACCAACCGCGGTTGCTGAATATGTCTAAGCCTTCCTAGTCTATGCTGATAGTGTTAACACTGATTTGATTTCAATATCATAAGTCTGCGCGTCCTGTTTTGCAATAAAGCATAACTCTGTTGGTGTCCTTTGACAAACTAAATGATAAGAAGGTAGCTATGATTGATTGGGGGCGAGCCTTCAAAGGAGCGACACAAAACAAGGCATTGGGCACGCTATTTGTTATCTTTCCTGTAAAGCTTGAGTCTTGTTTGCCGTCATCTGGGCGCTGGGAGTTCAAAAGAGTATCTGGGGCGCCCTAAAATTTAGTAGAAAAGAAAAGACAAAAGAAAACATGATAGGATGGATGCTGCAATTAACAGCCAAGAAGCCGTTTGGCCTGGCAAGCATAAAGATCTGAGTCTGGCCTAGGTTGATGTGTTTGTTGGGTTTTGTTTGGGGCATGGTTGCTGGGTCGGAGAAAAGAAAAAACTACGCAGGCAGTGAAAAACCACTCCCCGTATTAATTAAAGAAAAGGACCCACTTTAATACCGGGTACCGTAAAACTCACCCACTGAAGGAAAAATAATAGGATCAATGGGGATCAGGAGGGTTGCAGGCTTGACCTAAAACTGTCTCCGAGGAGTCCTGATCAGTTAAAAATAGTGCTTGAAAGGGCACATCTGGTATGGACAAGTTTGGCAGCGTAAATGACAGAATGGACATGAACCTTGGAAGCAAGTTTTCTTTCTCTTTGAGAATCAAGACCCAGCTCCTTAAAAGTCTCCAGCGTGTGATTGTTGTAGATGGTGCCATCGACTCCCAAAAGGATGGTGCGGAGAGTAACGGAGGCTCCTTAAGGTTGGAGCAGAGGCCTTTATTCTGTTCCTGCACGGCGCTCAGCTGGTTCTGCGGTCGAGTGTCCTCACAGTACTTGATTCTCGATGAGGTGATTGTCACGTTGAAGAATGCTGAGATCTTTGGGTCAGTGCTGTCTGGGGAAGGTGGATCTGCTAATGGCTGGTGGTGCTGCTGAGGTGCTCCTGGTTTCCCTCAGTTGCCCCCTGCCACTTCTAAGAACCCACCCCCCTTCCCTTGCTAGTCTGTTGCTTTTTTGTTTTCGCGGGGATGGGAGCAACCAATACAGCATCCGTCGTACGGCTGGAGGTACACCTATTTTTGTTTAAGAATGAAGCGGGGTGGTGTAACATGCATAAGGAAGGTACGATTTGCCTATCGCTCATTCTCCGGGTTAACCAATTTGGCCGCTACGCTACAGATGGAAAGAGCTACTTTGTTATAATCCTAGTTTCAGCTGTATCGGGAATAAAATCTGAAGACTTTGTATAGGCAGTCGTTCGCTGCTACCATCATCCATGCAGACAAAGCAGGATCCTAGGGATCGGAGCCTGTCTTGCTGGTGGCTTTGAAGATCATGCTGCATGCTAAGTTGTGTATCTCAGTGATCATCTTTTATCTTTCTTATTTGCGTGTGTTGGCATCCAGAAAGGATATGCAAGGCACTGTGTAGTTGAGGGCAGAGGGGGCAAGTTGGACTTATTGAGTGCTTAAACCATACCGCATGCTTTTGGTTGTACAGGATTCCTGTTCTTTACTTCATAATGATGCACTTGGTTTTAACAGGGAACATACTAGGATACTTAGGTAAGCGTTGCTAGCGGCTCCGCCATTGGAGTAGTGCCATTTCTGAAAATTTGGGTTTTGTAGTATTCATGGTAGTTTGCTACGATATTGGCATTTCCTAATTTGTGGAGGGGTGCATGTGTGCTTGCAAGGCGTCATGGTAATTGGATAGGTACCAGAGACTTGAGGTAGGTGACTGGGGGCCCTTTGAGGCATATATAGCGAGGCATATATAACGAGACATAACTTACCTTACCTTACCATGAGGTAGGTGGCTGGGCTGTGTTTGGGTGATTTTGTATGATTCGGTGCTCTTCATATTCTTTTGCGAGCCAGTAGATATTGTAGAAGGGATTCCCCTCAGGGCCAGCTGTTTTGCTGGAGGTATCCGCAACATCAGAGTAGGTTGTAATTCATCTTCTAGCAAGAGTGTCAGCATATTCATTGCCTATGATACCTGCATGGGAGATTTAAATTTGTAGAAATGAATGCTACAACAACAATTATCACAATTGTTACATGTTTTACATACGCAGCCAAGCAGTCGCACGTTTTGACTGGAGGCTTAATCTGTAAAGTGTAAACTGTAGAAATGAAATGGCGATGGTGACTGGTGGATTGCTTTGGCGATGGATTGGAGGAGGACATCTCCCTGGATGTGGCAGCGGTGGAGGTTTGGGTGTGGGAGCTGTTTTTTTATTTGGTGCATTGAGGTTAGGCTTTCTGTGGCTATATGGGGGTATCCGTGAATGCTTGCGGCTGCTATAGCTGCTAGCTCTGCACGTGAGATGGTATTGGTTATACCTACGCCTCTTGGGTTCACGTAATGGGATACGTTCAAGCAAGGGTGGTACACCTGATCCTGTGTCTTGCCCTTCTTCGTGTTGTTTTAGACTGCCATCAGTGTAGGTCCAGTCCTGCCAAGTCTTGTACTTTACAAATCAGGTTTGGGCTGGAGCTCTGTTGGGTTGCTTTGTTAGAGCACTGGGGTTGGTCCAAGGTACTAGTTTTATCTTGGAGGCCTTGTGAGGTTTGACGAAGGTGGTCTCTGGGTAGCTTTTTTACTTTTATAAGGCCAGGAGCCTTTTTCTGTGCCAAGTGCAGAGGGGTAGGGGTCGTCATGAATGTAATTGATTTCCTACTTTGCCTCAGTTTGTGTTGCAAGCATTGAGGCAATTTCTGCCTTTAGTATTCCACATGGCAATGATGTGCATCTCCCATGTGTGTTTGGGAAGGGGCGTCTGTATATTGTTCCAGAAGGGTATTTTTTGCATACTAAAGTTGGTCTGATGGTATGGAGCCCAACAATTTGCATATGTGCGGGAATCTGCGGTAGAGCGATGCGTAGGGATTGGTGGTCATCCATTTTAGGGAGGGAAGAAACATGAAGGTAGCTGTTGCCTCTGTGCTAAGGGCAGCAGAGTAAATTGCACACCTTGTTGCTAAATACATGGTGTTTTCATGGTAAATGGGATGGCAAATAAAGAAACCAGATAACTTGGAGGAGAAGGCATATAACGAGTCCTACGAGTTTTGAAGCAAGAAGGGGGGTTCGGTGGATGTTGTCATGTAAGCTGCTGTATTTTGCCTTTCCAAAAGCCCTTAGAAGAATGATGAAGTGCTCACGGGTGAGCATGCCTTTGCAATTTCCGTCTACGGATTAGATGCAGGCTACTGTGGCAGTGTACACTTCTGAGAGTTTATGGTCGTCTGAGGGAAATTCAGTATCGTTTATTTGGTGCTTCATGAGATTAACGTCAGTGATCCAGCACTCACAGCGCCCAGTGGCTTGAATGTCTGCTTGAGGGTTGGTAGGCTGGATGTTAAAATTGACTTTGTTCCAAAGTTTGATGTCATAGGGCTAGTTTCTTTCTTGGTTGGCTGAGAACCCTTGTTTTTAAAGATCATGAAGGTGTGTGTCTGTTGCAGGTTGCGGTAGGTTCGGTGCCGTGATAAGCTCTTTGCACATTTGGAGGCTGTGTCTAACCTTTCACAAATATTTGGCAGTTCTTCTGGCTCCCATGTTGGGTTCCACAAGGCTTTCACCAGCTCTCTTTTGAGGGATTTTAAAGGTTCGCTCTTTTGTTTCATTTTCATTTAGTTTAACACAGGCTGGGCAGGCCCACGTGTCATTAGTGTCAATAGCTAGCCTCTCGCTCGCTGGCATTGTAGCAATTGATTTTCAGCAGGCACTGCCAATGGTAGGTACGATTACAGATGTCGCATATGTACATGTCTTTAAAAAGGGGAACGAAACTAATGATTCAAGTCTAGATGGTAGGAGCATTTTTCACAGGATGCACATGCAATATCAGTGCGAGCAGCAGCCTGAGTGGTTTTTGGCATTAAGTCGAATACTTTGAATAAGAGCAGGGTCCATTTCTCCAAAATCATAAAGCGCGTGATATTACTTCTGTCTTTATGGGGGCCCAGCATCCCTGCTCCTTTTGTTGCAAGTGTAAAATTTCCAATCATCTAATGTGGCGGAAGTTTAGATCATCATGATAAAGCGTGTTTACGGCCTCAGTGGGTGTCAAAGAGAAGGTCTGGTCTTTCTTGTACATCCAGAGTTTTTGTTGGATGTGGGTAATGCGCAAGGGGGTCAGACTAAGGCTAGGTAGGCATTGGGTTACATCAAGGAGCTCGCTTTTTCTTTTTCTTTGGGGTCTGTGCTGTGCATGTGGTTCTATGTAGTATGTTTTCTCGAAGATTGGGGTAGTGTGGATGTGGTAAGTTGGGTTTATGTTACTCCTCTGCTGTGTGAAGAGGTTGTACAATTGTCTTGTAGGATGGAGGATGTTGTTGTCTGTGTAAGCGTCTGTGTTGTGGGGTGATTGTGGCAAGCGGTATGTGAGCGTGTTATGCGTTTGTTGGATTGGCTATTGGTTGGATGTTCTGTAAAGGGGAATACGTTTTGCGTCTTGAGGAGATGTTGCTGGCTTACAATCTGGCTACGTTTTCTCTTTTTAGTGGTATGTGGGGTGTGTATGCCGTGCACAATTTGCTGGATGGTTTTGTGGGGGAGCGGCAAGCTGGATAGTAGGTGCAAGTTCATCGTGCATTCAATGGCTGTAGTTTGGGACGGGTTGGGGGATGGTATAAGCATTGAACCTACAGAGTTATGGCTTCTTCTTGTTAGGTTGGAGCTTCTTTGTGAGTAGCGTAGTGAGCGTGGGGTTTGTGTTGGAGGGGCAGCTGGCATCATTGTGGTCGGATGGTGTTGTGTCTGGGAGGCCCCGTGTGGTGTAATTTGTTGTATGCTGTGCGTTTTTTGGGCCGAGCATTGGTGTCTGGAGGGAATGTTTGTATTGTCGGTGTTGGTGCGTTTTGAGTGGTATATCTTTGGAGTTCTGATGGGCATCCGGCTGCTATCGTGGCGGGAGAATTCTGGTAATTGTGTGGTTCTGAGCAAGGTTTAAACATAAAAGTCTGGTGTAAAGTGCCTAGTATCTGCCGGTATATCTTTGTATGTGGAGGTGGCCGTCTAATGAGGTTACTGGTAATAGGATGCCTATAATGTTGCTGAGCGTGGTTGTGTTGTAGGTGTTGCGTGGGTGGGCACACTCTGTTGAGGTTGAGTGTTTGCGGAAACAGGGGGCGCGTCATTATGATGAACCAATGTATTGATATGTGTGTCCAGGAGGCCTGCGAAGGAGGGATTTCTTATTTTACGGTGGACAAGCAGGGTGTTTTGACTTGTATTTCTGTCTTGAAGGAGTTGTGTAATGGAGGCAGTGCTTAGCTCTTCTGTTTCTGGCATGTTGGCAATGGCTGCAAGCATGTTAAGTGCTTCAAAGTGCTTCTTGAAAACTCGGGACAGCTTATGTTTTAGCTGTTTCCCAGAAATGATGTGGCCCTCGTTTGCTGACTTGAGATCATGAAAACCAGTAGTGCCTAGGCTCGTAAGCGGTTTGAGAATGCAATTAATGAGGGTGATCATTGTAGGGGGGGGGCGGAATTGACTTCAGAGATAAGTTTGAGATCAGCCTAGGAAGACAAATTTTCCTTTTAGAACTAGGTGTAGGCCACTGGCGTGGATGCAGGCGCGCTCGCATATGAAGGTTAAATTGCCTCTTAAGAGGCAACGACGTTCCTTCTCTTGTGGACAGGAATGTTGTGGTAAGGTGTTTTAAGTGGGGAATCTGGTGGGTGAGGAGATTAAATGTCACAGATTGGTGGCGATTAGAGGGGTCCTCTAGGCTAGTTGCAAGTGCCACTGCTGAGCGCCTGTGATATTAAACGTAAACAGAGGAAGTGCGTAATCAAAAGTTATGTACATCTTCACGGATCATGGCCGTTAGAGTGCTGTGCCAGAGATTGTGCTTGCTTTCAATCACCCTTCCAATCATTGCATCTCACGCTGGTCGGAGTAGCTATGATTGCATCTGACTTGCTAGATCTTCGCTGTTGTTGTGCATTGAGATTGGAAGGCTGCTGAGACTGGCTTGGCAACCCTGAAGGGAATTATATTCATGAGATGGATGATGAAATGCTGGAACATCAGCATGGATTTCAGGGTAGCTGCCCTGAAAGCCTAGTGGCCCGTGGTCAGGCCAGACTCTTCGGGGTTTGAATCCGCCTGGTAGTGTGGGTACTTCACTGTCCGACAGCTCCGTCTTCATTTTCTTAATCCATGCTCATGGTAATATCACCCCTTGCGCAGGAGGGTACAAAAATAATTATGACACACGTGTAAATTTTGGGCCTCTGGCAATTTGTTTATATTTCAATTATGAATATCATTGCAACAAAAATGGGGCGAAACGGAGCAGTAGTTGGCCAGGTACCCCATTCTGGCCCATTTCCCTTAGAAACAATCAGCAAAAAGGGTGGAATACCAAGGGTGAAAATTACCAAATCCGGTTGTCAGCATCCCAAACGATTCCTAATCATAAAAGAAGTACTCCTGTTGTGTTTTGAGATGAAATGAGACCCTGGGTAGAGCGTGGTGGCTCATTACGTAAATATTTAGTGCCAAAAAATGAACTGATTTTCTGCCCAGACCACCGGGGGGGTCCGTTTGGCCCCAAGCTTTGTGAACCATCTACTTACCGGTATGCTAATTTATTAAGGTGTGCTTCAAAAAAGTCACATTTCCACGTATTTACTCAGTGGTTCCCTCTGTAATTTTTCCTTTCAATTTGTCTAGCTTGAGGTATCATTAGGCTTGCCAAATATTCCGAGCCTGAACACTCTGTGGAAGGGGTAATAATAGGTACAACTGAATTAAGAAAGAGCATTAGGAAGGCCTGGAGGACTGCTAGTGCCCACTTAGCCAAAGCCACACCAAGGGGGGAGGAAGTGAGCACTCCAGCTACTCTTAATTTGGAATTGTGTCCCAATAATCGAAAGAAGCAATTTGTCGGTCTTTACAAGGTTTGCAAGGTTAACAAAATAAGGCTTCAGTCAAAACGTGCGACTGCTAGGCTGCGTATGTAAAACATGATGTAGAAATTGCCTGTGTGATACTGATGATGTCCAAGATGAGCAGCATGTTCTTTTCCACTGCGTCAATCCCCACATGATTTCTCTCCGCAGGAAATATGCACCTCTGTTTCCCCCAACAGGAGCCCACAATGTGTTTGCTTTCATAAGCCAGAACAATAACAAGCTTTATTTTTTCTTGACTAAAGGCCTTTATTTTGTTAACCCAGTAAAATTATGTGGGATTTATAATACAGTTTTAACGTCAAGATTAAAAAAACATTTGAGGACCTTTTAAAACCAGCCAGATGTGTGTGGTGTGGCCTCTTTTGTAGCTGAGTTCCTAACCCTTCCCTTGATTTTTTAGTGCCTTTTTTGGTTCGGTTCGTTACAGACTTTTTTCCAAGCTTCATCCACACCCTTCGCTTTGAGACCGCAACATCATGATGGAACCCCAGGTCCTCCCCTACGTGTGATTTGTGTGAAGCTGATGATGATGTCCAGGATGAACAGCATGCTATTTTCCACTGCACACACCCCCATACAGTGTATCTTCGCAGAAGATATTCTCAGAGGCAAGATAATAGGATATTTTTACTTTTTTTGCACCAGAACATTTTTTCTATATGATGATTTATGAGCAGACCAGCAGTCGCATTTCTTGACTGAAGGACTTTTTTTGTAAACCTTGTAAACCTGTTCTTAAGAACGTAGACACATCATGAGTTTATGTATACTAATATTTGCCTCCTCTTGGTATCCTCAATCCATGTTTTTATGTGCCCAAAACACCCTCTTTGATTTAATGCGATCGGTTGGTCCTGGCAGATGCTTGATTGTTTACTGATTTTATTCAGTGCTGTGACGCGTTGTGCCTTTTCTCCCTTTCCAAGGCTTTTTTTGTAGGTGATACAAATCTGGTGCAACAACAACAATTACCACAAATTTTTACATGTTTTACGTACGCAGCCTAGCAGTCGCACGTTTTGACTGATGGCTTCCTCTGTAAACTCTGTAAACCCTGAAAGTAGACACATCATGGGCTCCTGTTGGGGGAAACAGAGATGCATATTTGCTGCAGAGGTAAATTACGTGGGGATTGGCGCAGTGTAAAAGAACATGCTGCTCATTCTGAATGTCATCAGTATCACGCGGGTCACAGGTGGGGGAGTTACTTTGGGACTCCATGTCGCTGCCTCAAAACTTAGGGCGTGGACACGAAGTATGAAACGAGCTGTAGTGTTGTCGGTCGTTGCTTTCACGCTTGCACAGCCCTAGCTATCTCCCAGATGGGGGATTAGAACAGATTGCAGATGATCTGACTAATAGACCCCGTGATATGCAAATCATGCTGAGTCGGTTGGCTGTGTACATCAGGAATAAACATTTAATTGTCAACACTTTCACGTCCGAGGTTGTGCACTTCAACTCCGCAGGTGAAAATGTTCCTGTTTTTTGTTTTTGATGTTGGCGGTGCCCCCCTTCATCACAAAGATTCGTTTGCTTAGGTATATGGGCATGATTTTCTACAGGATTTTAAGCATGGCTAAGTCTGCTGAACAAGCATCCCGTCCTTTTCTCGCCTCTGCCTATAAGATACAAAAAGAAAAAAAATTACGCAGGCAGTGAAAGCCACTCCTCACATTAATTAAGGAAAAGGAGCCACTTTGGTACTATTGAGTTCTTTGCAGCATGCAGAAGAACTCAAGTTCTTGTAGGCGAGTGACATGTGTGATGCACTTTTGCACAAAGCGCATGCTCTCCTTTCCGTACCATCTTTTTATTATTTGTGCGATTCAAGGTTGCTCTCAGCCCTGTCTGCCTATAACGAGTCGTAATAGAATCGAACCGAGTACCGTAAAAGCTCCTCTACCGCCAAAAGGAAAAATCAATGGGGATCAAGAGGGTTGCAGGCTTGGCCTGAAACCGGCTCCTGATGAGAGTTGGTAATAGCACTGAAAAGGGCACGTCCGGTATGGACAAGTTTAGCAGCAAAGGTACGTAGATTTGTGCGTGAAGCAACACGCTTTGGCAGACAGGCCACACACTTCTTTGTGGCTCGCTAAGACGTATGTTATTCCTGCTGGCATGTATGGTAGTCAAGTATGGAGTACTGGTTTCTTGCAGGCAGGCAGGGAGTTCTCTAGCCCGCTGTCTACGCTTCATTTGCATTTTCTGATGGGCACTAGGTGTGAAGCAGTCCACCACTTATTGGGCTGTACTCCGAGAATGTGGACATGAACCGTTACAATTCTACTGGTTTCGGTCAGCTGTCAAGTTTTTCAATAGTATGCTTAATAATACTATTTATGCTTAATAGTGACACGTTGCGGAGGGTAATAGTCCAGGCTGAGGATCTCAATTTACAGCCTCGTTCAATTTTTTTTTTTTTTTGGTGGGGGTTATTACACGGTCCTCAGCAAGGGCCTGACAGAATGAAGGAAAAAAACCCTATAAGACTGGGAAAAGGAAAGCCTCCTGCCTAAACTGAAAAACCCTCCTTGAAAAACCACAGTCTGAGAAATTGGCCCACGCTCGCAAGAGCACAAGCTAAGAGTGTGACTGAAGAACAGACAGAAAAAGGCCTAACCTTATAAGTACAAGTGCCTGCTGGACTGCTCAATTGCTGAGCGAGCGCTTTTCAAGGACTGTGTGGGAGTGAGTTGTATGTACGAGCTGTTCAAACTGGGCGTGCTATTACCATGCAAGAGTTTACTGCAGATTTGAAGCATAGGATGAGAGGTGTTTGGAGAGACGCTAGTGTAAGAGGTTAGTGTAAGACGTCGTGCTTTCATGTGTCAGTCACAGGCCTAGTCTTGGCTGGTTTGGGCTGCCAGTTAAAGGGCTTTGCTTTAAGCGAGCTGCTTTGTGCGTATCTTGCGTGCCTAGCTGCTATCTTCGTGCTTCATTGCATGCTTCAAGCTGCATGCTTCATGCTCCGCGCTTGGTGCCATGTGCTTTGCTTGCCTTTCCCTTCTGATGGGGCTGCTTGAGTCCTTTGTTCTCTCTTCTGCTCCGCTGCACTTTGTTTTCTTGGCGCTCCTGGTTTCATGAGGCTCTCTCAGCCTCTCCTCCTTACCAATGGATGCAGAGACACAACATCCCACCTGAAGAATTCGCATCTGGTTTGAATGTTTTTTGTCGTGGGTTTGATGGCATGTAAGCTCAGTTTTATCATGAGTGCTGTGGCATGTAGAGCAGTAACTCCAAGGCTGTGTAGTGGTTTCTATGTATGCCTGCTGTAAATGGTGCCTGTAGCTCCTAGCAGGATGGTGTGGAGAGTTGTGCAGTGTTCCAATAAGTGAGGCATTACCGGCTTATGTTGTTCTCGTGCCTTTTGTGCTTGTTGGGTAGGGGAAGTGTCTACACTGTACTTAATTTCGATCAGATTTATGTTGCGTTATTTCGGTTTGGTTACAGGCTTTTTTCCAAGCTTCCGCTCAGATGCCCCCTGAGGCATATATAGCGACGTAACCTTACCTGATCTTACCTGATCTCTCAGCCTCTCACACGTTCACTGACAATTTCATGCACACTGTCATAGCAAATCACTGTCACTGCAAAGTATAAGTCTCAGCACAACAATCTATGCTCTGGCAGCTCAGGCCACAGCTTAAGGGCAGGCTTGGCTGCCGGTGGTGCTTGGCCTTCGTGAGCTTTTGACTCAGAATTCCCGATAGGCTGAGGGCTTATGAAGAAGGTAGCAAAAGCCCACCAGCCTATCAACCGGCTGCCGGCTACCCTCTTTGTGGTAACCCTTGAGGCTTTGCAGGCTTAATACGTAGAGGCAAAATAAAGGCTTACAGAAGGAAGCACTGTATTGTGTGTACACGTCTGATTCGTCAAGTTATAAACTCCAATTGTACATTGTAACGGCCGCACATTGAACACAAGACCTACTGGGTGAATTGAATTAGGCAGCACTCTTCAAAAAAACGCACCAAGCCCGAGCCTGGACGACCGTAACAAGGTATACAAAAAACAGCAAAAATGATCCCAAACACTGCAGCCCTCCCAGCCCACAAACACTGCAGTCCCTCCCCAAATGTCGTGCTTGCATGCCATGCATACTTTGAAGTGGCACCTGATGGTAGAAAGGTGCCCCTCACATATATGTTATCCGTAACTCCTACAGCGAGACCTGACCCACAGGCCGTCTTCAACCGCCTGACTGATCCGGCCACTATCACCACCTCCTCTCACTTTCAATTGAGAGAACAGCTGAGGGTGCTCGGGCGGAAGGGCCATGGATCACAGTATGCATTTTGTGCTGCACCCACCCTCCCCTTTTGACAAAAAGCGCACTGGAAATCAGGGTTCCTGGCCAAAACTGTGCGCGCAGCTCACAATCGTGCACGCAAACACACCCACACACCTACGCATACACTGAAGTCACACTCACATCCACACAAAATGCAGCCTCGTACATACAAAGAGGCGCACACAGCTGCGAGCATTGCTAACACGAGGGCACACACAAACGCACACACACATATACATGCGCGTGAGCACACCTACTGATGAAGGTCTACAGAAAAAGGTCGTGAGGAACCGCAGGCAATTGCAGGCCCACCTGCTCAACAAGCAAGGAGACCCCAGCTGCCTTATTGTAGTTCCTCCGCCCAAGCAGGACAACGCCAGCTGCCAAAACGTTGTACTCTCCATCACACCCAAGCCTGCACCTCCTCGCTTCCTGGATACCCTCTCATTCTGCTTGCCTAGCCACAGACTGAGTGAGGCACTCCAAGCGATTCACACGTTTGTGAGTACACACAAAGACTTGAACTCTGAAACATAATACTGCACACAACAACCAGCGTGCGCACGCCTGCATGCGTATTCATAGCAGCTGTGAAGGTGTTTGCAATTTACACCTGTGCCATGATCTGCTTGCTCTCGCTGCTGCCTTGCCCGCCCGTGCGGACGATGGGCTGCTTGTCTGTGAGGAAGTGTGTGTGTGTGTGTGTGTGTGTGTGCGTGTGTGTACGCATTTGTTACAGGGCCATGGTGCAAAAAAAGTTAAGACTAGCCCCATGCTGCCCAAAATGGAGGGAACGCAACCGTGCCTGCTTGACAAGACCAGTGTCCCTGACGATGTATCACTGATGATGTGCCCCTGACAATGATGAAGCTTTCGATTTAACTAGGCCCCCTGATCAGGTAACAGCCTGGCAGTCTATAGAATATTGTTGGAGGGAGCGTGCTTCATCTTAGAGCCAAACAGGGTCTCTGCCCTGACTGACTGCATTAAATGTGCTGAGGCAAACAAAACAGCACGCAACGGAGCCATAAAGGCCCCCTCAGCCCTGGCCTAGGCATATTCATACACAAAACCTCTGCCACCAACATCAAACAATAGTCATGCTCATTCGTGAGCATGGCATGGCGTGATCTACGCAGCGGAGACCCACAACACACAGGCAAACAAATAAGACCAGAGTCGAAACGTTGGGTAACTCACTTGTGAGCATGGCGGCTATACAACACACAGGCAAACAAATAAGACCACAGAGTCGAAACGTTGGGTAACTCACTTGTGAGCATGGCGGCTGCAACACACAGGCAAACAAATAAGACCACAGAGTCGAAACGTTGGGTAACTCACTTGTGAGCATGGCGGCTATACAACACACAGGCAAACAAATAAGACCACAGAGTCGAAACGTTGGGTAACTCACTTGTGAGCATGGCGGCTGCGCGCTCCGCGATCATGACGGTGGCCGCCCCTGTTTGGCAACCTGAGAGGAGAGGTGAAGGAGAGGGGAAGGCAGGCGTTTTAAGTGGATGGTAAACGGAAGAGGCAGGGTCTAAGGTTTATGACGGTGGCCGCCCCTGTTTGGCAACCTGAGAGGAGAGGTGAAGGAGAGGGGAAGGCAGGCGTTTTAGGTTGACGGTTAACGGAAGAGGCATTTAAGATTGATGGTAAACGGAAGAGGCATTTTAGGTTGATGGTAAACGGAAGAGGCATTTTAGGTTGATGGTAAACAGAGGAGGCACTTTTGGTTGACGGTTAACAGAAGAGGCATTTTAGGTTGATGGTAAACGGAAGAGGCATTTTAGGTTGATGGTAAACAGAGGAGGCATTTTAGGTTGATGGTAAACGGAAGAGGCATTTAAGATTGATGGTAAACGGAAGAGGCATTTTAGGTTGATGGTAAACAGAGGAGGCATTTTAGATTGACGGTAAACGGAAGAGGCATTTTAGGTTGATGGTAAACAGAAAAGGCATTTTAGGTTGATGGTAAACAGAAAAGGCATTTTAGGTTGACGGTAAACGGAAGAGGCATTTTAGGTAGATGGTAAACGGAAGAGGTAGGGTCAAAGGTTTATGACGGTGGCTGCCCCTGCTTGGCCACCTGAGAGGTGTGGTGGAGGACAGGGGAAGGCAGGCGTTTTAGGTCCATGGTAATCAAATGAGAGGTAGAATTTCTGATGAGGGGAGGTAGAATTATTAAGACAGGGTCAGGAGGGTATAAGGTACGGGTGGTACGGGTGGTGCGTGTGTGTGTGTAATATGGGTGGTATATGATTGAAAGTCATACTTCTCTTTCAGGGTGAGTGTCGTAGATTGGTCAATGGTCATCAATCAAAGGCAGACTCAGGTGAGGAGACAAAAGCTTGCAATAGAGAGGAGCTGTGCTCGCAGCGCTTGCGCAACAATAGGTACGAGTTTGGAGGGATGAGCAAGTGAGTGTTCATAATCAAAAGACAGAGGGTAGCCAGAGAAGGGTGTGCGCTTGTCATTCATGCTTGCCGTGTGCATGAATAAATAGCGTCTGCCCTTCCAAGGCAGGGTACACGACAACTAAGCGTCCGCCCTTTTAAGCAAGGCTCAAGAGCGACAACTGTCCGCTCTTTAAGGCAGATTGCACGACAACCGGAACACACACACAGGGAAAAAGTGCGAGAGATGTCAGATGGCAAAAAGAAAACAACTCCGAAAAAAAGGGCAAAAGATTTCCGCCACAGGGACTCGAACCCTGGCACCTATACGATAGCGGATTGTTGCATGTCAAATCTCAATTGCTAAGCACTATAGCATTTGTTGTGGGGGGCGTACATTGCCGACGGAGTCTCTTGAGACCCATTGTCACACAAAGCTTAGCCTTAGACGCCCGTTAGAAATGGATGAGTGGCCTGAACAAGAGCCCCTCAGGACCCACCCCCCAGAGTGCGTGACAACGGGAGCACCCACGCCACGTGTCACCTGCCCTGCATTTGTAGCTCCTCAGTACAACACAGCAAAGGACAGCAAGCCAGCAGACAGCAACCCTTTGAAGAGGTGTAGTATACAGACGTGACTCTCGTACTGTCAGATGCACACCCATATGGGCAATGCCTCATAGGATCGAGAAGGCACAGACCATGCAAGTGCCCACCCCATCCACACCACCTGCCACCTTTCCCACATTTGTAGCTCCTAGGCACCACACAGACGGACGCACGCCAACATTTGAGCAGTGCCTCCTAGGACTGAGAGGGCACAAACCTGGGATGCGGGGGATGACGCTTGCGTCCACTACACGCACACCCGTCACTCCTCGTACGGACAGGTCAGATGCAGACACCACTGCGTTGGGGTCATCGGGTAGCCCCATCCTGCATGGCGCGTGCGCAAATCGAAAACGTGTGCTCGACGCAAACAACGACGTGTGCTCGACGCAAAGGACAACGTGTGTTTGATGCAAAGGACAACGTGTGTTCGACGCAAACGACGTGTGTTCGACACGAACGACGTGTGTTCGACGCAAACGACAACGTGTGTTCGACGCAAAAGAAACATGGGCTCAACGCAGGGAGTGTGCTTGAGGTAATTGGTGGTTGATGACGACTTGGTGCGCGCGTGTGCACGTAGTGATTTGCTTATAGTGTAAACACATGGCAGGAGATGTCGTCAGGCAGGCACATCCTGTGTTCACCACACGTGCACAGGTGCGTCTTCCACACACACACACACACACACACACACACACACGTGTGCACGCTGCACACACGCCCACACAATTACATACACACCTAAACAAACAAACAACATGCACGTGGGCACACACACACGCACACACACAGACCTGCAGGTGCCGACTAAAGCGTTGCCGCTGCACGTGCTTCGGCGGATGAAGTCATCGATGTCAGCATCCTCTTGAATGCTGGGCCCTGGGTAACCCTCCTGCAATTTGTATGCGCATGTGTGTTGTGTGTGTGAGTGTATGTCTGTGTGCATGTTTGTGTGCGTGTTTGTTTCTTTACATGTGACGTGCAGGTATGCGAAGTCATGACGTGCAACTTTTCAGCATCTTCATTATAGCATGTGTCAGGACAGGTGCGAAGCGTGCTGCTTTTGCAGGAGCGAAAAGAGCTCGCTTTGCACCATTGTCCCAGACATGACGCGACAAGACGACACACACACACACACACACACACACACATGCGCGCGCGCGCGATTCCTTGATGTGAATAGACAGTGGCTCAAGCTGTGTGCCTTGCGCAAGCCGGACAAAAGTTCCCTCACGCAGCACACACAAGCAGGCCACCTTTATGGCACTCACTGCGACCCCAACCCAGAAAAAAGCAGCAGCTTCTCGTTCGATGATTGTACACCAAACAAGCGTGCGACAGTTTTAAACTTCACCTCCTTGATGTGCCTGGCAAGGGGCTTGTGCTGCATGACCTTGCGCGCCAACCAAACGCCCTCACGCAGTGTGTGCAAGTCAGCCTCTTGACACGTTTCACGTTTACTGTGTGTACACTGAACAAGCGTGTGCCACATTTGAACCTCACCTCCTTGACGTGCTTTGCTAGGGGCTCCTGCTGCATGATCTTGCGTGCCAACCGAATGCCCTCACGCAGCGTGTGCAGGTCAGCACCCTCTGCGTCGCTGTAGTAGTTGAGGTCAATGGCGGGGCTGGAGAAGGGGTCGTTTGAGCGGAGGCCTGTGTGTGTGTGTGTGTGTGTGTGTGTAAGCGTGCAAAGACACGCACGGTGCGTAGGGGGCGCTCACCTACAGAGCCCCTGCTCCTTGGCCTAAACACACAGTGTGCGAACAGGCACACACGCACAGTGCGTGGGGGCGCTCACCTACAGTGCCCCTGCTCTTTGGCCGCACAGCAAGCAGCTGGATGGCCATACCACAGGGCCACTCCTTGCCGGAGTCTTTAAGCGCAGCAAACTGCAGGGAAGGGGGAAGGGACAATGAGCATGGGTGGGGCGCTAGCTAGTGTCCATCGTGTGTCCATGCTCTTTTGTGCTGCAATGGACGTGGGCGTGTGCAAATCAGGTGTGTGCATGCGAGGTTGAAGAGTAGGATTTGCAGCAGCTGCATGGCCGCACCAAGGGTCCAATCTTTGCCGGGGTCTTAGGGCGCAGCAAATTGCAGGGAAAGTGGAAGGGACAGTGAGCGTGGGTGGGGTGCTAGCTTGTGTGCGTGTGTGTGTGCATGTGAGTGTGTATGTGTGTCTGTGCTCCTTTGTGCTGCAATGGATGTAGGCGCATGCAAATCGCAGGGAAAGTGGAAGGGACAGTGAGTGTGTGTGTGTGTGTGTGTGCGCATGTGAGTGTTTATGTGTGTGTCCGTGCTCCTTTGTGCTGCAATGGACATTGGCGTATACAAATCAGGGCCCATTCTTTGCCGTGGGGTCTCTGGGCGCAGCAAACTGCAGGGGAAGAAGGAAGGGACACACAAATGCCGCAGAGGCCACTTGTAGGGAGTCGGATGAGTAGCAACTGGTTGGTCACGTTGTAGGCCCACTCTTTTTCACACGTCATTGCTGTGCCTGTACTGCGTTCTCTCATATGCAGCTCTCTCATATGCAGCTGTGCCTGTACTGCGTTCTCTCATATGCAGCTGTGCGCCTGTGAATCCTGTCATATGCAGCCAGTTGCTTTGTGGTCACCCTTGGACGCAGCTGAGTGCCTGCAATTTCTCTTATACAGCAGTGTGCCTGTAACTGCTCTCATTCGCAGCTGAGTGCCTGCGATTTCTTTAATACAGCAGTGTGCCTGCAATTGCTCTGATACAGTCATACGCCTGCAACTCCTCATGCACGGCGGTGTGCATGCGATTGCTCTTATACAGCAGTGTGCCTGCAACTGCCCTCACACGCAGCGGTGTGCCTACAATTGCTCTGATACAGCTGTGTGCCTGCAACTCCTCATGCACGGCAGAGTGCCTGCAAATGCTCTCACCTCCGCAGCAGTGCGTGCCCCTTACCTTGACATACGTCTGCACACCATCAGGGTCCAACGGAAAGGCAGGCACAAAGCGCATCTGAAGGTCTGGCTCCCCCTCGCCTGAATATATGAATACATGTGTATGCATGTGTGTGTGCATGTGTATGTGTGTGTGTTTGTGTGTGTGTGTGTGTGTGTGTGTGTGTGTGTGTGTGTGTGTGTGTGTGTGTGCACGCGACGTGGTATGTGATTATGCAAGGATATCTGAGACACATACAACCCCCAAACCACAAGCTTGCACCCACACCTACACCCACACCTGCACCTACATGCACCCCCACCCCCACCCGCACCCACATGCACACCTACACCCACACTCGCACCCATGCCAACACCCACACCCACACCTGTGGTTGACAAGAAAGCGCCGTGGTCACAGCCTGTCGTGGCTAACGGCCCGGTCTTGTTCACCAGGTATTGCAGCACCGCTGGGACCCTGACCCTGGACTGCTTGTCGTAGATCTGGCCGGTTATAGACAGGTCCCTGAACTCCTCCTCTGTGAGGTAGGCGACCAGCGTGGCAGGGTGGTCCTGCAGGTCATTCATTCATTTGGAGAGTGTCTGGGTTTAAATTACGTTGCTGATTGGGCGTGGCAGGGTGGTCCTGCAGGTCGTTCATTCGTGTGTGTATGTGTGTGTGTGTGTGTGTGTGTGTGTGTGTGTGTTTAGAATACATTGTTGGTTGAGCGGATGTGGGTGTGGGGCAACAGCTCTGCCACCAATGTGCGGCTAGACGGTCTCCTGCCAATTGCAAAATGCAATGCATTGCTTCATGCTTTGCCAGACAATAGAAGCATGACACAGTTAGTCCAAAGCGCAGGTAGTATGTGTAGGGTTGGCAGTACACACGGTTGGCAGAGGGGGTCAACTGAGCAAATGTCCTGAAACGTGACTTTTTTTTATGCAAATCATGTTTGATGAGCATAACTATATGTTCCACAAAGTTTGGGGTCAATCGGACCACCCCAGTGGTCTGGGTGGGATTCCCCTTCAAATTTTGGCACTGAGTTTTCACATTTTAGGCCACCATTCCCCAACTAGAGCCTCTTTTCATCCCAAAACAAGATGGGAACATTTCCTTTATGATACCAAATTATCCTGGGTTTTGAAAAGCAGATTTGGTGAATGTTAGTTTTCCACCTTTTTGGCACCCCCTTTGTTGGATTTCTTTAGGGAAAATGGGCCAAAATGGAGTATCTGACCAACTACTGGGTCGTTTCACTCCATTTTTGTTGCAATGATATTTATTTATCAAAAGAACACCTTTCTATTTAAAAGTGATCCAGATTGTGCAGTAGGTGGTGAGATCTGGCGGATTGGCGGTGAAAAGTGGGGTTCACGCTGCGGGCAATTAGACATGTGCGCCGGAACTGACATTTTTATAAGGTGTATATACGGTACTTTTGGCAGGGAAGTCACCAAATATACGGTCATATACGGTGTATATATACGGTTCTGGCCAGACCTAGGTATGTGGCTACCACGCCAACAGCTCTCAAGGACAAATATCTAGGGTTGGCCAGAACCGTATATATGCACCGTACATGAACCTATATTTGGTGAACCCACTGCCAAAAATACTGTATGCACACCGTATATATAGGGTTCTGCCAACCCCATGAATATCTTATCTTGTACCACCCCTGTCCGTGGTGCAGGATGGGTATTTGTCTTTGGGACCTCCTTGATTAGTAGCACAGTAGCAACACAGCACCTGCAATACCATTGTGCCGTAGTTCGTGCACTTTAAAAACGTAGTATGTGCACTTGAAACATAGATTGTGCACTTTTAAAACGTAGTTTGTGCACTTAAAACATAGATTGTGCACTTAAAAAACGTAGTTTGTGCACTTAAAATGAACTACGGCACGCCGTCATTGTCTTGCGATGCTTTATTCGTTTGCAACACCCTTACCTGCAATGCTGCATCAGGTCTCGCTTGTCAATGAACACCAAAGAGTTCGTTAGGACCGTCTACGACTCTTGCATATCTGAAACGCTGTTCATATTATTCAAGGTTGACTTGCCAAACGCATTGCAGTCTTCCCCTCATTCAGTAAATAAACACACCAGTGCCTCCACTTGGACAGGTTACAACGCCTAAGAACAGCTTCGTAGGTTTGGCCAGAACCAAATATATAAGCGGTGTATATACAGTATTTTTGCAGGGACTTCTTCAAATATACGATTACGTACAGCGTGCATATATGTGGTTCTGGCCAACTCTTCAACTACGCCATTGGCATGGCAGTGCATAACAAGGCACTAGACCGGTGCCATGGCACTCATCTCGCTCAAGCCTGCTGTCCTGCACGCTTGCACACGTCCTGGCACTTCCTGCACGCATTCTGTTACTCCCTGCACGCATTCTGTTACTCCCTGCATGCATTCTTTTACTCCCTGCACGCATTCTGTTACTCCCTGCACGCATTCTGTTACTCCCCGCACGCATTCTGCTACTCCCTGCATGCATTTGGTTACTCCCTGCACGCATTCTGCTACTCCCTGCATGCATTCTGTTACTCCCTGCACGCATTCTGCTACTCCCCGCACACATTCTGTAAATCCCTGAATCCCATTTTGATCAAGAGAACGAACCACTTTCTTTTCAAGCACCCCCGCCAGAGCCGCAGCAGCCCTCTTGCTGCGCACCAGACCACGCTTGCACCTTTACAGTTTACGTAAGCACACCTCGCTGGCACACTAGCAGTTAACGTAAGCACACCACGCAGTTCAAGCACGGAAGGGAGCTAGTAGGGTACAGCTTTCTGCGCCCAGCTTGGCCTAAAGGTGATGAGTAGGGTTGGCTAGAAGCGTATGCACACACCGTATATGACCGTATGTATAGCACTTTCCCTGCTAGAAGAACCGTGCATGTGCCGTAAACACGAACATATGTATGGTGTAGGCCAACCTTAACTCAACCTTAACTCAACCTACTAATAGGCTGGCCAGACCGTAGACAGAGGTCTGCATGCCTAGAACACCATGTGCATACCATGTATCTACATACTCATATGGTTCTGACCAACCCACGAGGCCAGGCTAGGAAGGCCTGTAGGGTGCTAATGAGGCAGGCCAGACCGTATACGGGGGGTTCCATGCCAAATATTGGCATTCACATACCATGCATCTACATACGGGTATATGTTCTGGCCAATCATAGATACTAGGCAAGGAAGTTCTGCAGGCTGTTCACCTACGTGGGAGGCCTGCGCCACTCAGTGTTCTCTCACAGGCAACTCAGGATTTAGTGTGACCCCCCGAAACCCGGTTTCTTTCAAACACATGAATAAGACCGCACACCACACATGCTGCCACACTACAACATACTACACTGCTACACTGCAACACCAGACCATCTTGTACCCTTTCCCTGCCCCCCCATCAGAATTTGTTTGCACAACCCATCCGTGCTCCGTTGCAAGTCCTTCTCTGTCTGCCTAATTTGTTTGCACAACCCACCCTCAAAGCACAAATCCCTTTTCCAGCGTAACAACACCCACACCCACACCCACTCTATCTCCACACTTGAAGGCATTCATTTTCCATCAATCATCAACTGACAATTACCCTTGAGTCGCACCTGCAGGTTTTGCCCCACCCCCGGCGAGTCCACCAATACGTCTACTCCCATTTGCCGCAAGTTCTCTGCTGGGCCGATGCCGGACAGCTGCAAGATGTGGGGCGTGTGGATCGTGCCTGCACATGCATGTCACACGACAAATGTGTACAGTTTACAAAGCCATGCCCGTGTCTAAGATTTTGACCGCTGTGCTAAGGAGCACTCTGTGTATGGATTGTTCCCACACATGCATGCCACACGACGAATGTGCTGCTTAATACCTTTACATGCCTGTGTCTAAGATTTTTGCCGCTGTGGTAAGGAGCATTCCCTGTGGAACCCCAGGAAACAATTGTGTGCAGTTCACAAAGCCATGCCTGTGTCTAACATCTAACCAATGTGATGAGGAGCATCCTCCGTGGAACCCCAGGAAATAAATGTTGCCTCCCACTTCTTCACATTGGCCATTGCCTGCAACTATGCTGCGTTGCGCGCCACTTATACACACGCAACCACAAGTATGAGCACATCCCTTCTCTCTCCAAGTTGCGCACAGAGCCTGCCACCAGCTGCACATATACACCAGCGTTCACATTCACTCCTGAACACACACACACACACGAGCATGACATACAAGCACACGAGCACCTCCCCTCCTTCTGCCCGCTGTGCATATATAGCCTGTCACAAGCGGAACAAACAAACCAACATCCACATCCCTTCCCAAACACACGCACGCGCACACACGCACACATGCTCACACACCTGAGCACATGAGCACCTCCCCTCCCTCCTTGAGCTGCGCACAGAGCCTGTCGCTAGCTGCGTTGGCCCCTTGTGAGAATTCCACACCCACGGCTTTGGGGAGCAGGCCTTCTGCTTGGTCAAACAACAGCTTGGTCGTGCGAGCCCCAGTCACAACCTAGACAGGCATGCGATTGGAAAAACACACTGAGTCTCTGCGGCTTAGTCGTGCGTGCGTGCCCCGGTCACAACCAAGGCAGGTTCTAATAGAATATTTTTGGCAGCTTTGTGTTGGAACACAACGGCCAGAACCGCATGCGTACACAATGTGTGCCACCGCACATTAAGAACTTTCCCGCAAAAGCACCAGATATACACCACACACTACACCATATATGGTTCTGACGACCCTATTCACAATGTGACACGTCAATGTAGAAAATGCGGCGAGGTCGGACCTGCAACAGCACGGTACTTTCTCTAATAAACGGTGAAAAGGAGCCCCAGTACCCAGGGGGCAGTTGCTGTATAATACCGTACTGAAACTGGGAGAATTGCAGTTGATTTAATAGTTGTTTTGCCCTCTTGCACTGTTAAGTACGCGAAGATGTTAAGAGAAATTCGCACCCAGCAAACTCGTGATCATTTTGCCATCTCAAATGTGGTTGTCTGAAGGAGTTGCATACCCCTCATGGATGAAGCCTTTCAGAGAGAGCAGAGCAATTAAATCCGCAATAGCTCGCAAATAATGAAATGTTTGGCTGGCTTGAATACTCGCAAATGAATCATACTAATTATTTGGGCACCTTGCAATGAGTCATACGCGCATTTTTATGGTAGCAGTGCAGTAGGTATGTCTTGGGAAATAGTTGCTGTTTTTGGGGGGAACACGTGTTAAAAGGGGAGTGGGGAGTACGTTAATGTGCTGTGCCATTAGATTTGGGTGTTTGAAGGGGGGGGGTGAGTACGATAACTTGCTGTAACATTAGATTTGAGTGTTCAAAGGGGGGTGGGGAGTACATTAATGTGCTGTACCACTAGATTTGGGTCAAGTTCGGGCGAGACATGGATGGTTTTAAGCACAGCATACTCACTGTCAAATTAGAACAAGACGTGGCTGGTTATGAACGAACTCACCTTGAAATTTGGATGAGGCATGGCTGGTTTTTAATGCACTCACCGTCAAGTTAGAGCGGCGAGACATGACTGGTTTTAAGTACATCCGGTACATGTCCGCGCGCTCGCCTTTCTTCTGGGTCACCTGAAACTCCCCATAACCCTCCTGAGAATGGCCATACCGTGTGCATTTGATATGTGTGTGTTTTTATTTGGACATACCAAGCGCATTTAGTAAATGTGTGTTTGTATGGGTCATACCGTGTGCATTTTGTACATGTGAAATGTGTGTTTGTATTGGGTGCACGTGCATTTAGTAAATGAGTGTTTGTATTCGGTCATGCCGTGTGTATTTTGTAAATGTGTGTTAGTATGGGTCATACGGTGTGCATTTTATAAATGTGTGTTTGTAGTTGGTCATACCGTGTGCATTTTGTACATGTAAAATGCATGTTTGTATTGGGTGCACGTGCATTTAGTAAATGAGTGTTTGCATTTGGTCATAACGTGTGCATTTTGTAAATATGTGTTCGTATGGGTTATACGGCGGTCGTTTTATGTGTGTTTGTAATTGGTCATACCGTGTGCATTTTGTACTTTTAAAATGCATGTTTGTATTGGGTGCACGTGCATTTAGTAAATGTGTGTTTGCATTTGGTCATAACGTGTGCATTTTGTAAATATGTGTTCGTATGGGTCATACGGCGGTCGTTTTATGTGTGTTTGTAATTGGTCATGCCGTGTGCATTTTGTACATGTGAAATGTGTATTTGTTTTGGGTGCACGTGCATTTAGTAAATGTGTGTTTGCATTTGGTCATAACGTGTGCATCTGGTATGTGTGTGTTTGTATTTGGTGCACATGCATGTTTGAGTCTCAATCGCACACGGTACCAGTTGTTGTGTTGTCGTGCATGAAATGAAAGGCACAGCAGCTGCAGCTTGCTCGCAAAGTGAAAAGCACCTCAAGTATCAAACGACTGCACCTCCCTTAGAATGAGTGAGCCAGAAGGGCCACAAGCAATGGATGCCAGTCTCCTTCTCAACAGCCCAGCATCAGTGCTGGAAGCTGGACACACTGGTATCATATGATCCACCCACCCACCTACCCATACACACACTTGTGACACACCTGTGGGTGATCCCAATTGTTGAAGTCTGGGTTAGCAACCATGCCCACATTTGCGCAGGCCTCAAAAAAGTTTTCGTGCAGGGGGTTTTCATACCGAGGTCTTTCCACATTCATGGTGCCCCCTACGCCATGGAATGGAGCTCCAGGACCTGCAGGTTCATTTATGTACGCATGTCGTGATCTGCGTGTGTATGCTGTGCATATTGTGTATGTGTCGTGATGTGCATGTATGCACATGTGTGTGCGCATGTGTGCATGTCTGCAAGTACGTGTGCGTATGTTTGCTTGTGCATGGGGCAGAGCAC
>Ga0307968_1000233_pt1:35000-36516 | contig 36516 bp, 44 predicted proteins | sample OrgLakmetagen650_FD_201834 | JGI IMG/M metagenome (GOLD analysis project Ga0307968, IMG submission 201834) | Saline water microbial communities from Organic Lake, Antarctica - #650 | ecosystem: Environmental > Aquatic > Non-marine Saline and Alkaline > Saline | place: Antarctica...
CTCTCTTGGGTGGTCAGATGTGTGCGTACATTTCTTTACCCTTAATGCAGGCTTTAGCGTTAGAGATCATGGCCGTTTCTTGACACAAACCTCTGTTGGGTGGTCAGATGTGTGTGTGTGTGTGCATTTCTTTACCTTTTAATGCAGGCGCTAGTATACGAGCTCATGGCCAGAGGGAGCCTCGATGAGCATCTTGCTGCCAAGGTAATGCATGGTGTAATTTCTTTGCTTGTTTATTGCTCCTGATGTGTCATGCATTCAAGGTCTACAAGAAGAAGGCCTTCAGTCAAGAAGTATGACTGCTCGCCTGTTCATAAAGTAAATATCATGCATTGGGAAGTAAATATCATCCATTGGGAAGATGCAGAACACAAAACAACATCCTTTCCTAATCCATGCCGGTAGTACGTGTTCACACTATCTGCTCTTTTCTTCTTTTTCTTTGTGTCATGCTGCATGGCCTATGAAACTGGCTTTTTTGTGGCTGCATGGCCTATGCAACTTGCTTCTTTGTGACTTTTTCTTTGTGTCATGCTGCATGGCCTATGCAACTTGCTTCTTTCTCTTTGTGTCATGCTGCATGGCCTATGCAACTTGCTTCTTTCTCTTTGTGTCATGCTGCATGGCCTAAGCAACTTGCTCCGACTTAATGCTTATCCTGTTCAGCTCTGTGTAGGGTTGGCCAGAACAGTACATATACGCCGTATATGACCGTACATTTGATGGAATCCCTGCCAAAGATACCGTATACACACCGTATATATATGGTTCTGGCCAACCCTAGCTCGTGGCAAGCAACTGATCGCTGGACAATGATAATGACCATGCGGTATTGGAGGCAAGCACTGCACCGCATTGTACAAGCAAAGTCATATTACCGAGTTTAAATGCCGGCTTTGTGTGACTTGCGTGCATGCGTGTGTGTGCATGTGTGTGTGATGTATTAAAGGCACAATAGAACAACACACACATGCGTATGCGCATACCAGTGTTGTTCAGGCGTATTTTCAAAGTTCCGGTTTGCCCTAAGCCTTGTTGAGAATAAGTGCGGGCTGCCCTAAGGGGCTTTGGAAATAGTTGCGGTTTTGCCTTTCAAAAAATTTCCTGGCGCAGCCCCAGGCGCGGTGTGTGAGTGTTAAATAAATTTGAAGGCCTTTATGAGGTTCACTTAGGGCGGGGGAACAGGAGGAGGAGGCAGTATCTTGTTACATTGGTAATTGGTAATATCAAATGTTCTCCAAAAATGAGGCTTCACCTTCAACTTGAACAACTGCCACATTGTCGGGATCAAGAGCAAAAATAGATTCATCCTCAACTTCATCACTGCCTTCTTCATCCTCAAGCCATAGAGCATCATCATCACCATCATCACCATCATTACCATCATCATCACTGCCATCATCAGCGCAAAAAGCAAAGTCAAAATCTGGCTCACCATCATCTATACCATCTTCAAGCCTCCCAATCTCAATTTGGCTAACCTTTTTGTGCAGTTGGTTAAGCACCATGCAACCGG
>Ga0307968_1000234_pt1 | contig 36332 bp, 27 predicted proteins | sample OrgLakmetagen650_FD_201834 | JGI IMG/M metagenome (GOLD analysis project Ga0307968, IMG submission 201834) | Saline water microbial communities from Organic Lake, Antarctica - #650 | ecosystem: Environmental > Aquatic > Non-marine Saline and Alkaline > Saline | place: Antarctica: Organic Lake...
CACCCTGTTTGTAACAACATCCTAACGCATGTCACACCCTGTTCGTAACAACATCCTAACGCATGTCACACCCTGTTCGTAACAACATCCTAACGCACGTCACACCCTGTTCGTAACAACATCCTAACGCATGTCACACCCTGTTCGTAACAACATCCTAACGCATGTCACACCCTATTCGTAACAACATCCTAACGCACGTCACACCCTGTTCGTAACAACATCCTAACGCACGTCACACCCTGTTCGTAACAACATCCTAACGCACGTCACACCCTGTTTGTAACAACATCCTAACGCACGTCACACCCTGTTCGTAACAACATCCTAACGCATGTCACACCCTGTTCGTAACAACATCCTAACGCACGTCACACCCGTGTGCGCCTGAAATCAACTGCTCTCCACTATGCGTACAGGGAAAATGTACGGGTGCTGGGTGAATATGCAGTCATCAACGGGCAGGTCAGTGCACTAATCATAAGGGTAGGCCACCAGACCGTGTACGTGCATTGCGTAACTGCACGTTTGAATAATTCTTTTCCAACAAACTGTACATATTCCGACACTGTGTATGGTTTGAACCAGCCCTGATTATTATTTCGTACATGGCCAAGGTGTGCATCCAATGGCTAAGGTGTGCATTCAATGGCTAAAGTGTGCATCCAATGGCTAAGGTGTGCATCCAAGGTGTGCACTGACTAGGTGTTGTAAAGTTGTAAGATGACTTGTTTTGCATTCCTTTGTTCCTGCTTTGGTTCGTCACCTCAGTCTACATAGCAGTCGCTCCCTCCTCGCTCTCTTCATTCTCCATTTTGGATTGCATTACCTACTAATTGTACTTCTCCATGCTCCGTACCAACATCCGGAACCAATCGTTCCTCTGGGCTGCTAAATTATTTAAAACAGGCCGGTTTTTGTGATCAGGGTATAACGCAGCCTGTGCACCACCGCAAACAGCTTAACCCGATGCGCATGTTTTGGTTCACAGGCAGAGAAGGCCGCCCCCTTGGTCAACGGTTTCTTCCGAGCCCTAGAAAACTACGACCTTGAGCTGAGGCAAGCTGTAAAGTGAGTGAATGTTCAGTGTTAAGTTGCAACCTTAAGCTGAGGTAAGCTGTAAAGTGAGTCAGACTTCATTCTTTCAGTTTGACTGCACGTACACAGTCGTGCATATGAAAAACGCACGTTAGGCCATTCAACATTGCTGTGTATGACACATTCAATTTTGCATGAGCATGAGTATGGGCGACGTACACTTTTTGTTTCGGTATCTATCCTGACACATTCTAACTTTTACTTCTGAGAGCTAGGTTGCTTAGCAATTAGCCGTAGTCGTCTTGCCTTCATTCACTCGTGTGCCCGCCCGCAAGCTGGGAATTCTCAGGAATACGAAAAGTGGAAAGTGAAAAGAGAGAAGGGTACATTCGTGTGCCTACAAGCTGGGAAAATACAAATTTGCAGAAACATGTACATTCCGACCCCAATTTACCCTACCAAGTGCAGCCTTGCTAGGCCATGTTTCAATGGATTGTGTTGTGTGTGTCCGTGCAAGGTTTGTAAATTGTTAATAACTGATTGCTGACATTTCCAAGCTTGAAAGCAATGTATCTACGTCGTCTGCTGGGCAGAGCCGCAGTGCTTCCTTGCATTGTATTTCAATGTGTTTCACAAAGAAACACTGACAACTTGGTCTCTACATGCCAGGTTTGACGGGGGGGGGGGGGGGAGGAAAAAGTGCTCAGACAGTATAGACCATTCCTTGCAAAGACTAAGGAGAAGGAGCCACTTTGGTTACCGAGCACCGTACATTCCTCCACCACATAACAAAGAGGGAGGGTGGACTGAAATGATTAAAATAGGAAGATGGACGGAAACGATGAGGTTTAAGGAACACTGCAAAGGCGGGTTACGATTCTTTCTCTTTTTACGGATTTGTTGAAACACGCACTAAGTGCGCCGACGATCTTGCTACACTTTGTTGGACACTACCACTACTTGCAGGCAAAACAAGGAGCTTAACAAAGAGCGTGCACAAGAGCTCATCGACAAGACGCTCACTGAATTGGATGCCTTGATTGCGACTGTGCCTGAGGACATTGTGGCCAATAGGTGTGGGAGCGCTTTGAAGTATCCTGCATGACTGATGGCTTTTTTGTTCCGAACGCTACCACAACTGGGCCACAGCCAGCTAGTGCCGTACCATACTACACTGCTATACACTGCTATGCTGCTATCTATCCTTACTGAATGTTACTACAGCTGGGCCACAGCCAGCTGGCGCCGTACCATGTTGTGTCCCCTCAAATAAACCCTGCTTTAAATATTGCTGCTTTACCCCCCCCCCTCCCTTTTGCCCTGCTATACTCATTTACTCGTTTTATTGGCGGGAATCTGCCTGAAGTGGGCACACCTAGAAAGGCTTTTCCGTCAAGCATACTGAGCCGGAATACTACTACCGTAACTCTATGATATGACACAGCTTTCAACTCGACTGTTATTTTTGCAGCCGAAATGTCTTAGAAGTGGCGCGGAAGAAAAGCTTGGCAGGGATAGAGACGGGTAAAGACGGATCTGCTGCTTCGATGGAGCCAGACTTGATGGCGCCTTAACCGTCGTGGTTTTGCTGACAAGCTCTGATTACTTAGTAGTATCGGATGTAGCCATCCCTCAGAATTTCTAGTGACGTGATTTACACTTTTAAAAGTCGGATACTGCGGGTTTCTGCAGAGCAGACGGGCATCTAAAACTAGATGCCCTGAGCAAATTGCATTTTTGTTCCAGACTCCCTCGGACGTGTGTGTCACATCAAAACGAGCCTTGCTTCTTTAGATTAGATCACTGACAGTTTCTCTTCATTGAGTGTGGAAATCGGTTTTTTGAGCTAATACTTACTGATCAGGTGGTATTGGTTGTTGTGCTGAGTCTATAGGAGAGCTCTGACGAGGGGAGACACGAGGTGGGTGTGTGTATGTCCTCCTGCCAAAGGTGCTTCTGTAATGGATATGGAGTGATGAGATTTGCTGCGCCTCCTACAAGGGTTACAAGAAAAAGGCCTTCAGTCAATACGCTCGACTGCTAGCCGACTGCTAGCCGAGATTTGCTGCGCCTCCTACAACGCTGCTCTCCTGACGCTCTGCTGCTTTGTGGTGCCGAGCTTATCCAGTAGTGGGATTGTGTGTGTGCTTGGTGTTGAGGCTGGCAGGAGCCTGATGTGGATTTCTTGCTTCTTATCTTCCGATTGTTGGATTATGTTGCGTTGTACCTTCATTTGTACTGAATGTGAGACATGACGAGACAAGTACGTAATTCTATGCCATTATTTGACGCAGACATTATTTAATTGAGGCATGACAAGTTGATCAATATGTACAGTAACCATACATATGTACGGTAGCCGTAACAACCCGCAAACCAAACTGCTTGCTAAAGACAAAAAATTAAATTTAAACCAGTGGGAGGTTCACCTGATTGAGTTTAAATTATGAGTTTAATTTAAGACACTAGACCTGATGCTTAACTCCAAAAAGCAAAAGCACAGCACAGCATGTTTATGGCCAACGTAAACAGACAAGGATATAGGGAAATCAAGCGTCACGTGATCCTCGTTGGAGCTATGGGGACTATCTACAAAGACTATACAGACAAACCTCCGGCAGACCTTAATCTGGATTACCATAAGATGAAAAATTGACGCAAATTGAACGAACACTCCATCAGACATGCATCTGCACTCATAAAAACAAGGTATGCACTGCAATACAACACAAGCAACAACAGTCAAGGGTTGGGTCCGGGTGCTATGGCACACAACCCCCCTGGCTGACCCACATTTATTTCTATTTATTGTTTGCGCGGTGGGGGATTGCTTGGTGTGGGCACCTAAGTAACCCCCTCCCTTAATCATGCTGGCTGTGTCATCACTACCAGTGGAGCCTTTTCTTTTCTATTCTTTGTATGATACGTAATAATACTTACAATCGGGGGTGACCTTTAGCCAGGTTTGGCTGATTGGCTGCTGAAAGAGAAAAAGTCTAGTGTTCTGCTAAGAAAGGAAATTATGAACAAGTTGATTGTTGACCTGTTGCAGCAAAAAGGGTTGGGCAGCTGATAAGTCCTCAAAATAAGGTTTAAACAAAAAGGAAAAATGCTTCCTCAGCTCACAAATCCGTTGGTCTTGGCAAACTAAAAGAGCATGCAATTCTGAACATGTTCATGCATCTTCACCAGGACACTTGTCACATACGCGAGAACCATCTTCAAGCCAAGCTGCTGCCTCAACTTTCAAAGTATGCGCACGCAAGCGGAATCTACTTATATTGCGCATGACATGTTTGGACAGATCAAGATGGAGATACCATGGTACATTAATCGGCATACGCTCATTTCTAGAAAAAGGGATGGCAAACCAAGAATGATAGGTGGCCAGTTTGTTGTTGTGCGTGTTGGGGTCCACCAACTCAGTGTCTCTCCAAACACCTCTCATCCTATGCTTCAAATCTGCAGTGAACTCTTGCATGGGAATAGCACGCCCAGTTTGAACAGCTCGTACATAAAATTCACGCTTACGCAGTTCTTGAAAAACGCTTAGCAATTGAGCTGTCCAGCAGGCACTTGAACGATGCTGTAGATTGAGATCAGCCTGGACTACCCTCCGCAAAGTATCACTGTTCGTATTAAGCATACTATTGAAAAGCTTGACAGCTGACCGAAATCAGTAGAATTGCGACGTTTCATGTCCACATTCTCGAAGTACAGCCCAATTATTAGTGGTAGACTGCTTCACACCTAACGTGCCCTTCAGAAAATGCAAATGAAGCGTAGAAAGCGGGCTAGAGAACTCCCTGCCTGCCTGCAAGAAACCAGTACCCCATACTTGACTACCATACATGCCAGCAGAAATTACATACATCTTAGCGAGCCACAAAGAATTGTGCGGCCTGTCTGCCAAAGCGTGTTTACGCACAAACCTAAAAATCCTATAGGCAGAGGCAAGAAAAGGACAAGAAAAGGAATTTTGTACAAAAGCAAGCTCTGGGAAAAGCAGGCTGGAGCACTGTTGATCCAGTCATACATCTCACACGAATTCACGCACAGTCTTCCAACACTGGGCTTCATAAAACAGGTTCATCCTAATTCTGTAAATGTTCAATCAATGACCTGCCGCACTCAAAGCTGCGGCAGTGGACAGTGTGCTGCAGCTAGGGCGTGTGACATATAAGACCAGCAGTCCAGCAGGAGGGATCACATGAATGTATACTCAGATCCGCTTTCAGCACCCTGCTTCAAGTCTCACTGTTCGACTAAGGCATATATGATTTATCATATTATACAACTTGACAACAGACTTGAACAGTAATACTGCAGTTGCTCAATTCCACACTCCCTGAAGACAGCCCAATTCATGGTGGTACGCTCAACACTCAGCGTGCCCTTAAAGAATTCATGTGTCGCACTTGCAAATCACATGTGGACACCTTAAGTGGATAACACTCAGCTACCATATATTGTGTGCTGGAAAGTGGCTCTACTCGAAACCTGAGCCAAATACTAGAAAATGGGTCATAATGAGCAAGCTTTTCAAAAGCTCAGGGTAAGTGGCACTGCATTCCACAAGCGCTTAATCCAGCAGGGCGCAAGCTGCATTGAGAAGGGAGGAAAGGGAAGCCTTAAAGTTACATGATAGAACACATGACCTACTTGTTTGATCCATGCAACTTCTCTATGTGCCGCAGTGTGCCGCAGCTGATCGTGCAGCTAATTCAGTCATTTTGGAACGTGCAGCTAATTCAGTCATTTTGGAAATGTATGCACTGAAGCCTTTTAAGGAGCTGGGTCTTAATTCTCAAAGAGTTACTTGCTTCCAAGCTTCATGTTCATTCTGTCAATTACACTGCCAAACTTGTCCATACTAGACGCGCCCATTCCAGCACTGTCATCAGATTCTCAAAGAGTTAAGAAACTTGCTTTAAAGCTTCATGTTCATTCTGTCAATTATACTGCCAAACTTGTCCATACCAGACGTGCCCATTCCAGCACTGTTATCAATCTCTCATCAGGATACAGTGTCAATTCAAGCCTGCAACCCTCCTCTTTTTCTTTTCTCTTCTTTTAGTACCCGGTGCCAAAGGCGCTCCTTTTCCTCAATGAGCGTCGGGAGTGGTATTTTCACTGTCTGCGTAGTTCTTCCTCCTTTTTTCTTTGCAATTGCATTGGCCATAACAAGACATACTTTCTTAAGAAATAGGGAATTAAAACAGTGCCTAATTCCTATCCCCTCCTTTCTCTACACAACATAACATCTGATGTCGATAAGTCGATGCCAAGACAAAAAAGCACTCCGTCACAGGCTCAAATGATCGTATTGTCAGGGATAACTGCGCCTTTGGTGGCCATCACAAGGCCATCGCGCACGTAGACACCTGGATGGCCAGACACATTATTAGAGCATGTGCAAAGATTTCGCTGAGCACTGCAGGCACTGGCACAACATCTTTTTATTTTGCTGAGGCACAAAAGGTAACATTGTGAATACTTGATGCAAAGTACCTAAGACGTCAGCTACTGTGTTTGCTGCAATAGAAGTACAACAAAACCCGCTCAAAATCCGCCTGCCATGTTCATGTTATTCCTGTTTCCAAGAGAGAGGTTTACAAGAGAGATCAAGCCATCCGTCAAGTCTTTCCTTACCAGTGGATGCGTAATCCAGAGAGTTGAGCAATCCATTGCTGTTACTGAGCTGCAGACAGATTAATTGGGCAAGGAATGGTGAAAAATTCTCTGAACACAAAATTGACAGCATGTTGACCCTTTCAAATTGCCGAAGCAGCAAGACAAACTAAACAACAAGCAAGCTATCCCTTGCTGTTGCAGCTTCAGGCTTTAACATGAGCCTATCAACCACCAACTTTCAGACTGGCCTGGCAAAATTACTTTAGCCTTTTACACGTTCTGTTTTGCCAGCCAGTCGGCACAATCCTTTAATTTCTGGTTGTTCCTCTTGCCTGCCCCTGTGTTGCTCCCGTTGCCAAATAAAGAACCCCACACATCTCATGTTCGTAAGCCTAATGTTTAAGTCACCTGCACGTTTTTGCCGATTCGCACATTTTTGTCGATGATGGCTCCTTTGATAATTGATCCGGCACCTGAAGCACAGATCGGCATGATGGCAACAAAACAAGTTGTACAGCCATCACAGCCATTACAGCCATTACAAATGTAGTTCTATTTCGCTTGCATCGTGAGATGCATAGGGCTCTGTCATTATTACCAAGGGGAACACAACAACTCAGAGAAACGGGAGAAAACTTAAGACTAAAATATAGAAAAGAGGTGAGGGAGGGGGGGAAGTATGCTATAAAGAGAGTTGTGTTCTCCAAGGAATTAAAAGAATGGAGAAGGGAAGCAGAAACCGGAGAAAAGCAGAAAGTGAGAACATCTCACTTAATGCTACACTTCAAGAACCTGAGTTCAGGTGTTTCACACTGAACTCATAAGTTACAGCCATTTGGTGAAAAATCCAAAAGCACACCGTACTGAACATAACCTAGCAATATCTTTAAAAATTACTGGTAGGTGTTTGCAGCATGCAAATGATGGAGCATTCACAAAAGTTCACCAAAGGCAAGGAATGAAACCTGAAAACTCACCGATACCCAAAGGAATTGTAGGGCTGATGCTCTGGTCCGCCATTTTACACTCTTTCTCGTAGTAGTCACTGCCCATGACAATAGAGTTTTCAATGACCACGTCATCTCCTGTAGCAAAGCAGGAGCAAGTGTGTGAAATCTAGCAACGATAAGAGTAACCGCGCTCCCTACTTGATGCTCGTGGTAAAAGAACAAATAGAGGACGAGGGAAAGAGTGTTTCTGCGTGGATTATTAGGCAAGTAGGGATTTTCAACATACTATAACGCTATTAAACCCTGCAACAGACGCAGCCCTCGCTTGTTTCTGGAGAATCTGAACATGCAGATAAGTACATGCAAATAATTCACACCCTTCACAACATTTGCCATACCAACTACACTCCGAAGCCCGACGATGCTGCCATCAATTCTTGCATTGTTGCCAATAGTCACTCCGGGAGCAATGTTGGACCTTCCAGATTTCAAATGAAGATTTGCAGTTGATGTGCAGGTGTTCTTCTCAATGCTTTCATAAAAAAAATTAGGCACGTGGAAAAAAGTATTTGAATTGAGGCGTCCACTCCTGCAATACATCCATGTACCATGCCGTGTTTTGTCCAACACACACCTGCTTACTTTTGAAGCACCCATACAGCGCAGAGGGGGAAGTGCAATGGGAGCCTGTAGGGAGTATTGTAGAGCAGGTAAACAATCCTTTACAGAAATTAGCAGCAGCTCAAGAGCGCAACAGAGTGCCCTAAAGGTCTCCTTCAGATCCGATTACCTGGTAAACAAGCTGCTTAAAAGCAATGGGGTCAAAGAAAGGGGCGCTTGAGCTGATACCCCGCTGCCTGTAGTGCCACGTCAGGTTGCAGATGCTGATGAATAGTATACGAAAAGTGTGTGAAGGCAATGGGGTCAAAGAAAGGGCGCTTGAGCTGATACCCCGCTGCCTATACTGCCACGTCAGGTTGCGGATGCTGATGAATAGCATACGAAAAGTGTGTGAAGGCAATGGGATCAAGAAAGAGCGCTTGAGCTGGTACTGACACCCTGCTGCCTGTAATGCCACAGCAGGTTGCTAATACTGCTTGATAGTGTATTACAAAATTACAAGCAAATTGTGTGACGCTTGTAATGTGTGATGATTTATACAGGAACATAATACAGAGCTTATATTCCTGTATGAATCATTATAATACAGAGCTGATGATTCCTCAAGGATGCCTTTTATTTGCACTGCTATGGACTGCATGTTCATTTGCACACACTCTTTATGTTGGTCATATCATATCGTGTGTCTGCCACTAACCACGCAGGTCCTGTGTCCGTGCTCACTCACTCCCTTGATACAAACAGGAACATAAAAAAACAGAGCTGATGATACCTCAACGATGCCTTTTATCTGCACTGCTATGAACTGCGTGACATTTTTCACACAGTTAGTCGTCATCACGTCAAGCCATTTCATATCATGTTTGTCATTTCATAGGCATCTGGTTCATGTATCTGGTATCATGTTAGTCATTTCATAGGCATCTGGTTATGTATCTGGTATCATGTTAGTCATTTCATAGGCATCTGGTTCATGTATCTGGTATCAAGTTAGTCATTTTACATCGTGTGTCTGCCACTAACCACGCATGGGCCATATTTCTATGCTCATCACTCACTCCTTTGGACCACGGTTTTCCATGACGTCAAAGACTTCAGAGTTCGTCATCTCCATGCTGCAAGCAGTGGACCGACGCAATGGAAGAATGTCGGCACCAGGCTCGTCATTTGGCGAGCAATCAATGCAAGATTGTTGGCGTCAGGCTTGTCAATTAGCGAGCAATCAATGCAAGATTGTTGGCGGCGTCGGGCACGTCAATTGGCGAGCAATGCAGGATTGTTGTTAGCGTCATCAGGCACGGCAATTGGCGAGCAGAGGCTTGGCAAAAAGTGCAGATTGCTTTCGAGTTGAGCCCATTGAGTTATTGGACGCACCCCCTCTTATGCGTCCAAAATATGACTGGCTTATACCCCAACAATTGATGTACAGACTCTCACCAGAAGCCCTTTAATCAATGGATGCATTGAAATGTTGTTTATCCTTAACAGTTGGCTTCTACTCGGCTCACCTTGCATTATAGTAGTCCCTCACACTCCCTCCAACATCCCTCCAAGCGCCTTCCATCTAAGAGGGAAAAAATAGCAAGTGAGAGAAAGAAGGGTATTGGTAGAAACACATCATTGCTAATGATCATTTTCACAGCAAAAAGACACCTTTTGTTTATATGTGTGTGTGCTGCTGCGTGTTTGTGTGTGTCTGTGCATGTCAGTGTGCGTGCCGGTGTGTGTGCCAGTGTGTGTCGGTAAGTGTGTGTGTAGTGTGCCTGTGCCTGTGTGTGTCAGGCGTGTGTACGTGTGTGTACTATGTGTGTGTATGTATATGAGTGTATTATGTGTGTATATGAGTGTATTATGTGTGTATATGAGTGTATCATGTATGTATATGAGTGTACTATGTGTGTGTATATATGTGTGCACCAAGTTGCACATGCAGCATACCTGTAGTGCCTGGACTGCCAGTCCACTTTCAACCGCAAAAGGAAGGACATCGCTGCCAAAATCATTCTGCATCGCAGGTCACAGCCAAAACGCAACGCCTAGTAGTCTGCTACACAAGTCATCTTGAATTATGCAGGTCACGGCTGATCAGCTTTTTAACAAGTGTAATCTTAAGCCTTGTACAGATCCATACAAGCGTGATGCAAGACCAAATCATTATACCGTCAAATGCAGGTGGTGGCTGATCAGCTTTTTTAACAAGTGTGATTGAAGTAATCTTACGCCTTGTACAGATCCATACAAGCTTGATACAAAACCAGATCATTATATCGTCAAATGCAGGTGGTGGCTGATCAGTTTTTTTAACAAGTGTAATCGAAGTATTCTTAAGCCTTATACAGATCCATACAAGCATGATACAATACCAGATCATATATTGTCTACAATTCTGGAGCCGTCTTATCTTGCCTTCTGCAGTGCAGATGTTCTGTGCCCTATTGATATATGAGAAGTGCATGCAAGCTCCATAGCATTCCTGTGTCGTGGTTATGAATTCGTAAATCGTAGAAGGGAGTAGCCAATGTGTAGCAGCGCTTTGTAAAAGGCCTAGGCATACTCTTTGATTCAGATTTGTATTCCTATATGAATCGCTACATTCGTCCCACCCTCTTGTGGCTAACGTCCTCGTAGACAACAACTCACAACACCCGAATCCCTGAAGGTTTTACATGAATGGCATTGACTGCACTTCGGGACGACTTAGACCAAAAACTGCGTGCGCGAGAGCTCGAAATAGGGACCTCAAGAGGTGAGGAGCGCCCGGACCCGTCCTTCAATACCAATGTATGCAGCAAGCTTGAGCACGACAGGCTTAACGCAGGATAAGTAAGCAGACACTTACTAGGTCTCGCTTCTTCTCCAGCACCTCAACCTGTGGTGCCAGCAAGCAACGGACTGTTGATTCCATACATTTGCAAAAGGTGAATACAATGAATACAGTGAATACAATGAATAAAATGATGATGACCTGAGGTAATTGGCCCAGGGTAGACACCAGTATTACAGGTGAGCATGTTTAGGGTTGGCCAGAACCATATATACACACACACATAAATATATATACATGTACCTACGATACTTTTGGCGGGGAGACCACCAAATTTTTGGTCATATACGGTATACGGTGTATATATAATATATACGGTTCTGGCCAACCCTAAGCATGGTGAGTGTGTTTCTTGGGCCTTTTTTGTCTGCTGGTAATAAAGGAGTTTTACTGTACTCGGTACCAAAGTGGCTTTCATTTCCTTATTCAATGTGGGGAGTGGTTTTCACTGGTTGCACAGTAATTCTTTTTTCGTTTCCTTGTGTGTTGCTTGCACTAACTCCAGCACATTGAGCATTTTGAAGCAGGCATGCCATGTATTGAGACAGGGATGGAACGCTCCTGATCCCAGTTAGTTTGAGTGAGTTATCTCCGTTATTTTTTTACTGGGGTGGAGGGTGGAGGAGCTCTATGATACTACATGGTGCCAATAAATAAGTACATGCCTCCTTTTATTATTCCTTCTTATAATGTGGGCAGCGTTGTGTCTCTGCTTGCGTGGTTTTTCCTGTTTCTGTTTGACTGGTTTCACAGTGCATCTCCAAACTCGTGAATGATGCGACAATCCCTTGCTTGTGCCTTATTTCTGTTGTTCTACTGTCTTGAAAGAGATCTACAGCACGTGGTACCTTAACAACTGCAGCTTTGCTATCCTTGATTGACGTGCGTGGATTGTATTCACTGCCTCCGTATTCTGTCTATAATTTTGTGTTTGACGCCACAAATGCAATTGCACACATAGCTGGGATTGCAGGCTGTGCAAGTTATAATTGATTTGTTTCTGATGCCACAATACAATAATTTACATGGCTGGGACTGCGGGCTGTGCAAGTAAGTACATTGCAGGCCGTGCAAGCTAGTACATTGCAGGCCGTGCAAGTAAGTACACTGTAGGCAGTGCAGATAAGTACATTGCAGGCTGTGCAGGTCATAATTCATTCGTTTCTGATGCCACGAATGCAATAGCATACATGGCTGGGACTGTAGACTGTGCAGGTAAGCACATAGCAGCTGTGCAAGCAGGTACCATCTCAGTGCCTACCAAAATACTCCGCCTGAAGATGTAAATGCCCGTGCTTCCAATGTAGGGCTTGCTCTCGACATCGGGCTGAATATGCTTCTGCTCTTCGACTTCCTGGTATGTGTAGCAGCCAATCGAGGTGCAGATCATGGGTGTAATGTATTGATTGTGAGTTTGAACATTGCACAGCAGCCTAGCTTGCAGCAGCTGCTGCCAATCTTACAATCTGGTACAACCTGGGAGCTGGTAACTTTTACATTGCTGACAGTAACGGTGAACCATAATTTTAACGTTCGGGACTGATTTTCACTGCCTGCGTAGTTTTTCTTTTTTTCTTTTCTTCAGTTTAACTCTCTGAAAGCCGTCTAACTGTGTGCTTTTATACCAGGAGGACTGTATGCCTGGTGTCCCCTGACCCTGCAGAGAGGTAAATACTGCCAGAAGCATTCATCAGCACTCACAATGTTCTTGTCAACAATCCGTGGATCTCCAGCAAATGCTGCTGCTGCCTTCACACCTGCAGGGAAGAGAGTAAACACTTTTTATTTGGTGTTTGATGAAGATTGCTGCCTTCACGTCTGCATGAAGAGTTTGAAAGCTCTGTAAATGAAGTCTGAAGGTCTCTAAAAAAAGCCACATGCACTGGAAACCACGCTGGAAGCCTGTGCAACTAGAAGAATTGAAAGGAAATTTTAAAAGCAGGCAGAAACGGACACATGCAGGCACAAATACTGAAGGTTTGCAGTTCATTGAAGCATGGTGCAACCGACAGAAGAAAGCAGTAAATATGATTCCCATCCAACCTGTCAGAGACTGCTTTTTTTGCAACGAAAAGCAAAGAGAACAGGCAACGGGCAACAGGAGGAGGAGGAGAAGGTAGATAGGTAGTTAAGGTATGTAGGTAGGGTTGGCCAGAACCATATACATACGATGTATATACGGTATTATTGGCAGGAAAATCACCAAACATACGGGCATATATGGTGTGTATATACGGTTGTGGCCAACCCTACATATATGAAACAGGGAAAAATAAAAAGGAGCTCAAAAGCAGAAACAACGCAGGAGGCAAGGAATGCAACACAAGCGTCATTCCTCACCCCTTACTGCTCACCACTCCTCAACACTCAATGATCGTCACTCGCTGCCGATAACTCGCTGCTCATCACTCCTCAAACACTCAATGGTCATCACTCACTGCCGATAACTCGCTGCTCATCACTCCTCAAACACTCAATGGTCATCACTCACTGCCGATAACTCGCTGCTCATCACTCCTCAAACACTCAATGGTCATCACTCGCTGCTCATCACTCGCTGCTCATCACTTTTCAAACACTCAATGGTCGTCACTCGCTGCTCATCACTTTTCAAACACTCAATGGTCGTCATTCACTGCTAGGGTTGGCCAGAACTGTATATCTGTACCGTATATGACCGTATGCATGGTGATTTTCTTGCTAAAAACACCGTGTGTACACCATATATGCCTATAAATGTATGGTTCTGGGCAACCCTACTCACTGCTCATCACTCGCTGCCCGTCACTCCTCACCACTTACTGGTCTTTTTAAATTGCCGCAGCTGCTCCTGCGTCAAGGCAAACCCCTCCTTGGCCTCACCCTTTGGCTGCAAAGTCAGACAAGCAAAACATATAAACCTGAGGTTTGAATTACAACTTACGAAGGGACTCAGACAAGCGAACAACCAGCAGTCTGACCTTCGATCTAAATTTAAACATAAGGAGACGCTCATGCATGTAATGGAGCTAGCTTCCTGGGATCTCAGTGCGGCACTCACCTTCTCTTTGTAATCAACAATCCACCAGGCTTTGGCATTGCCATCTGGGAGGAGCTCTGTGTCAATACTTTGCACCTTTGAATTTTGTGCATGTGTGTGCACAAGTGAATGTAGTAGAGCAATAAAGGAAGCAAGGTGTTTGCGTTTAGCAGGTATGTGATGTGTGGTCGCCTACCTGTTTCAGAGCTACGTAAATACATTAGAGAAAGCAAATCAAGTTTCAAGGTTCGGATGGATTTTTCGGATGGAAGATATGGAGCACACATGCGTGCTCATTGAAGTGTTGCTTGAAGCGTTGTCAGAAACACTTTGCTCCACAAGCGTACAGACCTTACTTACCTTGCAAATGCCCATTCTATCGGTTTGTTCTTCTGCAACAGGCTGGCACAAAACTGTGATGTCTGCAGTTTGCAAAATAAGTCAGGATGTTGAAAAGGCACAAGTTGTCGCGCTCTACAGTAAGGCTCATTATTGCTGGCCGAGTGTGGAGTGTGGGTCCTGCATATATACTTGCCAAACTTGCTGTATGTACTATGACAAACCACAAAGCAAAATAAGACGCCGTGTTTTCAATGACCCCTTAAATGGACTTTTTTTGAGGAGCCAGGGTTACTGCGGCTTGATAAAAGGGGCTGTTGTAGTCCTTTTTTTCCCAAACAATATCATCATATCACCTACCCTCTCCCAAATTTATTTGTTATCTCGCCTTTCCTCCCTCTATCATTTCATCATTCTTCCCTCTCAAACACCATCCATCAGTCCATCAGTCCCACCTGTATCATATCACCCGACAAATTATCTGTTTTCTCGCCTTTCCTCTCTCTGTCATTTCAACATTCTTCCCTATCAAACATCCACACCCACACCCACACCCACACACAAACACTATCCATCATCAGTTCAACAGTCCCACCTGCATCATGAGCACGGTGAGCGGCTTCTGCCCAAGAAAAGTCTGTTCGGTACTACGTAGAGCAAATGAGAAGAGGCAGTGCAAGGTGAAGCAGGGTTGGCCAAAACCATACAAGTAAGCATAATACTAAACGTTCCTTTTTTTAGTGCTTTTACCAGGGTGGTTTGTACCCTAGTACTCTTCGGTACATTTTTCCTTTCTGTTTTCACCTTATTTTGAAGGTCACCACCCATTGTAACCATTGTAACCATTGTACCCTTCGATACTACGTGGAGCAGATGAGGAGAGGCGGTGCAGGGTGAAGCGATTCTTTTTATTCCTTGGTAATAATGACAGAGCCCTATGCATCTCACGATGCAAGCGAAATAGAACCATTGTACCCTTCGATACTACGTGGAGCAGGTGAGGAGAGGCGGTGCAGGGTGAAGCGATAAGTTTCACTGGATCTTTTATGATGTTGCATAGCTGTAGAGTTGTGGATCAAATGACCGCAAGGCTAATTGGCTGTAGGAAGTCTGGACCAAAAGCTAGATGCTTAACAGCTACGAGCTTTAAAAAATTTGTCTAATGCCATTTCAGATTTGATCAGTACCAACGTGGCTCCTTCTCCTTTGGAAAAATTAATGGGGGGAATGATGTTTCACTGCATGCGTACTTTTTTTCGCAGCTAATTGCTCACCAGCAGGATTGCATAGTCATAATTTTATCTGTGTCACTACAACATACAATAACCGCCAGGTCCTGCTCAACATGTTTAAGAAAACAGAGTTGAGGGTGGAACACATTGCAATGCTTATGGCAGTCCTTCCGGGTGTGGTTCACCTTGCCTGCGTAGCGTTTTTATTCTATACGTGGCGCACTACCTATTTGCTGAATTTAGTAGGCAAGTATCTAATCGCATCCCTACAGGGGGTTGGATCACTGTATCCCTGTCTCTAATGCTCCTTTTCCTTAATTAATGGGGGGAGCAATTTTCACTGCCTGCGTAGTTTTTCAATTTCTTCTCTAATACGTACCAGTTGGTCAGCTGGTAGGATGATCACATCCGATACATCCCTCCTGCAGAAACGAGCAAGGAGGGCAGCAGAAAGGATTGTTTATGGAAAATGAGTGGAGGTCAAGGTAATGTCCACACATCCACTACGTCAACAGCATTACTGACTTACTGACCTGCCAATAAGGCACCCCCCCTAATGAAACTGTATGTCTGGCCCATTCCTACACTCATGTTGTGAAGGAAAAGAAACAGAAAGACTACAGAAAACCTACACGGGCAGTAAATAACGCCCCACATAAATAAAGGACAAGGCGGTTTACTTACACACAGAGAAAAGCACCAGACAGGAATACCCAAAGAAACACACATACCCATAGCTGAAGCTAGGATTACTTTCTAAAAACATCCTTGTGGAAGCGCAAAAAGGGGTGCACAAAGGCACATTAACTCACACAAACTGCTAGCCTGACTGAACTCCACATAGCAGTACCACATAGCAGTACCTGTTGCGCACGTCATCAATGATCCAAAGAAACTGTCTCACTGAATCCGCAGTGCCCAGCGACCATCGTTGCTGTTCTGGGGACTGTGTGGTGCAAAGAGTTGTTTATAGTTGCAAAATTCGCTTCCATCATTGTTTGATGCCGTAGTCTTGTGTCTTGATTTGGGTGAATGGATTGAGTACAGATGAAATCAATCAAAGGACACCACTGAGAAAAGGGAAAAGGGAAACACCAAGAGGCATGCAGTGGAAACCAGTCCCCACATAGATTACGGAAAGGAAGCCACCATAAAATCCTCCACCACCTTCAAAGGAAGGAAGGAAGGAAAGAGGGTAAATGGGAATCAGGAGGGTGACCGGCTTGGCCGGGGACTGGCTCCAGATGAGAGTTGGTAAACGCATAATGGAAGGGAAGCGTATAGACCGAGTATAATCAAACCGCTGTTTAAAGGTGCTCTTGTTGAGAACACATTCTTTAATTAGATGGCTTTACTAAGACTTGATCACATCGCACCTCCCCTGGATGCATCCAAGAAGACACACCCAAGCAAAAAACACGATTGTGGAGTTGCATTGCAGATTTGTGTGCAAGGGCCATAAAGTAATGGGTAAATTGTGCCTGCCAACCACGCACCTGACTGATAGAAAGGACCTCTATGAAACTGCCCCGCCCTGTGGCAGTGCCTAGGGATTTTAATGAACAGGCAAGAAAGTGTGCTTGTGTATGAAAATGATTAAAGGCGTGCGCAAACTGAAGAGGTCAAGAATTCCAGCTGGTGTTTATACTATCCCACAACGGTCAACACTGATACAGCAGCCAAAATTGAATCTCGTCTTACTACCTATATAGTGTAATATGGAGAAGAAGAAAAAAAGGTTGCTTCAGCCTTAGACACCAGATTTCTACCTGACATGCTGTACGTGCGCGTAAGATGGCGGTTTAGGCTCTGTGAGTTAAACTGCGTGATGACGTACAGCTGCAAAGAGCATACACAATTGAAAGAGCAAAACTATCAGTGCACGAAAGTTTGAACTGCGTGATGACGTATAGCTGCAAAGAGCATACACAATTGAAAGAGCAAAGTTATCAAAGCGCGAAAGTTTGAACTGCGTGATGACGTATAGCTGCAAGGAGCATGCATGATGGAAGAGCAAAAAATATAAAATTTTGCTGTCGGGCCCAATTGGTAGCAGCAGCAGATTGTGTGAGCATTAGCAGTAATTAGAGTGCTACTGAGTTCTATGCTGGTATGTGGCATTTGTTTGACTGGACATCACAGATGAATCATCTTTTGAGTCCGCTGACAAGAATCGTGATGAAAGCTTAACCATGGAGGGATGCAGCACCGGATGGAGGGAAGCGCGCATGCCAAGGCAAAAACAAATCAGACTTAGCTGAAATTGGTCAATCCTGCTTATTTAATTAAATTGAAAGATAGCAAATTGTTGATCACACACACACACTCACACACACACACATACAAAGAAAAGCTTGTAAACGCTTCCTGTGGACTTGAATCAATGAAGAGGCCAAAAGTATACCTTGGTGATGCTCGAATTGATGAGGTTAGACAACGTTATGTCTATCAGCCGATACACACCGCCGACTGGAATGGCAGGCAACGCTCTGCATTGTACGCGTGCATTGTATGCGGGATTAATTAATAGGTCAGCAACAACATTTGCCGTGTTCACGGCCCCAGGATGGCGTGGACAGTAGTTTGTGAATAGTTCAAGCATCACTCACAATGCATGCACTGGCGTCGTTGATGCGCACCACTGCCCCATTGTTTTTTTACAGGCATCTAAGGATGTTTAATAGTTTGTGAATAGTTCAAGCATCACTCACAATGCATGCACTGGCGTCGTTGATGCGCACCACTGCTCCATTGTTTTTTTACAGGCAACTAAGGATGTTTAATAGTTTGTGAATAGTTCAAGCATCACTCACAATGCATGCACTGGCGTCGTTGATGCGCACCACTGCTCCATTGTTTTTTACAGGCACCTAATAGTTTGTGAATAGTTCAAGCATCACTCACAACTCACAATGCATGCACTGGCGTCGTTGATGCGCACCACTGCCCCATTGTTATTTACAGGCATCTAAGGATGTTTAGTATATGGGTAATAAGGTTGAGCGCCCGTTATGGAACGAGCTAAGGATCGAACGACCTGGGCAGCGTTTCTCTGCTGAGGTGGGAATAAACATATTGAAAACTGGCCTATACTGTACGGCATGCCGGGAGTGCTTTTCACTCCCTGCGCTTTGTTTTCCTTTACATTTTGATACTTTTAGATGGCGGTACATTGCAAAGATCGCATGCTTTGCCACAGCTTCCTCTTCCTGCTTGCATCATAATTAGGTAGAAAGAGTTCATCACTGACCGCGTACATTTCTCAGATGATTATATTGTGAATGCAACATAGGCGCCTCAAACAAGAGACCAATTCTCTCTCTGTGTGCAAGCTTTGCTTAAGAGTGCGCCGACGTGCCGACGCAAAGACAAGAAGCAAGGTTATTTGTGAGCACACTTAATTCCAATTGTAGCTGAAATATAGGAAAGAAAAGAATTGCGCAGGCAGTGGTAACCACTCCCCACGTTATGATCAACCAACTGAACATTGTAACTATCAATTAAGGTATGCATCATACATTTTGAGCATCTGCTGAATATCATCCGTCATGAGCAGATTCACTGACCTTTTCTCTGTCAAAGGGAAGAGCTTCCTGTGAGCAAATAGGCAGCAGATTAAACAGTTTAAAAACAATGTATAAGCTTCTTACATTTATTTGGTGCACCCGTCAACAAAAGAATAGCCTACAAACCTGAAACATAGTGCGCGCAGTCATCAAGAATCACAGCAGCTTTGACTTACATGTAGTCATTGGGCCCCCCGCCAAGGACCATACCAACCACGGCTCCCTTTCCGGATTCTGAAGGGGGCAGGCCACCCAAGTGCTGACTGCTTGTTCGCTGAAGACAAAGAAAATGGTTGGCTGTCATGTCGTCACGATGACAAACCACAGAAACAGCTAACACATGTAATGCAGGCATGAGCGGCGCTGCTTTTGCACGACAGGAAGTGGTAAGAAGACGGACAGCAAGAACACCAGAGGGGTGTTTGCTGTGTGTGCGTGAGAAATGAGGCAGAATCAGAATGATTGAAACTCTCGACTTTGCATTTGAAAGTTTAGGTGCTGTAATCAAACAATCCTTTGCCTGGACACCTGAAAGAGGTAAGGTATGCAATTTTAAAAGCTTTGTTTCATTGGCACCATTTCAAGCTCTTTTCGTGACACGTCTGTTTCTTTATTACCACTTACAGTGCACCCTTTAATTCTACGCTACACGTGCCCAAACGACGTGTTCTAAAGCAGCCGCTATTGCTCAATCAACCCAAGGGCCTGACGCAATTACATACAACAGGCCTGACGCAATTACATACGTGATCCTTGATTGGTAACAGCAGACTTGATGAATGGTCAGTGTTGCTGATGAACGATCAAGCAAAGAGTAGTGTGCCAGGAGCTAGGAGCAACTGTATTGACCATCATGCTTTTGACCGCTTCAATTCTTAGTACGCGCCTGATGAGTGAGAGAGAGAGAGAGAGAGAGAGAGAGAGAGAGAGAGAGAGAGAGAGAGAGAAAGAGAGAGAGAGAGAGAGAGAGAGAGAGAGATAAAGAGAGAGAGAGAGAGAGAGAGAGAGAGTGTCAACCTCACTGTACGCTTGTCTGGAAAATTTCACCTTATTGTAATATGCTGCTCGACCATCTCCTCCTGCTTCGCTGTCTGCTATTGTTTCCTTCCCTTTGAAGCGCGCTGCCATTCCACGTTTCTTGCCAGCAATGCGACAATGAGGGCTTGCCTTGAGCTCATTGCACAGCGGCCCTGGAATGCCTAGAGATCAAGTGAATCAGGGAGTGTTGTAAAAGAATAAACTGCAGGCTTCCCCCTTTCTGCTGGAATGTTGAGAAAGCTTCTTGCCTGGCAACAAGCAGCGTGTTAGCATCCTAGAATTCGATCGGCGTTGCTGGAATTGCGATTAAAATTTGTAGCACACACAAAACGCAAACACAAATGTTTTTGTCATAAATTCGAGAAAAAAATATTGCAATTCGAAATTTTTATCAACGAAAAATTTATTCCCACAAAAGCATGAAATGGATTATCGCTCTGCTATTCCTAATCTTGCTACTATCGGTAGCCGTCCATCTTATCCATGGCCTCCGAGTAGTCGTTGAAGCCATCCACACCTCTCTTGAATAGATAAGCTGCGCAAGTTGGAACAAAAGAGTGCAAAATGCTTGCACGATTCTTACAAATCAAAAAAGCGTTGCCAGGGAATCAAATTGTTTGAGTATGGACAAGAAGCAAGGCCTCAGGCACAGACGCAGAATAGGGGGGTTCAGTGAAAGGCAGCAAAGAAAGGAGCAGCCATTTAGGACGTCGAATGCTCTTTTCCGCACGACAGGCCGTGCACAACAGTTGCTGCCCTTACAGAATCGAAAATATCATAGCAAGTCTGTGATATGAAAGCGTTTCCTAGCACAGTGACCAAAACGATCAGATTGGTACCTCAGACCATTGTGTTGCTTTTTCAGCCTCTGCCTCACCTGCCATCGGAAATCCAGAGATGGCCATGAACAACAGGACAGGTGCCCACAAGGGGTTGTCAGGCTGCAGTGTAGATACAAGATAGTAGACATCAGCCAGACAGAAAATAAAAAGGTGCTGCCAGGCTGCAATGCAGATACAAGATAGTAGACATCAGCCACACAGAAAACAAAAAGGCGCTGCCAGGATGCAGTGCAAACACCAACACGCAAGCAAATACCTTACAAGCAACGAAAGGGCAATGGCAAGCTGCGGTGTAGATATATGATGGTAATATCAGTCAGTCGGGCAATGAAAAGGCACTGGCAGGATGCAGCGCAAACAAGCACCAGCCAGAAGCAGTGAAAAGGCACAGGCAGGCTGCTGTGCATTCGCACAAAAGTAGCATGGCCTATAGCCTAGCATAAGGTCAAGCTCGAGGTTTAAGAAGAAAACCGAGGCATTTGTATTACAATGATTCGAATACTACAATGGTTAGATGTGTTACATTGGTCAGGTTTTTACAATAATTAATATTTCAGTGGTTAGTTTAAATCTGTGGAACAACCGACGGGGATTGCAACCACCAAACAGATGTCAAGATGTCAAAGTAAGGGATTAGGTTAGGGTTCAGGTTTTAAACCCTAACCTAACCCCTACAGGGAGAAATTTAAAGACAAGTTTGTCTATTCTTCTATCAATGACGAAGAATGACAGAATGTTTTGTGCGTCTGCCAGCTCCAAAGAGGGAACCTTTCAGTCACCAGAAAACGAGGGAAACTTTGTAAAAGAATCTACGATAAGAAAAGTTCAATGCTTTGCACAGGGATGTGTCATTACAGACTTCAGGGACCTTCCACACGGCGAGTTCTATGACGAGTACATAATTTGCGTAAAATACAACAACGATTTCTTTGCAAATTTAAGGCCCTTTTTAAACCCATTTGATCCTCCCCCCTGATGAGTCAGCATTGCTGGGTACGTCAAAAGAATCGTCATGGCACCATCTAGCGACATCGCACTCAGATGTTCAGTAGAATTTCTAGAGGACTACTTCAGGGCTACTTAGGACTACTTCAGGGCTACTTATCCAGCCGCCCAATACACAAACCACCACTACGCTGTCTCCTTTCAAAATTGCTAGAGTAGAATTGCACACAGGCAGCTGTTAGCACAAGCACGCATCTGTAAGCAGGCTCATAATTGTGCAAATTTATTACCTCATCCCAGACACATGCACGCAAGCATGCACGTACGTAGGGTTGGCCAGAACCATGTATATACAGTGTACATACGGTATTTTTGGCAGGGAAATCACCAAATATACGGCCATATACAGTGTATACATACGGTTCTGGCCAACCCTACACATACGGTTCTGGCCAACCCTACACATACGTACTCCCTTCCCCCACCCCCCCCCTGCTTCATATGGTTACATCCCCCCCAACTGCTCACAAATGCGCACCTGAAGGACACCAAATACAGGGTTTTTGCCGACGTGGCAAGCCCACACCAAATACAGGGTTTTTGCCGACGTACTCAAAAGATGGATCCCACGGCAAACCCACACCAAATACAGGGTTTTTGCTGACATACTCAAAAGATGGACCTCACGGCAAACCCACACCAAATACAGGGTTTTTGCCGACATACTCAAAAGATGGACCCCACGGCAAACCCACACCAAATACAGGGTTTTTGCCGACATACTCAAAAGATGGACCCCACGGCAAACCCACACCAAATACAGGGTTTTTGCCGACGTACTCAAAAGATGAACCCCACGGCAAACCCACACCAAATACAGGGTTTTTGCCGACATACTCAAAAGATGGACCCCACGGCAAACCCACACCAAATACAGGGTTTTTGCCGACGTTCTCAAAGATGGACCCCACGACAAACCCACACCAAATACAGGGTTCTTGCCGACGTTCTCAAAGATGGACCCTACAACAAACCCACACCAAATACAAGGTTCTTGCTGACGTACTCAAAGATGGACCCCACAACTGCGCACCTGAAGGATACCAAACACAGGGTTTTTGCCGACGTACTCAAAGATGGACCCCACGGCAGCGATGGTGGTGAACACGCTGAATAGCAAGGACAGGCCCCATGGCAGGTTGAAGCCGCCCTTGGCGCTCTCAGCCGCCTGATGAAAAACCAACGAGTCACAACGGATGTTGATAAAGAGGCAGCTTTTAAGTTACCTCGACGAGGTCTACCAGCTTACAACAAAGGTAGTAGCACAAGAAAAGGGTTACAAATCCGCAAGGGGATGGTAAAAAGACCTGTTTGAGAGTCGAGGTTGTTGGCCGGCAGAGTTACAAAGAGTGTTGCTGTTTCAAGTGAAGGGACATATGAGAGCCGCCCTTGGTGCTCTCGGTCGCCTCAACATTTTAAGTATCCCCAGAAATTGACAATAAATAGGAGTATGATGGATGCTTTCAATGAAAATTGGCGCTCTTGGCTGTTTAAAGAATGAACTAGCATTGTGTCTATGCAGAGGGGGACAGGCTAGGAGTAGGGTTGGCCAGAACCGTATATATACACCGTATATAACCGTATATTTGATGATTTCCCTGCCAAGAGTACCGTTTATACAGCGAATATAAAGTATATATGTTCTGGCCAATCCTAGCTAGGAGCATCGGGTGACACCGCTGTGGAGTCGCAGTAAGTCCGGAAACAAATCTTTAAATTGACGACCTAGACCACAGCCAAAAGCACGCATTGCACATGAGAAGCTTCGCGCCAGTTTTTTCTTATTGATGAAGCAGGATGTCTAAAGGGAGGCTGCCTTAAATTGAATCAAGTGGTCAGTTGGCAGGAGGAGTTGGGAGGAATGACGTGCACTCAGGTGTCCATGATATTGAACAAGAGATTGATATTGAACAAGAAATTAATTTTGAACAAGAAATCCTTGAATTTACAGCTACAAGCGGCAACTCTTTATGCCTCTGCAAGGCTCAGTGGACAGTAAGCTTATATGGCAGCCTGGTCTGGCCATCCGCGCATTCTTCCAGGCGCAACGAGGATGACTGTCCGTGCATTGAACTTTGTCATCTGTAAGCCTTTTTTGCAAACAAACGTGACTTGCTGTCAGGGCGCTGCCGTGTCTATGCACTGCCACAAATTTGCCCTGTTATGCCTAACGGTAATACAGAAGCGTGCACATAGAAACACACCTGCAGTTCTCGCTCCTTCTCCCTGCGTACCCAAGCAGGCTCCTGCGAGTGGGGAGGGGGGGAACGCCGGAACAAGGGACGCAAATTACGTTTATCTAAGATCACTTTTAAGCCACAGAGAGTACTTCAAGATTGCATTGCATGTGACTGACTGAATACTCTGGAGTGCGTGAGCTTGCAATGCCTGCAGCTGAAGGACAATGCGTTGCCTTGTCACACTTTCAACAAATGCTCGCACACATGCAAGAGCTCAACCACTCGCACACTCACACACACATACACATATACAAAAATACATAGGTACACACACATCCAATCGCACATCCATTCTCAGACACACATACACACACGCACATGCCATACATACATACACACACATACATACACATAAACACGCACAAGTTCACACACACACACACAAACACACACACGCACACACACACATACACACACACACACACACAAACACACACACAAATACAAACACACATTACAAGCACTGTCACACAGAGACACGCATACAGGTGCACTTTTGCTCTTTTGCGAGCAATGGGAGCATCAACAAAGCACACCTCCTCTTGTCCCGGCTGTTGGCTTCGCACGAGAACGGATGCATGCTTAGCATGTTGTCGCTGGTGTTGCTGGACGTAGCTGGCTCCCTGTGAGTTGGGACAGAGACGTGTGTGAGCCTGTAACGGGGTGCAAACCTCACATCCAGCCACTCACTCAGGCATTGGAACTCACCAACTGTGGTCTTATACTGTGTCTCAAGTTCCTTAGTGTGTTCAATTGTGCATGCTTGCAGCCAGAACTCTGCGATGTCAATGGGCTAGACTGCACCAATGTGCTGCTGCATACTAACGACATTTCTGTAAATTTTCTAAATATAAAAATTGAAATTTGGAATCAAGGCCCTTCTCTTACACGCCTTCTGGCCCGCCCCTAATAAGATATGATGCTGTCCGGGAAGAGCACCCAGAAGCCCCTCATTGCATCCACAAGCCATGCTTGTGCCCCAAGTAGCTGTCTACGGCCTGTGCTCTGGAACAGGAGAGGCGTGCGGACCCAAGCCTCAAGTTCCTCCGGAGGGAGTGGGAAATACAAAGTCACCTTTTTTGGTAAGTTGGTTAAACACCAACTGCACACACACGTGTGCTTAGATGCATCTCACAAGTTGACAGAGTGGCACCACAGAACAAGTGCTCACACCACAGAACAAGTGCACAAGTGGTCCTGCTGCACTCAATACCTGAATGTGTGTAATTGTCCGCAGATGCCTTGAAGTTTAATGGGCCAGCCCCCGAGCTTATCAACGGGAGATTAGCAATGGTGCGTACTCCACCTCCCACTTCTCCCCTTGAGAGGCACTTTGCACACTGCGATATGCTCTCCATGGCAAATGGCGATATGCTCTCCATGGAACCCACAGGCTCTCACATGTTCGTTTTCTTTCCTATACTGCAGGTTGGGTTCGTTAATGGCGCTATCTACGAAGCACAACATGGGGACGCTTGTGAGTCACGCGTAGCTAAACCTTACGTTTTTTGCCTCCGGCTCAGTATCCTGTTCACTCATTAGAACACTGGCATTCTGTAACGCTTCAGTTGTGATGTAGAGGTCCTTCCAAGTTGCGTGAGCCTTGGCTGGGGAAAGTTGTGATGAACAGCGTATGACGCTTTTGCTAGCTTTTGTTTCAGGTTATGTTGTATGGGTCCATTGTGAAAATACCTAGGCAGCAATAACTCATTAAGCTGCCTTGACTTAAATCATGCAATCCACTCTGTGCTCCTGCATACCCCGTTTGAACCATGCATCCCACACTGTGCTCCTGCATACCCCGTTTGAATTATGCATTCCACTCTGTGCTCCTGCGTACCCCGTTTGAGCCATGCATTCCACTCTGTGCTCATACATACTCTTTTGAATAATGCGTCCCACACTGTGCTCCTGCACACCCCTTTTAATTTATGCGTGCCATACTGTGCTCCTGCATACCCCTTTTGGAACCCTTCCTGCTGGCTGCAGTGATACAGCAGCTCACCTCGTTCCCTCTGTACGTGGGGGCCATCACGTTGCTGTGGACGTACGCAAGCTTGGTGCCCATCACCAAGGGGGTGCAAAACAACGAGGCCTTTGGTGGGTATTGGCGTGCTAATCGATAGTGCCCGCATGTCAAATTCGTTTGACTTGAAGCTGCTGCCTTTGACGTGCTGGTCAGTGGTGCGATGCAAGACAGATGAGTGTAAGACAACGAGGCCTTTGGTGGGTATTGGCGTGCTAATTGATGGTGCCCGCATGTCAAATTCGTTTGACTTGAAGCTGCTGCCTTTACGCGTTGGTCAGTGGTGCGATGCAAGACAGATGAGTGTAAAACAACGAGGCCTTTGGTGGATATTGGCGTGCTAATCAACAGTGCCCGCATGTCAAATTCGTTCGACTTGAAGCTGCTGCCTTTGACGTGCTGGTCAGTGGTGCGATGCAAGACAGATGAGTGTAAAACAACGAGGCCTTTGGTGGGTATTGGCGTGCTAATCTATAGTGCCCGCATGTCAAATTCGTTTGACATGCAGCTGCTGCCTTTGACGTGTTGGTCAGTGGTGCGATGCAAGAACAGATGAGTTTAGCGTGCGTGTGATAGAAGCCGCCATTAGTGTGAATGAGCTGCCAGTTAAGCCTTGTTGTCTGCCATGTTGTATAGTCCTTTGTAGTGTTTTGTACTGTCGTTGCCCTTCATCCGACAACTCACTTAAGGATGTGCATCATACTTATAGGGAAGTTACTTACTAATTACACCGCTTACTTCAGCTAGTATAATCTGAAACTAACAATTTAGACAAATAATTGTCCTCCTATACCTATGTGTGGGGATGGATGTGTGGCAGGCACACGCAATGCAGCAAGTGCGTATTTCGTTGAATTTTGAATGTGCGCCCACAAGAAGGGTTGGCCAGAATGGTATACCTACACCATACATGACCGTATACTTAGTGATTTCCCTGCCCATAATACCGTATACATACCGTGTATATATATGGTTCTGGCCAACCCTACCCATGAGATTCCGTCAGGAGCAATAGTGGAGCTGCCACATTGGTATTTTCAAATGTGGTTTGTGCAGGATGTCTAGCACACACACGTGAAAGCACAGGCAGCGCGACTGACCAAGGGCTTCTTGGAAGTTTTTTCTTTGTTTGCTGTGATTAGTCAGAAATTGGAATGCTCTCCATGACGTGTACGCTCAGGTCCAAGTGACGCCTCTTTAACTCATGTGGAGCTGGTCACCCTATTTTTCCACACCCACACCCACACCCACACCCACACGTTACAGTGGCGCTGCACACAGACCCTTCAAGCCACGAGCAGGACAAGTGGATAACTGGGGCGCTGTGCTAGTCATCTTCTCATCATGTATTTGTTTGTCTCTGTTTCATCCATATATTCACCTGTCTCCCACAATAATGATATCACTCACAGGCCCTTTCACACCGCAAGCAGAGAAGGTGAATGGCCGGGCAGCTATGTTGGGGCTGGCCCTGCTCCTTTTCATTGAGTCCAAAGCCGGAGTCCCATTCTTTTAAGAAGAAATACTTTTGCCCTGTGCCAGTCGTGGGAGTACAGCTCCAAAAGAGGACCTTCAGATGGGTTGCTCGCCATGAGGGGGCTATAGCTGAATTGCGTACAAACGACCAAAAGGGTGCAAAACACAGAAAAACAACCTTAGCTAGTCCTCTCGGTAGTGTCACACGCTATGCATTCTTTTCCTTTTTCTCAAATTGCGCACATTTGTAGCTGGCCGAAGTGAGATGAGTATAGCTTGCCAGTCATTATTGATGGGTTGCATTTAGTGCAGGTGTGTGTGTGTGTGTGTGTGTGTGTGTGCAATGCAATGCAGTCGTGATCACATTTGTGGCTGGCTGGAGTAAAATCTTAAAATTGCATTTGGTCTAGGTGTGCACAATACTACTAGGCAGAAGCTCAAACATTCGAACCTGAGTAGCTTCTTTACCGAAGGTGTGGGCCTGTGATTTTGATTTTGAGGGATGCTTGGAGGGATTTCATGCTAATTTGCAGATCTGCAGGGGTAATTGCTGTTGCCGCCGGAATTGCTTTGCTGTCTGATGATGGATGTCCTCAATGTTGAAATAGGGGGAGGTTGGTAGCCGAATGGCTGCTGAATTGTATCAATGGTTACAATGGGGGGTGACCTTCAGCCAGGTTGTTTGGCTGATCGGCTGCTGATTGGTCTCGGCCAGCCACAAATAAATCCATAAGCTCAGAAAGAAAAGAAAAAATCTATTGTTCTGTTGAGAAAGGAGATCATGAACATGTTGGTTGTTGACTGAATTGTATCAGCCAGCAACAAAGTAACCCACAAGCTTTAATATATACAGAAGGGCAATGGATATCATACAGGTTTGCAGGTTAAGCCGTCAGTCAAAAAGTGTGACCGCCAGGCTGGTTAAGGGAAATGTGTAAAAAGAAGAATATCGATGAGGTTTAGTACTAAGTGTACATAAGTGGTAGGGTTTGCACAGCCCAAGTCAACGCAAATATTTATTAGGGGCAAGTGGCAGTTGCAATTTAAAGCGTAAACAAAAAGTGTGTCCCTGCCTAAACATGAAACACACAAAAGGCAATGATATGGGCGAGTCTGAAAGGTGTATTTCAGGCACAAGGAGGTGTAGTACGTAGTAGAAAACGACCCCTTCTTTGAAAAATTGTCACCGTTACCAAAGTGGCTCCTTTAAGACTACGTACATCAATGTAGATGGTTCTCGTGTGTGACTTTAAGCTTAAACGCCTTTGTGAACATATTGCACATCATCACATTGCAGTGTTGGTGGAGACTAGAACAAACAACGTCGTTTCCATTCTAGCTACTGCACTTCCTACGTGTACTGTGTATCATATTCCATCTCTTCAACCATGATTGGACGTAAAGGTAATGGGGTTGCTGTTCATAGACCAAAGCATTCATGACTTCGTCACTGTTTGGCATGTTTCTGAGCAGATTCAAGCTATTTGGCTGAAGTGTGCAGGGCAGGTATTCAATGTTCCTGGTAATGTAGCGTTAAGCGCTGTCTATCTAAACCCTAAAACAGATAAAAGGAGCAACAATGACATTACGGAGAGCTCTGAGCACTTCTTTGACGAGGCCACCACTGCTTCTCTGAACTTTACTGACGCCCTTCTTATGATGGGTGATTTCAACGCACGCATAGGTGATCTCTCTGAGTTTACCGACGAGCACTACGACATTCAAGATGACTTTAAGTGCTTACAACATGCTCGTCTCACCTGCTGCAAATCGGTAAATCGTGCTGGTAAACTGCTCCTTGACATTGCTGCCGCTGGTCCTTACATGCTCACTACTGGCAGAGGTAAGGGAGACTCTGGACAGGCCACTTTTGTGGGGTATCATGGCAGGCACAAGTAAGTAGACCTGATCACATCCTCATGACTCCCAACTTTTACCACAATTTGCTGAGCACTGCTATTCAACCTTCCAACGAGCAAATCGCTGACCATTGCAGTATCACAGCGTGTTTCAAAGTAAGACAGGGTGACTTGACAGGAGCTGATATGAATCTTGAGCCTCAGCATGTTTGTCACGGTGGCTGTCCTGTCTGAGGTGGAATCCTAACAAAGCGCTTCAATACACTGAGCATCTTGATTGCAACACTGAAGGCCGCAATTCTTTTCTAAAGGCTATTGAGAGAAAGGACGTAGAAGCAGCTAACAACTATTTACGGGCTATGATTATTTCAGCTGCTTGCACTTCTGGTATGGGGAAGTTTTCGCCGTGCGTTTTTTATCGGAAGAATCAAAGGGTGGCAGCTGGAGCCAGAAAGGCTCCTTGGTTTGATGATATATGCAGGAGAAAGAGAAAGGATTTTGTACGCTCTTTGAGGGACGGTAGAGAGGATTTACAGAATACAAAGAAAGAGTACAGAAAGCATACGCGGAGGGTTGCACGCAAATTCTCTAAACAACAGACTGCTTTTTATTTGGACAAGTTGAGCAAAAGGGATCCAGCTATTTGCAACATGCTGAAACAAGAAAAAATAACCTGTACATGTCCATCCCCTGTGCCTACAGATGCTTGGAATACCTACCTTCTTTCACATTTCAATGCTAAACCACCTCCTACACCTCCTGATACACTGAACAGGAATTCAAAGCACATTGATGCACGGGCTTCAGCTGTTCCTTTGGGTCGTGGTCGTATTTCACAAGGTATGAACAGAACTGTCGATGCTTTTAACTGTCTGAGTCTCGCTGTTATGACGTGCCTGGTCTCTAAATTTTTGGGTAAGATGAATGCCTCTTCTTCACCTGGTTTTGAAGAATTCTCAGCTCCTTTTTTGAAATACGCTGATTCAGGTAATGAGAAATATAAAATTGTGATTGTCCCTTACCTGGCCAACCTCTTTCACGTTGCTTTGAGTGAGAAACGTATTCCTGCTTGTTGGAAAAAAAGCTAAGATCTCCCCCCTTTACAAAAAGGCTCTAAGCTTGATCCCTACAACTACCGCATGTTGGCTGTGAGTGGGACTTTGTATAGACTGTACACTAATATTTTGAGAGAACTGGTGACCAAGTGGTGTGTTGAGAACCGAAAAGTTCATGACACACAATTTGGCTTCTATCCAGACCGTAGCACGATCCAGCCTATGTTTATTCTAAGGCACTTAGTCCACGCTGCCAAACAGAACAAACCAAAGGGTTGTTCCCACCTTCACGCGGCCTTTATTGATTTTAAACAAGCGTATGACACTATTGACAGACCACACCTTTGGGATCATTATAATAATATCAGGATGCTTACTCACCTTGTCAATGTTGTCAAACAAATGTACGATGGAGACGAGTATGTTTTGATTGATGGTGCCAAAACCACCAGTACCGGTAATTCCACTGTGCCTTTAAGAAGTGTAAAACAAGGTTGTCCTTTATCTCCTCTCCTCTTTTCTCTTTTTATCAAAGATGTCGATAATGAGTTTGGGAGTGCCTTTGTGGGTGCTGTTACTGGCACTGAGGGGCTCAGGGTAACTCGCATGCTCTATGCTGACGACCTGACCCTGACAGCTAATGACCCAGTCCAATTGCAGAAAATGTTGAGACGACCGGAATTGTATGCTGCCAGGAAAGGACTTACAGTAAATGTGCAAAAATCCTACATAGTTAATTTTAATGCGTACCGAAATTCCGCAGTTCCTGTTTTTTGTCTCTACAATTCAGGAGCTTGAAGAGAGAGATTCTATTAGCTACCTGGGAATGTTAATTGATAAGCACATGAACTTACACCATGCTGCGTCCCATGCTTTAAGGCCTTTTAATGCAGCTTTACGTAGAGTGAAAGAGTTTGGTATTGAAAAGAGGATTTCTGACAGGCCTCATGCGATGTTGTGGCTTTTTAAGACATATGCGTTCGTTGTCAGCTGGCATGTATGCCAGTCAGATTTGTTCTGCGCAATTTCTGAAGCATGACAATGGTTTCAGCAACCCTTTGCAGGTCGCACACATGGCGTTTTAAAAGAGAATTTTGGGAATTAAATCTACTTCTGCAAACTGGTGTGTGCTTCGAGGATGCGCGCAGAAACCCTTGCAATTTTACTGGTTCAGGTCAGCTGTCAGATTTTGGAACAGGATGGTTGATTCAAACAGCAATACTTTACGCGATGTTATGAAAGCAGATATTTCCCTTGGGAATTCTGGTGCTTCTAATTGTTGGACTAGACAGATGAAGGATGCTTTTGGTGATTTGCAGAATGGCACTGTATACAGAAGTGACTAATTTCAATGCAGGAAGCTGAATATTTCTAATTTGCGCATAGACTTGAGTTTCAGGCATCAGGCAGTTTGGAGAGAGGCACAAGGCGGTCAAGATCCTTGCTCTTGTTTAAAAAGTCTGTGGCTTATCACAACTGGTTTGCTTTGCCTGAGAGACCGGTTTCTGATGCACGTGCACCATCTGTCTTGCCGGAGTATTTGAAGATGCATGGCTCTGAGCAAAAGTGTCATCAGGAACGTAGCTCAGTTCAGGATTCGAGGACATGGGTTAAAGTTGAAACTGGTTTATACAGCAGGAGTCCGGACAGGAGTGCACGTGTTTGCAATTTGTGTGAAAACGGGGATATTCAAGATGAGAAACACGTTATTTTTCATGTATCGGTACCGAACATTTACAACACCAGTTAATCCATTTATTTAATATTTCTGAAGTGATATCAAAGGTTTTGTTTTTCAACATAACTCAGAAGTTTACAAATTTATTAGTGCAGCTGCGATCTTTTTGATTGATTTATTTGTTGGGACCTATAGGTTGAGCAGCCATGCCAGACTGGAGGCCTTTGTAATTCAAATTAAACTAAAGTGGCTCCTTTTCCTTAAATAATGTGGGGAGTGGTTTTTCACTGCCTGCATTTCTTTTTTTTCTTTGTCACTGCATCAACAGCATCATGCTGCCTATTTTTACGTAGCCAAGCACAAAACTCGCCCAGTAGCCATTTCTAGTCGTTAACTTGCAAAGGCGTTTAAGGTTAGCATGTTCCAGTTCCTTTTTAGTCCTTTTTATGATTTGTTTTGAGGTTTACCTCGTTCTCACAGGTTGAGCAGCCATCTCAGGTTGAATGCCTTTGTAATCCAAACTAAACTTCACTTGCAAAGGCACGATTAGGCATAAACATTTCAGCAAAGACTTTCAACCCAGCCAATTGTACAGCCCTACACAATGTGGTAGCTGCCTTTTTGTCAGGGGTGCCTGTTTTCTGGTTTTCATACTGTTTATTACTTGGACAGTGGAAGGAAAACGGCCACCTCTTCTCTATTGTAAAGGTCACATTCTTTACAACAATGAGGAGATGGCACAAGACACAATACCAAATTAACTCCCGTCTTTTGTTTCAAATGAAGAGTAACAATCGTGAATCCTCCTGCAAAGTTTTCCCTTTCTTTTTGTACAGCAAGCTTTTCAAGCACGGGATCGCATGCATTACATTCTTAATAGTTTGCATGAGCAGGCAGCTTGCTAGTCGTGATGTCAATCGATTAAGCACCGTTTTCACCTAATCTTCCTTCTGATACCATATACCGTATACCAGGTATACCAGGTGACCTCCAGTCTCGAGCCAAAGTAATTCATTAGTCTATGTACAACTGCTGCTAATCACATGCAAAGACATAGGATAAGCTTAGAATAAAGGCAATGTGTCGGTCAATTTAAGTGCCTAATGAATGCCACCCTGTCAAGTGAAGGATGCTCGCACGACGTAACAAACACTACACGCAAATGCTGTCGGCACACACACACACACACACACACACACACACACAAACACACACACACACACACACGTACACAAAGACGCTCGCTGCTTCCAGGTTGTGTTAATGCAGATCTCATTAGAATATTCAGGGGGACTATCTACCCGTGCTTTTTGTCTTGGACGACAGCTGCTCCTGCATCTGTGCTTTGGTTTGCTCAAGATGCTGCACCAGTTGCTGTCTCACTTCCTTCTGTACTTCCTTCGGTGACTGCTTTTGCTGCTGCTGCTGCTGCTGGTGGTGGTGACGGGGCAGGCTGGGTAGCAGCTTTGAGAAAAATCCTTTCTTCACCTCCGGGCGAGTCTGTTTGTGCGAGCTGCTGGGTTGCTGCAAGGCAAAAGGATTTGTAAAGGGGTTCAGACACACACACACACATAGTCAGGGCAGTGTGTTCATCAAGATAATGACGCACACATACCTGCGAGGCGGGCCCTGGATTGGATCCCTCCTTCAAGTGCTGGTGCTGGCGATTGGCAGGGTGGTGTGCAGACCCTAGCAGAGGAGCCTCAGACTGGACCAAGGCCACCACATCTCCGCACTGCTGCATGGTCTGGAGCTTGGTGTGAATGGTGGCAAAGCTGGGCCTGTGAAGAGTCAAGTGGAACGCTTTCTGTACAAGTACCTCTTGCTCTCAGCAAATGAGCCTCTCCAAACCTGACGCTCTGTGTATAAGTACCGCTCGCTCTCAGCAATTGAGCCTCTCCAAACCTAACGCTCTCATAGTATGTGCAGCTTTGTTTGGTCTCGCTCTCTGCATATGTACCTCTTGCTCTCAGCAAACGAGCCTCTCTCCAAACCTGACGCTCTCATAGTATGTATGCAGCTATTGTTTGGGGATGTGTTTCAGATTCGGATTTAGGGTTAGAGCAGACGAGGCATGAGGTCCACATGGATGGTGGCAAAGCTGGTTTTTTGTAAGGAATGCAAACCAGATCACTCTCTGCATGCTGCATGTGGCTTTGTTTGGGGTGGTGTTTGAGATGAGGCACAAGGTCCACAGATTGATATAGAAGTTAGTTCAGTGGGTAAAAAGGAGTGCGGACAATTTAAAAGTGGCCAATCAGATGCTTATTAGTGGGTGGGGTAAGGATGCTGGCATATTATAAGTGGCGCAGAGGATAAGGGCTTTAAAACACTGGAGCATGTTTGTGCGTACAGACAGCAGTTGGTGTGTGTACCTTGAAATGTGAACTGCTTTATTGTGGCAGTTTGAGAGCACAGAGCCGTCTCAGCAGAAGGGAGTGCATGTCAGCACCTACTTTGCACAGGTCCGCCCAAACGTACACACACATGCACACACACGTGCACACACACACACACACACACACACACACTCTCACTCACTCACACACACACACACTGGCGAATCACACACCTCAAACGTGGGTCATCGTGCCAGCAAAGGGACACTAGCAGCTTGAGCTCAGCAGGCCAGTAAGTTGGTAGAGCAGGCCGCCAGCCTTGCCATGCCACCTGAACGAGCAAGAAGGCAGGGAGGGTCACGGTGAGGATGGGGTAGAGCAGGCCGCCAGCTTCGCCATGCCACCTGAACGAGCAATAAGGCAGGAAGGGTCACGGTGAGGATGGGGTAGAGGGTAGAGCAGGCTGCCAGCTTCGCCATGCCACCTGAACGAGCAAGAAGGCAGGAAGGGTCACGAAGAGGATGGAGTAGAAACAGGGAGAACAGATGGGCAAGAAGGGCCACAGTCTATGACAGGAAAGGTCTTTCTTATCATAGGCAGGAAGGGCCATGATGAGGAAGGGCCATGATGAGGATAGGCCTAAAAAAGAAGGGGGAACACTACGCAGGTGGAGAGGACCATTCCCCACAAGATTCAGAAAAAAGGGAGCTGAGCCACTTTGGTGCCGGGTGGCTAAAACACCTCCACCACAGAAGGAGCGATAATTCATCAGGAGGGTGAGCAACTACAAACGTACGCCAATGCTCATTAGCACAGCATTTGGACGACCGAATTCCCTGTGCAGGATTGGCTTGAGACCGGCTCCGGACGCGCGAGACGGTGATGGTACTGAAAAGGGCACACATAGACTAGACAACCGTGAACATGCGGTGTATGCACAGTGTTTCCTTTGCCACGCAGCCCCTGCAGGGGCCATGCAGTACTTTACCACATAGTACCTGCAGCGCAATCACAGTTTGTATGGTACCTTTGCCACGCAGCCCCTGCAGGGGCCATGCAGTACTTTGCCATATAGTACCTGCAGGGCGACCACAGTTTCTATAGTACCTTTGCCACGCAAGCCCTGCAGGGGCCATGTAGTACTTTGCCATATAGTACCTGCAGGGCAATCACAGTTTCTATAGTACCTTTGCTTGCAGCCCCTGCAGGGACCATGCAGTACTTTGCCATATAGTACCTGCAGGGCGACCACAGTTTCTATAGTACCTTTGCCACGCAGCCCCTGCAGGGGCCATGCAATACTTTGCCATATAGTACCTGCAGGGCGACCACAGTTTCTATAAGACCTTTGCCACGCAGCCCCTGCAGGGGCCATGCAGTACTTTGCCATAAAGTACCTGCAGGGCGACCACAGTTTCTATAGCACCTTTGCCACGCAGCCCCTGCAGGGGCCATGCAGTATTTTGCCATATAGTACCTGCAAGGCGACTACAGTTTCTATAGTACCTTTGCCACGTAGCCCCTGCAGGGGCCATGCAGTACTTTGCCATA
>Ga0307968_1000236_pt1 | contig 36306 bp, 36 predicted proteins | sample OrgLakmetagen650_FD_201834 | JGI IMG/M metagenome (GOLD analysis project Ga0307968, IMG submission 201834) | Saline water microbial communities from Organic Lake, Antarctica - #650 | ecosystem: Environmental > Aquatic > Non-marine Saline and Alkaline > Saline | place: Antarctica: Organic Lake...
AGAACAATAGACTTTTTCTTTTTCTTTCTGAGCTTATGGATTTATTTGTGGCTGGCCGAGACCAGTCAGCAGCCGATCAGCCAAACAACCTGGCTGAAGGTCACCCCCAATTGTAACCATTGTAACAGATGCTTAATTGTTTTCTGATTTTATTCATTGCTGCAGTATCACAAACAGCATGGTGCCTTTTTTCCCCTTTCCAAGGTTTTTTTGCAGGTGCTACAACAACAATTATCAAAATTTTTACATGTTATACATACTATAGTAGTACACAGCCTAGCATTTGGACGTTTTGACTCATGGCTTAACCTGTAAACCTGTTCCTTGTGTGGCTGCTGTAGATGGTGCCTGTCCTAGCAGGATTGTTTATATGGTTTTGCAGTGTCCGAATAAGCGGGGCATCAGCTTAAGTTGTTCTCGTGCCTGTTTTGCCTGCTGGGTAGGGGAAGTGTCTACCCAGTACTTATCTTAATTTCTGTATTTAGAATTACAAGATCCATAAAATCTGAAGGAAGCCTCACTATACATCAGGTCATAGAGCTGGCGACCGGGTGAAATGAGCAACAAACTGCATCTTGCAAACCCTACAAACAAGGACAGGGAGCACTTCTCTTTTTCCTTTCTAGTTGCCCTTTGTTCACATTCCACTTTCTAGTGCGAGCAAAAGGCAATTAAGTTTAATAAGCCTCGGGAAAAAAAAACAGTCCACCCCGTAAGCATGACCTAGGATTCAGCCTCGGACCTGTTGCTCTGAGCAACAGCACGGTATTGCAACCCACTTGCGCACTGCTGCTGGGCACTAATCTCTGTCACTCATGCAAGACACTCAGCACTCAGTTATACGTGGACACAATTGTACACACAATCAAACTCGTGTTCAGGCTGACCATTGAGCACTGGAGACACATAGTTTACACAGAGTGCTCAGCACCCAGCACCCTCTTCATATCCCCACACCTGTTTCTCTCATCATGGGAGCGCACCCTCACAGGAGGGAGAGAGCCGTGCACTGCTTAGCTGGGCATGCACACTGCAAGCACACTCAAATAATGAACCACCTACACACACTGCACGCGCTGCTTAACTCTGCGCACACTGCACACGCTGGCCACGTGGCATGTCATCGTCATCGTCGCTGTCGTACGCTGTGCTTTCGCGGCCCATCTTTTGCCTGCCACGCAGCTCATTTTCAATGTCGGGCACGCTTTTCAGCTTGTGGACCTGCAGAAGGCGGTGATTAAGAACTGTGACTTCTTTGCCAGGGGGCAGTTGGACACGTTTGCCATTCATGTGCGCCTTTCTAAGCTAGTGATTGCTGGTGAGCAGAATTTTTACGTGCTGTCTGTGTTATGACAACTTGGACGCGCGCAGAGAAAGAGCTTGGCAAACACCCTGCACGCAAACCCCTCTGACCTATGCATACCGTACAGACTTGGGTTCAGTCCGCAGCCCCAAAAAAATATTTTAGTTTCACACTCCCGCATCAACCCCGCACCCTGGAAATATTTAAATTACACCATCCCCCGCACAGGGATTTTTGCCTGACAGGCTCCAAAATACGCCAAAAATCCCCGTTTTTCAATCCCGCACCCCCAAAATAAATAGATATTTTTCGTGCGCGCAGTCACCCCGCAGGGGAAACAACGATATTTTTGCGCGGTGATATAAAGTCTGTACGGTACCTGTCGACATTCGCATGAAACGACTAACTGTCTGTACCAACATTTCCAACATCCCATATAACCTCTGCAGCACTGAGCACTACTTTTGTGTTACCGTACGAAAAGTAGCTCACCGCCCCCAATTATTGGTAGGGGCAGTGATAGGGCGGTGGTTTGATATGTACCGTGCTGCGCTTGGTTATTTTGCAAATAAATAATTAAACATTTATGCCCCCTCGCAACAAGTCAGGCCGAAAAAATAATGTTATTTCGGACTTTCTAGCGGAAACGATTCCGGGCTCTGCAAAGGAGCCCCTTTGTTTTCAGGGGCAACCATCTTGATTATGTCCGAGTCGAACAGTGAACAGAAAAGACGGCTTTAGGAGTGAGTGTTTTGAACTCAAGGACGTCCCACATATTCACGCCCCTGCATGCATGGAAACGCTTGTTTCACGCACATACAACATCTGACGGTGGGTTGATTGGCCAAGTGCAGGAGGCAATGCCAATCAACCCAACATCAGAAAAGACGGCTTTAAATGAGTGTTTTGCACTTTAAAACTTCCCACATATTCACGCCCCTGCATGCATGCAAACGCTTGTTTCACGCACATACAACAAACGCACACATACACACCCGCACACACATGCAAATGCACACACACAGAAGCGGACGTGTTTCCACCTTAAATGCTTCTGAGGCTGACATTTCCCTGAGCAAGCGAGCAAGCGCGCCTGCTGCTGACCAGCAAGTACTTTTCCTGCTCCATTTGGACTTTGGGCAGACCCATGCTCAGCCTCCTACGGGGATTCATTCTCCAGCAGAGAAGCAGTTTACTGGCAGAGCTGCTGCTGTGTTAAGTGCAACTCCTGGAGAAAGGTGTGCTTACATGCACCAGGCAGCCATCCTCCAGCAGCAGCAGAAGCAGCAGAAGCTTTCCAGAGGCACCCAGAAGAAGGGAGGGAAGTCTAGGAACACCCCAAAATATCACAAATTTCGTAATTTTTCTTAACTTTTGAAGGACCTCGCAAAAGCTTAATGCTCGCAAATTAATTATACTAGTCATTTAGGCACCTCGCAAAAACTAGGCCTCGCAATACTAAAAGCGCAGTATGGTATAAATTTTGGTATTGATTTAAAAGGGGGCGGTTCTATGGACGTAAGGTATTTGATCGGATGAGTGAGCCATGGAGAGTCAAGTTGTTAAGTGCCTCATCACAGCTGTGATTCCTAGCCAATCTGATCATTAAAAAACTTGAATTAGGAATCACATCCTTATAGATTGTGCACACGAGAGTTAATGCTAGAAAACAATACGCTGGGAGAATTGGCATGCACAAGCAAGAAGGGGAGGTTTGTGTCTTGGGAGTCCTGTAGTTTGTCCGATGTCAAACGGTAGATTTTTAGCACCCCTCCCCTCAAATACAGTGTTTTCCTCCTGCGTCGTGTGCTGCATCCTAATTTCACCTCATGTGTGTCATCCACGTCCATGTCCATGGGGATGCCATTCTCAAGGTGCTGCATTGGCAACGCCTGTTGCAACGCAGGAACCTGCAAAGAGGGGGGGGGGCTCATAAACATGAGGCACATTGGCTTCATAGACTTCAAAGTGCATGCATGCGCGTGACATTCCACGGCATGCTCACATGTGGTGGCAATAAACTACAGCAAAACAGCTTACAAGGGTGTCCTTCCTGTAATGTGCTACATTATGCAGGTGTGCCGAGATAAGCGAGCGAGGAATGAAAGCAGAAGTGCCCTGATGCTACAGAATATACAGCACAGGGCTTGTTGCATATATGAGACGGAGGGACAATGATTCAATGAAATGCACTTAGCATTCCCTCAATGTTTCCCAATTTAAGCTGAAAATTGTAAGACCGTGAACAGGGCACACAGACAGTGGGCCAGGGCTCGTACACATAGCGCTCAGTCAGGTCAGGTCCTCAATGACTTTCAGGAAATAAAGGAAAAGGAGGCACGAATCTAACACAGCAGTACTGGGCTCCACTAGTGTCAAGTACCATAGCGTCGGGCACTGCTAGCTACAAGCACCGTGGCACCGGCCACGGTCAGCTACGAGTACCATAGCACGGGCACTCTCGACTAGTAGTAATATATAATATATATCATCAGGCACAACCAGCTAGAAGCCCATCAAGCAAGCCCAAGGAAACTTACGATGCTTGGGTCTATCCTGTCAGGGAAAACCACTTGGAAGTGGATGTACAGGTTGCCTTTCTGGAATGGCCGCCCGTGGAAGGGCATGCCCTCTTCAGCAATGCACTTAAAGGTGTCTGGCTTGATGACCTCCCCTGCAAAATAAAGGCAAAAGGGAATGAATGTCTCTCTGCCGCATTTTTGCACAACAACAGGCACAACACGGAAAATATTTCTTATTCACAATTTGGTTCACGAGCCCCCTTGTAACTCGTTCAAATTGTGGGGAATCGAGCACATTCTAGAAGGGGACACCTACATCCAAAACACGTACGAACGACTCTTCACAGCATTGCAATGGAATCCGAATATCTGCCAAAAATCAGGTCCTGTGGGACGTAATACAGATGTCATTATCTTTATGTTGACAGCCTGAGAGCTTAAGCAGTGCGCTGCCTGCTTCAGGGCATGGCGGACAGAAGCAGGGCTAAGTGTAGGCAGGGTTGGCCAGAATCAGATCTAGAATTAAATTCTGGGTAAAGAGCATTCTAAAATGAAACGCTTTACAGGGAGACCTTGAACATGCAAAGCAGCCTGCGGCAAGCAGTGCATACACACAATTCTTGCCAATCTTTCGCGTGCGTGGCAACGCCTCGGAGCCAAGCTGCAGTACCCCAGTCATGCGCATGTCCTGGCTTTAGCCCTGTATTTCCAACTTAAGCGTACCTTGAGGGGTGGCAATACGCAGGATACGGCCGTCCAAATGCTGCAAGTGCACAGCAGCACCACACAGGGCCTCCGACAACGAAATCTTTTTCTCCATTATGAGGTCCACCTGTGGACACCAGGTCGAGCAGCATCTTAAGCATGCAGATTGAGCTGCGCATTTAGCCAGAGAGGATTATGCATGTAGGTTGTGCTGCATCCTTAGCGCAAGAAGTGTATGTGAACCTCGCAAACAGCAAACACTGCGTGACAAGGAGGCGCTCGAAGGATGCACTTAGCTTCCTCAAGGTGGAAACAAACCCTACTAATATAATTTATTCCGACAGCAACGAACACAAACACAAAGCGTACTCTTGTTATTGCACTTAAGGCAGCGTGTTAATAGTTTGGCTCATGTGCATACCAATTGTGCGTCCAAACGGATGATATGGCAGCAAAGTTTTGAATCAGCAGCATGCGACTCACATTGACGCGCTTGAAGTATTCATGGTCTTTCTGTTGAACCATGAGGATGACGTCACCCGGCTGAAGCCCTGGCTCGCTGCAGCCTGCCTCTCCTCGTAGAGTGATTTTGGAGCCCTGCACAGCACGTGGAACAAAAGCGTTACACGACACAAATATCCAGCCTACGCGCTACAGTAAGGCACAAAAGCATCAAACATTATTCACATCCAGCGTATGGGCTGCGGCCCAGAAAACATCTACGAGGGGCCTGCACAACCGGCTTAAGCTCTGACTCTCCTTGGTGATTCCGAAATAAGTGCAGTGCTACAAGCACGTATGATGAGAATGCCAGAGCGAGAAGCCATGCTTAAATGAGTAATGAAAGAATAAAAATCCCGAGCCCCTTTTGGCCAGGCATGTCGTAGGCCACACAAGCTACGCAATTTTTTCTCAGGAAACCAAATACAATGATACGCAGTTAGATCTCCACATTCAGCTCTGTTACCTCGTGATTTACGGAATCATTGGCGAGGGAAACCCACAAGGCTTCAAGAAAAAAAGCCGAGACAAAAATTAATGCCGAGCAATTCACGCCTATTAGATTTCCCCCATCATGTTCCCAGACATGTTCGGGTATTTTATAAATACAGGGAATCCAACCTCGATCACTTACTGATTATCATTTTTTGTGTCTGGATGCTTGGCACTAATACGCATCGTACTTATTTTTTCTGCAAAATTTATGTGTTACAATATACTCATCATACCAATTCAAGTATAAGCCATTTTTGATGTATGTTTGTATGTGGAAGATGCAAAATCGTAAGTACAGTAGCTAAAATTGTAAATTATGGAAAGTGTAACCTTACAAAAACTTGCCCACATGTGCTACCTCATCAGACTGTAAAACAGGGTTTTTCGGTTTGGTTAAAAAATCGAGTTCGCAAACTTTCACGCACTTTTTACGAACTTAACAAGTGCCGTTCGGAGTTCGGTCAAAGTTCGACGAACTCTTAAAAGCTAATTATACAGCATGCACCTGTCAAAATTGCAAGGGACAGCAGCTCCCCCCAGTTCAGTCCCACTCTTTCCTTGCAGTAAAAGTAACACGTTCAATGATTAATATATGATATTGATATGTAATCTGTATCAGGCCAGGAAGTTTCCTTGGTCTTGAGTCCATCCTTGTCACACATTTCTGAACTGCTAAGGTTTTGTACAACGCAGCACTTGCACTGCACCTGAAGGTTCTCTTCTTTCTGCTCTACAATGATGACATGGTCCCATTCTAGCCCCTTTTTATACCCTAAACTTAACTATAAACACGCACCACTAATTGGGAAGATTTGAAGGTGGGGGGAGGAGCCCAAGGGACTGTTTCCCAATATCGCACATCGAACCCTTCAAACAGTTCGAGGGTTCAAGAACTTTCACGAACTTTATCGAACCCTTGCTCTCAAAAAACGAACTGAACAACCCTGCTGGAAAATAAGCACTCTCTACAACTGCCTTTCACACAGGAAATCAACCCGTCGGTTTGGACTATGATGTTCAGTCGATGCTCAGCGTTCAGCAGGCAAGCCCCGTTCGCAAATGCTCACGCGCGCACCTGCTTCATGCCAGGCTCAATTGTGACCTCAAAGGTCTTCTTCTCCGCCACCAGGCCCTTGCCCTTGCACTGCCCGCACACGTCACTGGGAGGAACGGAGGTGCCGCCCCCTTGGCAGGTGGAGCACCGCTGCTGGATTTGTTGCACCATGCCTGGGCCAAGAGGACGGATCATGACCTGCACTCCGGAGCCCTTACACGTCTACAGGGTGCAAGTGAGGAAATGAAGCGGTGATGGTGAGCGCAGGGAGTTGAGCAAGAAAATCGAAGTTTTCAGGCTGCAACAGGCTGTTGTGGTTGGTGGCTTGTGAAGGGGTGAAGCGAAGGAGCAGGACGAGAGCAATACTGACACCAAGAAGCTACCACCTTTAGGCAGGAATGAATAGGTGGGTCATTTGGTTGACTGCCACTCATAAAAAGAGACGACCAGGTGGCTATCTTAGAGCGAAGGTTGTGAGCACCGACGTGCAGTTTAAGATGCAGGTCATAGAGCATCATTGAGCAAAAGCTTGACCATGGCCATACGCACAAGCGTTTTGTAAAAGGCACATGATAGGTAACGCTTGGAAGTCCTGAACATTCACACAGTGGCAGCTTAACCTCAACTCACCGTGCATTCATACTTCTTTCCCGACTTGGTCCCAGCTCCTTTGCATCCACCACATTGCAAGTTCCGCGACAAGGATAGCTTCCTGAGGTGCAAGTTTGCACATTGTGCATGTGCATGTGCATGTGTGTGTGTGTGTGTGTGTGTGTGTGTGTGTGTGTGTGTGTGTGTGTGTGTGCGCGCGCGCTTTTGCATGCATGTATCTATGTATTCATGTGAAAATAGCTTTGTGTCTTAGCATGTGTTGCATGTGTGCAGTAAGGCAAGGGCAAGTGCATGGCAAGCCAGGCTTGACAGGATCCCAATGCGCATTTCCCCCCAAGCACACTCACTTGGTTGCCCCTGAGTACAACTCCACCAAGGAGGCTGAGAGCTTGTGCACCACATCCTCGCTCCTCTTCTCCCGTTCCTTCCTGCGGCCCCCTCCTCCGCCACCCCCACCCATGAACATGTCAAAGATGTCTGCCATGCCCCCGGCACCTCCTCCGCTGCCCATGCCTTCCTTGATCGCCTCCTCGCCGTGCTACGTAGAGACGCGGTAGGAGGGTGGGAGGGGAAAACGGGATTAGTCGATCAGTTGGTGTCTTCTGGATGGTTTTGGAGGGTTCCGCGAGCTCAACGCAGGGGGCGTGCTTTTCACGCAACACAAATCAGTAGCCCCGTCAATGTAAACACACAGACACACACCAACCTGGTCGTAAATCTCTCGCTTCTCCGCGTCCTTCAACACATCGTAGGCCTCGTTAATCTCCTTGAACTTCTCGGGGTCACCACCCTATGTTGTTGTAATTGTGTGTGCTTGTGTTTGTGCATTTGTGTGTATGGGCACAAGTGCTGTGGGAGGAGAGAGGAGAGGAGGATTGCACAAACTCAGGGGCAGCCAGCCCCAAAAACTTCATGCAACTCTTCACGCTCAAGCTGAGAGTGAAGACAAAAACGAAGCTCAAGCCCAGGCCCCAGCAGCGCTCCGGGCTGCATCCCCTCCTGTGCACATATCCTTGAAGCAAGACTCACCTTGTCAGGGTGGTGCTTTAAAGCAAGTTTGCGGTGGCACTTCTTGAGGTCGTCCTGCGACGCGTTCTTGTCTGCGCCCAAAATCTGGTAGTACCTGTCGCTGTTGCCTTTGGGGCGCCTGGGCATCGAATCCATGCCCGGCATGCCCCCCATCCCGCCGAAGGGCATGCCACCGAAACCTCCCCCGAACATTGTTACGGCTTACGAAAAACCGAAAAACTTGTGAAAAAGTTAAAAGTGAAGTAGTTGAGCAAAATTTTTAGGCATTGACAGTCGAGGAGGAGTCCGGTCGAGGATAAGGAGTTAAGAAATTAAATTTTCTGGTTTCCCACCAAAACGATTTGGTATTGGCCGCATGAGTAGGCTGAGCATGCCAGAAACCTGACGAGCGAATTATGACTATTCTTATAAACCTATTAACCAATAGATAAGTCCCCAGATCAGCTCTAGAGCGACAATAATTGCCTCATTCTTGGTGTCCTCAGTCTGACTGTCCATGTTTTTAATGCGCAAAAAACACAGATGAAAACTCCCCTCTTTGATTAATGCGGTCGGTCGGTCAGATGCCTGAAAGAGAAGAAAAGAAAACGGAAAAGAAAAAGAAGAAACACTACTAACAAGAATTATAGGAACGGATAAGGACTCCTCGGATGTTGTTTTGTGTTATGCACCACCCAATGGATGCAGAGACACACAACATCCCACCTGGAGCATATAGATAAGAGGAGCATGTCAGTGGGGATCAGGTGGTGGGGAGGCAGAAGCCTGCACACTACCAGGAGTATTGCTCAGATATTTGTGAGGGTTGTAATCTGTAATCTATGTCTCGTCTCATCTGTATGATTTTTGTTGCGGGTCTGATTGCATGTAGGCTTGATGTTTTCATGAGTGCTGTGGAGTGATTTTTGTTGCGGGTCTGATTGCATGTAGACCAGCATCTTCGAGGCTGTGAAGTGGGTTCCGTGTGTGGCTGCTGTAGATGGTGCCTGTTGCTCCTAGCAGGTTGGTGTGAAGGGTTTTATGGTGTCCGGTTAAGCGAGGCATTAGCAGCTTATGCTGTTCTCGTGCCTTTTCTGCTTGTTGGGTAGGGAAGGTCTACAATGTAGGTACTTTATTTTGATTAATGGTATACCGCATTTGTTTGGTTGTATGTCTCTTGGTTTCATAGCCAGGGGGTATGGATTGGCAGCGCCATCTGCTAGGTTATCACGGGCAACTCTGCTTGCAATATTGTTAGACCTTATTTTATAACGTGTTTGTTGGGTTTCGTTTGGGGCGTGGTTGCTGGGTCGGAGTAACTATGATTTGTAAATCTGTAAGAGCCAGGTTGGAATTATCTCTATCTTTGTCTCCTCGGAAGGGCGTATATAGCCTTATTGTACCAAATTTTCACGACTGCCTATGTCTGCTTGTGCTAGCAGGCATGCACCCTGTGTACCTTGTTAAATCGGTCATCAGCAAAGGCTCTGCTGCTAATTATATTGGCAAGACCAGATGAAAGACTTTACTGGTTTAATTCAGTGTTGAATTTTCTAGCGCCTTTTTTGGTTAAATTACAGGCCTTTTTCCAACTTGAAGCCTCCACTCAGATGCCCCCCAGAGACATATACAGCGATGTAACCTTACCTTGCCTTATCTTAATCTAGTGCTGCAATGTCAAGGGTTTTCTTTTTAGGTGCTACAGTCTGTGGTGTGTGACATACACTCCTCAAAGAAAAGAAAAAGAAAAGAAAAGACACCGCTGGTAGTGATAACGCAGCCAGCATGATTAAGGGAGGGGGCTACGTAGGTGCCCGCATCAGGCAACTACCCCCCACCGCGCAAACAAAAAAAATAAATGTGGGTCAGGGGGGTTGTGTGCCGTAGCACCCAGACCCAAACCTTGACAGTTGTTGCTTGTGTTATATTATATTGCAGTGCATACCTTGTTTTTATTAGTGCAGATGCATGTCTGATGGAGTGTTCATTCAGTTTGTGTGTCAGGTTTTTAATCTTATGGTAATCTAGATTAAGGTCTGCCAGAGGTTTGTCTGTATAGTCTTTGTAAATAGTCCCCATAACTCCAACGAGGATCACGTGGAGCTTGACTTCCCTATGTCCTTGTCCATTTAGGTTGCCAATAAGCACGCTGTGCTGTGCTTTTGCTTTTTGGAGTTGGGGATCAGGCCTAGTGTCTTCACAAAACTTAATTTCAATCAGGTGAGCCTCCCACTGGTTTGGATTCAGTTTCTTGTCTTTAGCAAGCTGTTGAAAATTTGAGTTGCGGGTGGTTACGCGAGAAGAGCACACAGTGCTAGGAAAAAATAGGATAGCGTCAGGTCGAGAAGAAGCTTGTAGAGCGTGTGCTGTTAGGTTGGGTAGCAACCAAGAGGGCAGTGTTTTGTTGGCAGTGTTTATCAGATCTAGGCCTTGCTCTGATAATTTATCTGCGCTGCCTATGTCAGTGTAGGCAATTTGGTTGGCTCCGCATGGTCCCTTTGTAGGGCTTGGACAATCAGCACACTTGCCATATAATGGCGTTTTATAATCATGTTCCTCATTCTAGTTAATGGCAACCTGAGAGTATGTGAAGCACACTATCAGTGCAAGGGCAGCTGGGGCAGTTTGCATTGGGAGAGAAGCCGTACCGGTAGGCGTGTTTTTTATTAGAAATTGTACCAGTGCGGTATCTCATAACATTACGCTTTTCGTTTAATTTGAGATTATTATTGTCCCAGAAAGCATTTGTAGCTTGTTTATTGACCAAAGGTCTAAGGTCCTTCCAGTAGTTGTAATACCCTCACAATTTTTACAGTGCTTTAAACACAGAAATGGTGGGTACCTTTTTCTCGTTGAATCAACCGTGGTTGATCTCCGCTTGATTCAATTGGAGATCAATTTGAAATCAACTGCAGTTGATGGTTGAATTAACCGCAGTCGATTTGTGTTTGATTCAAGCCGCCTTTTCTCTAGTTGATGGTTGAATCAAGCCTGGTTGATTCAATTCGCGGTGGGTACCTTTTCTGGTCAAATCAATTTCAGTTGATCTATGCTTGATTCAAGCCGCCTTTTCTCTAGTTCATGCTTGAATCAAGCCTGGTTGATTCAATTCGCGGTGGGTACCTTTTTCTGGTCGAATCAACCGCAGTTGATCTATGGTTGATTCAAGTTGCCTCTTACATAGTTCATGGTTGAATCAAGCCAAATGGGGGAAGTCATTGCAAACAGTAAAAAAATCAGGCACGCCACAACTTTAAACAAACAATTAACCATCCACCCCTGTAAATGATGTGTAAAACTAGACAAAGGGGGTATGTCCTTTATAACAGTTGTAGATAAGGGGACAACGGAAACGGCAAGATGCAAAAAAACCAAGCACGACTACAAGAACTGCTGCGCAAGACAAGTCTTCCAACAGACTTACGGAGTAGGCCACAAATGCCAGCTGCTCAAAGCTGATGATTGGCATCCTGGTGACCTGCATTGACAATTTTGTGATATTCCGATATTCCATTGCTTTGGCATTTAGACAATTTTGAGTGGCTGAGCCATAGCCAGCAAGTCAGACAAAAAAACTGTTTTCATCAAAAGGGGCCGTCTGAGCTATAACCTGCAGCAATCCACACGTGAACACCACACAGAAAGAGCGCCCATGGCATGATAAGCCGAAAAATACTTGCATTGTCGTTTGGTTGACCTGTCCCCTTAAAGCATTAGCCACAGCGTGCAAGAAGGCGGGTGTGTCGAACGGCTCGTTCAAGCGACGGTTGGCGTTGCTTTCAGGACCCAGCAGGTTGTTACACCACATCTTTAATTTCGGTCCTCTCTCGTTCTGCTGGGCCTTTGTCTCTCTGGAACAGAGAAGGATTGGTGCCCGCTACCCTCTGAGGCTCCTTCAACTGTCTCTTTGTGTGTGTGTGTGTGTGTGTGTGTGCCTGTGTGTGTGCTTCTGTAATTGCGCGTGTGGTGTGTGTGTGTGTGTGTGTGTGTGTGTGTGTGTGTGTGTGTGTGTGTTGCGTGTGAGTGATCAGTCAAACACGACCTTGAGTCAACACAAAGAGAGACCTCTTACCCGCCAGGCGGCCAAGCATGCAAGAGTGCAGCAAATATGCGCTTCCTTCATGAAGGCAGCAGCGCTTTTGTTGGCCCTCGAGCGCCCTGCAGGCAGGGGGATCGACATCCTCATCGCCTTCACCGTCCCGCCTCCCCCCCCCCCCCCCACCCACACACACAAACACACACACATGCACACAAACACACACAGGTACAATGACAATGGCATCCAAATCAACCCGGCAGGTCCATGCAGCACACACACACACACACACACACACACACCGATGTTGTGATAAGTGCTGCAGAGACAGAGGTAGTTAGGTGTGCCAACCTCCCAATATGCAATCAGGTATGCTGCTTGTTCCCAAAACACACACACACACATCACACACCTGACATGCAGGCATGATGACTTGTTCATCTAAAGAACGAGCACGATATGTAGATGCAAGCCACAACGCTTGCTTCTACACGGTCAACTGCCTGTGGTACTTGCTTGTTGCGTGCAAGCCAATTGCCAAGGGAGACATCATCGAAGCGCACTACGGGCCTTACTCAGGCATACTGCTTCATGCATTTGTGGAGGCCAATTTTGTTTGCTGAGTGCTGAGACACATCTTGATACAAGTCTGTTTTTGTTACTTAGTACTAGGTATTTTTGTGCTGGTAGTTTGTGGCATATCAAGCAGCTAAGTGCACATCAAGCAGCTAAAGAGTGCCTCCAAGATGGTGCCGAATATCTGATTTTCAGATTTCAATGATTATTAAGATCTCGAGTTATTGGTTGATTTGGAATGATTGCAAAGACGCTAGGGCTTTTTTCATGTGTTGCAGTTGATCTGCACTTTGAATCACCCATTTGCTGAATACAGCAGTTGATTTTTGCTTGAATCAACGGTTAACCTAAAATCAATCTCAGATCAACCACTCCTGCTTGATTGCTGGTTGAATTAATTGCGTGGTTGAATTAAACAAACCAGCAGTTGATTCCTGCTTGAATCAACTATCAATCAGGAAACAATTTAAATCAACCGTTTCTCATTGATTACTGCTTGAATCAACTGTGGTTGAATCAAAGAAACCAGCAGTTGATTCCTGCTTGAATCAATAATCAACCAGGAATCAATTAGAAATCAACCGTTTCTCATTGATTACTGTTTGACTCAACTGTCCGGTTGAATCAACCAGAACAGCAGTTGATTTCCGCTTGAATCAATGATCAACTACAAATCAACGCTTTTGGCTTATTCAACCCCAATGAATCAACAGCCCTGACTTTTCCGACGGGCCTATTCATTCGTTGCACTAATAGCTGGCTGGGCCAAGCAAAACAGCCCATTGTTCCATTTAAACATGTCTACTAGTTTCCCCGCTTGCCTCTTTGTATATTCTACGTAAGTCGCCAGGACAATAACAAGCATTATTTTTTTTCTACGTGAACTATGAGCAGGCTAGCAGTCGCACTTCTTGACTGAAGGCCTTTCTTTTTAAACCTTGTAAACCTTAAAAATTCTTTGTAAGTCGCCCTTTTTAGCTGATATCACGCCATCACGCCGTAGAAAGCACAACATTTTTGAGACTGTGCCGGGGGTCGTGTCGTGTGTCTGAGAAAGAAAGTAAGGTCATTCAAGTACATCTGCTCCACCGTGTCAAGCGTTTTGAGTAATCACCCACAAACATCTAATGCTAGTATTAGGAAAACCTGTAACAACGTGGTGTGTGCTAGGCGCCTCTTCTCCGGGGTGAGTCTTCAAGAGCTGTCTTCAACCTCTTCCTCAGATCACCTTCATCGGCAGCACCTGATGGGATGGACACATGTTTTAAACTGTGAGGGTGGCCTTGAGTCTGGCACCTATCTGTGTTGAGATACCAAGCCCAGTAGCTGTGCTCTTGCATGACAGCCAACATCAGCACACATGTCGAGCGCCCGTTCAACTATATTCCCGGTAAAGTACCTTAATAACAGTGCTGTATTTTTGGTATAGGGACAGCAAACTGCCACAAAAACAAGGATCATCAGACACTGCACTAGCTAGACACTGCGCTAGCTAGCACACACACCTTGCACACCCTCCTGTGGAAGAGCTCCTGCTGACGCGCCACCTTCCCGTTGACCACTGTCCTCATCGTCGTCATCGTAGTCCACCAGCCCCACCCAGCCCCCTCCTGGCCCTCCCCCAGCACTGCTGGTCGTGGCGGCGTCAACTAGTGGTGGAGCAGGAGCAGTAGCAGTAGGAGAAGAATGAGAGGCAGGTTTGCTTGCATCTCCTAAGCCCCCTGCCTCCCTACTCCACCCCGTTGGCCCTGCAGCTTGCTGCTGCTGTTGCTGCTGCTGCTGCTGCTGCTGCGGCGGCGGCGGATTCCTCTCATAGTGCCTTGACGCATGTCCCTTCTCCTGCTCAGGCGAGTGAGAGCGAGAACGTGAATGTCTGTTCCCCAAATCTTCCTGCTGGTACTGCTGTTGCTGCTGCTGCTGCTGAGCACTGGGGCCTTCTGCTGCATCATTTTCGTTGTCGTCGCTCTCAAAGTAGTCCTGTGATACAAGTAGAGCAGGGCACGCGAGCAGGCGTGAGGTGCACAAGCTGCTCCCATTAATAACACACATTCGTATAAAAAACAAGAGGAGTTCCTGTACTAAGGGACCAAGGGACCGAGATAAGAGCCAAGCAGCCGTGGAGACACGTTTTGCACAATTAGTAGCAGAGGATTGACCAGGCAGAAGTCTAAACTCTCGCACACAGCAGGAGTGAGTTAGGAAGAAGGTTGCTGAAATAACATCCAGCAACCTTCCTTTACCAACTGCATAACCTTTCCGCAGAGCTTGGAAGGAATTCAAGCAAATTGTATAACAGAGGTTTGTAGGTCTAGAAATGATGCTTAGCCAGCACAAGAACACCAAGTTCCTGAATCTCAGTCAAGGCCTAAAAAAGCACAGAACATTTCTTTCACACAATAGCACGTTTGTTGCATAGGTGCAAAGCACACACTCACACCTCTTCATTCTTTTCCAAATCTCGATCATCTCGCCGCTTCCGCCGCAGGTGACCCGATGATGCACCTTCGATACTTTTTCCTGCAAACAAATCCAGACAGGGAGTACGACATGGAGTGAAGGGCATCATCACGCTAATGTGCAAGGATAGGCGAGTGCCTTTCTATCGCCTCTGTTGTCGCCGCTGGAACATTGGCGTAGGGTGAAATCCTGTTACAACTTTGAAGATAGGATGACCAGGTAAGACCGCACACGCAAAGATTATACTGAGATAGCAAACAGGGTGAGGCTTTCCTACCCAACTTGTTGAGTAGGTGAGGCAGCATGCATGAGGGAAGGCATTGCACAAGGGCATTTTAAAGGGTCCAGAAGTGTCAGCATGTGCGCAAACCATCATCATCACGGCCCAGCATTCCTTCTTTAGTATCGCAGCAGGCTTAAGCCTTTGAAGCAGGATTGCTTTCCTGTTTGGTATGGACCGCTCTGAGGCAGCCAGTACTGGCTTAGAAAAGGCACGAACGTGCCATTCACACTCCTTGGGGTCTCAAAATGTGTCCAAATAAACCAATGCCTTTCTTGCTGCTCCTGGATTATTGTTCCTGCGGTACCTTCGGTCTCTATGCATCAGAGCCATTCACCAGCTGCCAGCTATCATGACATACTGCACCATACCACCCCAGGCATAACAGCAAGAGCCAACAAAAGCTCTTTGCGTCTGATGATCAGACACGGTAGACATAAATGACAGCACAGCAACACACCTAGAGGCGCTCCATCCAGTCCAAAGGCAAAAGTTGCGCCGCTCAAGGGCGGCTCGTTGTTGCCGTTTGCTGAGGCAGCGCGGGTTCGAGCTGCCTCTGCTGCTTCCTGCCCTGCATCCTGCACGTGCTCAGAATGCAGATGTAGATCGTGTGTAGATCGTGTGACAGCGTGTTGCATGCTGCTACATGGCTAGAGCTTGCCGAGGGCCTGAGCTGCCTATGCTGCTTCCTGTCCTGCCCAGCATCCTGCACATGCTCTGAGAGTTCAGATCGTAGGGCGTGTGGCAGCGTGCTGCATAGAAGTGTACAGACAAGAGTTGGCCAGACCGCTCTACCCACAAGTATGTACGTGCACATCCTTGGAACATCAGGAAATATAAGGGGAAATAATGAACTGGCAAGCGGGCGACGGAGACAATGTAGTATGCCCAAACGGCAGTGATACGCTCACGAAACGAAATAGGGCTCTCTATTGCGAGGCAATGTGATTTAAATAGACTCGTGATGTATTACACCCAATCATTGCACATAATGCATATCAACCCTAACACTCATCCAACCACACCCACACTTCGTACCTGCTGCTGCTCGTATTTTATATGCAAGAGCTTGAAGGTCTCTACATAGTCTATCTCCGCAAAGCGATGGCTGTAATGGTCAACCAAGTAGGTTATCAACTCCTGCAGTTTGAGGGCAATGTTCGAGGCAGAGGTTGAAGATGGCCAAGGAAGGAGCCTAGAAAACGCAGACTTCACCTCATACTATGGAGCCTAGAATAAGCTAAGGGCCTTTTCACACAATGCACATGAACCTGTACGTCATAACTTGCTGCACGTAAAAACCAACCCAGGGAATCTAGCTGTGGAGGGACAGGGCCTGGCAGACAGCATTGCGTGCGTGCACCTTTATGTTTGCACGGCGTATGTAGTCCACCAGCTCCAGTACTGCACTGTTGAGGAGGTTGTAGCGGTTGCCGTTCTCTAGGAACATCGTCATGAGGGGCTCAAACAGGTTGTTCCTTGTAACGATGCGGGTGTAGAACTCAATGTCACCCTGTGGGAAAAGTGGGAGTCAAGAATACGTCATGAGTGGCTCAAACAGGTTGCTCCTGGTAAAGATGTGAGCGTAAAAGCCAATGTCACCCTGTGGGAGCGTAAAGTGGAGTCAAAAATGTGTAATAATCCAGCTGGGGTCTGTCAAGGAGCCCTGAAGAGGCCAGAAATTTGAAATGCTGTGAGATGAGAGCTACCACAACTGCGCCACCTTCATCAGTTGAGGTGAGGCGGATGAGGGAAAGGAGGAGGAACAACAAATCAAGAGGGCTCCTGATGATAAGAACAGGTCACAACACATAAAAGCTAGGAGATTCCTGTACAACTCGATGACCTGCCTTTCAAAGATGTCGAGATGCGTAGAGTGCAAAGGCAATGAGAGTAAAAGTATGGACCTGGTTGATTAGGTTTCCTATTCCCTACATTACCATTAAATCATGTCATTCTAAACCCAAAGTTTATTGGACCTGCTTACCATGAGGTCGACTAGCCTATCCTGCACCATGACCAAAAAGACGTGAAGCTGTCCTGCTCAACAAGCTAAGAGCTGCTGGCCCTCACCTTTAAGGTCAGCATGGTGCGGAAAAAGCGGACCCCGGCGCACATCAGCCAGCGCTCTTTTCTTCTCAGCACAGACAGGACCTGCACACAGGCAAGCACGCATTAAAAGTCAAGCACTATTTATACGATGTGCACACAAAAATACTCCCACCACCCACCCACCCACCCATGCACACACACACTTGCTTGCGCGCACACACACATACACACACAAGCACTGACACTAACGCACAAGCACACACACACTTACACACCTTGGGCACCAGCTGGTTCCGCAGCGCCCAGTACTTGCAACGAAAGGAGTGGTGCAGCACCAAATAGCACATGAGGTCCACCACGAGGCCCACAATGGGTGCAGGCACAAAGCGCTTGCCGTCGCGGGGGTTTGTGCCCTTGTCTTGAACCAGGACATCAAGGATGCGGACCAGAAAATTGTCATAGAATGCGTCTAGGAACTCTGCAGAGAGCAGCATGTACATGTGTGTGTATATTAAAACTTGTGAGTACAAATCAAATCATCGAGGAGAATGCCTTGGTCATAATGCTCAACATCATGCATACAATTTCAAACAGTCAGCAACACGTGGACCTCCTTAGAAGCTGCACAGCAGCGAGATCTGCGCCAAATTGTTAACTAAACAGGCACTTGAGGTGACCGGAAAAAAAACCGTCTACTGTCCACCACATATCAAACTCACAATAAACACTGAACCCAGAGCATTGCTTTGAAGAAAGAAGCACAGCTTGACCCCACCTTTTTGGCAAAGCTGCCTCCCTCCCTCCCTCCCATCTACCCACCATTCTTTTCAACTGCCGTGTCCATTGTTTCGGGGTCCAGCAGCTGCTTCAGCAAGTCGGCCACTTGCTCAGGCAGGCCAGAGTCGGCGGTTCCATCAGTGAACTCTCGGACCTACGCCAGCAAAGCACAGACACAGAGCAGCTTTCACTTCCACTTCAGGGTTTGTGTCCACTGCGCTTTCTAGGCTCTGTAAAAACTCTATTGCCTCTGAGTGGACGGGTATAAGTATGGCCAGTGTACAGGTATGAACAAGTCAGTTCCTGGTGCACAGGATTGAGCAGTCTTTTGTACAAGCTGCAAATGAGGCAGGCCAGGGCCTGCAGAGCCATCAGTGAACCTACAACAGCACAGGCAGAGAACACTAAATTCCGGAGCACAGGTATGGGCCCGCCTGAGCACGAGTAACAAAAAATCCATTCGTGGCTCCATTTTTAAAGCTTACAGACTCACAGACGTACAGCAGCAGAGCACAGGGACTTGCTAATACAGAGCAGTCTCTACCTTTGCGTGCAGTCCAGGTAGGACATGACACATTGAAGGTGTATCAGGTTGTGCCTAACAGAGTAAAGAGTGCAATGACTCGTTTTCGAGCAACCAGAGGCTCACTAAGGCGCGACAACGATCCTTACACAACAACCGAAGGGGCCAAGATTGTGCACAGATTCAATCTCTCCAGCATGGACACAGAAACGAGTAGAGCCTGCTTGCAATGAAGTGTGCATCACCACGCCTGGGGAAAACGCCAGTAAACACACCAAGATCATCTGCGTCGAGCACTCACCAGGAGGGCGAACATCATGTGGTTGGGCTGCGCTTCCAAGAAGGTGCGCAGAGCAGGCGTGTCGTGCTGGACGATGCTAAGGAGAACATCCGTGGCCTTGAGCTTGGTGGACTCGTTCCCAACTTTGAGGATGCGAGTGAGCTGTGCACGCACAACACAAGAGGAAGCAACAGATGTTGTAGGGCTCAGTGGCCAATTGGCAACTACAAGGATGCTTAGGAGGCTGGCACTGCTCTATTATAGTACTGAGCGTTGTTGCATGAATTGCTGTGTGCAGAAGCAAATTCTGATTTATAGTGCGTTGGCTGAACTCAACAATTTTAAAGACCTCTACGCAAGGACACTGCACACCTTGTTTACGCCTTGAAAGCTTTAATTAAGTTCTGAGCTTTTGAAGGCATCAGAAGTACATCAAAGATCTGAGGACTTCCGAAGCAGTCAAGGCAGCCGTTCTTAGTGACACACTCACTCATACAGGCGCACACACACACACACACAATAGAGCACGGATGGAGTGCTTCAAACGTGCTACAACTTATGCAAGATTTCGTTCTGCAGCAGCTGCAGACATTTCTTGCAATGCATTACTGCGTGGGTGCAATGCGTGTTTTGGGAGGGCACTTGCAAGAGGGCACTCAGCTAATTAAAATGATGTGTTGAGGTCATGAAGCACCACGCGCATTTTGGCAGCTCACCTGCTCAAAAAGGCCTAGTTGGACGAGCCTTTTAAAAAGCTCCTGCCTATTTTCCTTTTGCAGGTGCCGGGACAAATTGCAAAACTCCTGCACGCAGTAGGCACAGAGACACAGCAATGTGTGTGTGTGTGTGCGCGTGTGTGTGTGTGTGTGTGTGTGTGTGTGTGTGTGTGTGTGTGTGTGTGTGTGTGTGTGTGTGTGTGTGTGTGTGTGTGAATAGCGGTCCTGTCACATTAGATTGGAGCAGCACACCACCCTTCCTGTTTGTTTTGTGCTGCAAGGGGGAATGCTGCTTGTCCTCTCCCCTTCAGACACACCTTCACCCCACATCCAGGTACCCACATATTTCAACCCCACACACGCTACCCCTTCCCCCCTACATTTACACCACATACACACACACACCTGCAGGAATGCAACCAGGTCAGCCCACTGTGGGTCCCCACTGCTGGCAGCTTCCAAGGCTGTGAACAGCTGCTTCAAGAAATGAGGGTCAGCCGCCAGAGCGCTCACCACCTCCACATTGTTAAAGAGGGTGAGGCTGGAGAGCGTGGCATACGTGGCGTCATCCAACGCCCTGTGTTGCATGTGGTGTGTGTGTTTATGTGTGTTTTGTGGTTATGTGTGTTTTTGTTGTGTGAGTGAACGTGGGATTGAATGTGACTATGTGTGTACTATACTGGGAAGGGTTGAGTCGTGCATGGTCAGGACTCACAAGACAAAAATTTATTCGTGGGCAGGTTTCAAATTAAATTCAACACAGGGCCTGTTCAAGTCAAGTCTGATGCTCATGTGTGCGCATAAAAGTCACAAGTTGCATAGCACACCAGTCCAACTCACCTGGGTAGTATCACGTCCTTGATGTACTGAGTCCTGTAGGTCTGATGGATCCTGGCCAGGACGCTTGGGTCTGTTATGGGTACCACCTAGTCGGGCAGTGCAGTGCACACAAAGCACGAATGTTAGTCCAGCTGCCTAGGGAAAACACTGAGACATCCTTTGGTGGGCTTTGCCTGAGAGGGCAAAGCAGTCCACACGGCGCGCATGTCAATCAAGTTCTTATGAGCAGAGGCATAAGACGTAAGAAACAGTGTTGGCTACAACCACACATACATACGAATACATGGTTTTATACAGTCTTATTAGCAGGGAAATTTCCATACGTGTGGCCATATACGGTGTGTACATACGCTTCTGGCCAACCATAGAAAAGTGTGATCTGACCGAGTAAGACAGGCACTTGGGGGTCTGATATGCACCGCTTTAAGGGTGATGCAGAGGCACAGGGAGATGTACTTGATGCAGGGGCATGCTGATTTATTGACCAAGACCAGATACATACTCTCTATAAATCAATGGATAAAATCTGTGCGTTTGGAAGTATCTTTGATATTACCGAATCATTGCGTAAGAAATATCTTTACTGCTATTACCGTGTGACCATTGAATGCTGGCCACCTTACATGTCGAAGATGCCGCTGTCATTCCATACATAATGCAGTAAAAAAGGTTTGGTATTTAAGATGCTGGACGCCCTCGAAATTGGAAGTACACGAATAAGACGGAGGCAAGGAAGCACGGCTTTTGTCGTCGAGATCCCACAGTCATTTAACGCAGAGCAGATGTTGTTTTATATTTTGAGTAAGCATGGGTAACTTGGGTGTATGATTGTGCCAGCGAGGCTCGACGAGCGTCGTTGAGGGCGAGGCTCGTTGATATAGGCCCTAGTTGGTGCATTACAGTTAAAAAATCACTTTCTGAAACTTGCGCGGATTGAGCCGAAACACTTATAATTAAATATTGTGAAGAGACCGGACTGAAAAGAGCTGTAGGAAGTGTTTGGGGAATCTCTCATGGTGCTTTGCCTGGACAGGCATACGCACATCAGATTTGCCGGGAATAAGCTCCACATTTTCTGAATAATATGATATTAAGACAATAATGTACAAAATTACTGCCCATTTTGGGGCGTCGAGAAATAAAAGTCTGACACTTCCCTGAGCAAGACTGTGACATCGTGATGTGTCATTTTTCGCATTTACATTGCACTAAAATATTTATATAGTCATACGAAAATGCGGTCGATTTTCCCGATTTTTAGGAATTTCCAGGATATTTCCCCTGATTTCCCCCCAAAAATGGACACCCTAGTTGCCGTCTAGGCTTTGACAGCAGTGACGTAGAGGCTCGACAAGGCTCGACCTCGTCGAGCCTCGACTAGAGGCTGGCACACCCTTAATTTTGAGGTTGCAAGTGCCAGGGGGCTTCAACATCGTGGGCACGCCCAGCTTCACCAAAAAGGCCACACCCCAACCTGTTACTTAGCCTTCCATGATTGCTTGCATTTTGCGATACACCCCTTCACTGTCCTCAGTCTTAACGATGTTGCTGTCTGAGCATGAACACAGAACTTTGCCAAGCTGGCACACGCATGGTAAGAAATGAGGATAAAACTGTTGCGTGACATCTACCAATTGGACAAAGAACTGTTGCTAGTCACATACTGGAAGAGGTGGAACAGAAAGAAACCTACCAAGGAACCGACAAAAAGGAAACCAAAACAATATGTCAACGTTGGCCGAGTGCAATGAGAAAGCGGACAAAATTTGCATGCATGACTTGGCACGGCCAGGGCTTTCATGCTTTGCTACAGATGGATGCGCACCTCTTTAAAAGCGACGCTGGTGTTTAGGAAGCTGCGATGCGGCTGTGGTCCTTTGAGCTCGGGATCGTATTCCAAGGCGCCTACCACGTCCATTACATACTGCTCCTGCAAAGTTGCAGAGGAAGCAACAAGGAAGAGGCACCAGAGTTGTGGCGCAGTTCCAAGGAATGCATTGATGTCTTGGAACTCGCTCTGATGCACCACTCTAGTCGATACTGCAGTGCAACCGTTGGTCCTTTGGCGTTGACGAGTCTAGGCAGGTGGCCTGTTTTTTAAGGCAGCATTTGACCATTGTGGCAAGCACCGCCTGTTTGTATCGTACACAGCAGTGCAGGGAGCCCCCCTCTACCATGTGCCAACGCATTATGATGGTGAACTGAATTTAAATAGGGTTCAGGCGGCTATTCAAATATAAGGCTACATAAAGAGCTTGATGCTTGTCAGGGTGGCACAAAGGTACGTGGGGAAAATGGCAAGAAGGTCTATGAAGACTGGCAAAAACTTTGCGACTTGCAAATCATGAAATAGTGCACCAAAGCAACGCTGTGGGTAAACTCGTACACAAGCATTTGCACATCAACCCACACCCTCTGTCACGCTCTACACACACATACACACACGTACACACACACGTACACACACAGCATGTTGTATACCGCGGAATCGCAATGCCCTTACTTTGAGCAGCTCCTCCAGCACGCCTGCATCATTTAGCATGATGGCACCTTTGACAGCCCCGTACATGTGAGCCAATGTGACACCATCATCCAGGTCCTCTGCCTGCTTGAACACATCAAGGAGCTTTGGAATCCAGTTGGGCTTCAGTAACACAGGCACCAAGCGCTCTTGAGCAAAGGGGGGAGCAGTGTTGAGCACCTGGAAGGAGGAGGGAGAGCTAGTGGATGATTGATTGGTTTGCGTGGTCAGTGCGGACAGCTAAGTAATTTATGCTGGAAACGATGGGCTGCAAGCAGGCAACAGCAGTGAGCCTAAAAGAATGCTGCTGCAGCTGGTGTGTGTTCCTTGGAGGCGCTGAGCCCTGTACCCCCACCCTAAATGCAGCCACCCCACCATCTGCTCTCCTCCAATCTACCAGCCACAGAGCTGCATTCCCAGCATTTACCCTGGCTGTCGCAGTTAGCTGCCATACCTGGCCCCCAAACAATGCTGTCGCGCTAGTGCCTTACCCTGGAAATCTCCTCGATGGTGCCAAATTCAGGCCAAGGGAGCTCCATCCCCTTGTCATCAACGTAGATGAGTTCTCCTGTGTGGCGGGCAAGCAGCGCATGCATGCAAGAGTGTAAGTGCAACAGCATGTTGCCAGTCTGAGCTAGTCTGCTGGTCCATCGGGGCTCATTCGCTGCATTTGTATTCCTTGCCTGCAACACAACTAATTCTTCTAAACCCACCGCTCGGTTCTCTTTCGTGCTTGGGGCCTGCAGCAGTGACATGAGCAATAACTAAGGTCAGTATGCCGTATGAGCATTTAATCGCATTGCAAGCGCTGCGTGTGGACTGCTCACCTTCTGAAGCGCGCTTCTGCACCTCTGCCTGAACCTGCACGATTTGGTTCCTGCATGCGGCACGTGTACATGCATGTGCATGATATTGCAGGTGCACGCACATGTGACGTGCTGTGCTGGTGTTAGGGGGAAAATTTATTGCATCCTTCTGCTTCAGCTGATTAGCACCGTGCCTTGAGCAGCGCTCTCCTCCCTTCCACCATACATTGCGTGAATCACATGTGTCCTGTGTGCTCAACCGTGCTGTGCTCTGCCACCTTCGCCCCCATGGGTACGGTACGATGGACAGCCACCCAACCCACCAAATGTGTTCACAGCCAATCTGCTCCTGGAAGCTGATGGCCACATCAGAGTTCAGCTCAAAGTCATGCCAGGTGATGATGGTGGATTCTGCAAGAGGACCAGAAACAGCAATTTTGCTGTCAGACAAACGTTGGAGCAAGTGTTCCCGAACTGTAAGCAGCCATCGGCCGACGCACCCTCGGCCCGCTGATACATCTGGTCTTCTGGCCGTATTTTGTGGACGAGCAGTGTTTTTTGGCTCTCCTCCGCGAGAATGAGCAGCCCCATGGCATTGGATTGCTGCGTGATGTCCGTGGAGGAGGGGAATCAAGGAATGAATTGGGGAATTGCAACAAAAAGAGAGGGAGGTGGGAAGATCGCAGTTGGGAGGGGAAGAAGGAAGGGTTTTGGGCCTGTATGTGTATGTGTGTATGTGTGTGTGTGTGTGCGAGCACATGCGTGTCCCTATGTACCCACTTCCATGTACTCCAGGCTGATGTGGCCTGTACCCTTGTCCAGCCATTCCCCATCACCAGAAAGCTTGTATACTTTGACTCGTGGAGTTGAGCTGGCTGCCATGCCATAAAATTTAAAAAAAATTACGTCTTATATTTAAGTAGTCATTACGAAAATTCCCTCAACCATTACATTGACCAACAACTATAGTTCTAGCAAGCTTCTGGTGGTGGCCGTGTCTTATAGCTCCTGTTTGTCTACAATATCATACATTGCTTCACACAGACCAGCTGTCTCAGCACAATTGGCCCAGCTGTCACTAGCTACACAACAGTTGATCTTCCTCTCTGATGGAACAGCAGCAGCAGCAACAGCAGAATTGTCTGACTGGCACTCTAGTGTGTGAGAATGATAGGTCAGGGGAGGCCTGGAGCCAGGAGCCGTGCATCTTGGGCATTGGTAGGCACGTCTTTTTGTCTACGGAGGCGAAATGCAAGCGCTTTTTCAAATTAACAACTTAACGCGCTCACAACATCCTCCCTCCTGTAATTACCTGCAGATGAAGCAGGGCGAGGCCCTGTCCTTGGGGCGATGGTCTACGCCGCAGCCGTGTTGCCAGAGTCTTTGGAGCTTTCTGGGAGGTGCGCGAGTTCAATTTGATAAAAGACGAGCGTTTATTTTCTTCCGTTTAAATGCATTTGCACATAGTTGTACAGACAATGCTCGTGTGTGGCTGTGTGTCCACTCACGCAGGGAGTTTGCAGACAGCAAAGTGCTCACTGCAGAAAAACGGGACTCGCTTTTTGAAGAAATCAGCAGCGACCCAAACATAGGATACTGTGCAGAAATCCTGTCCGCACAGTTTATTTCAGCATGCATGCTTTCCCGTGACCGGATCAGCCTCAACCTGATGGCCATGGAGTCCACTTACAAGATTATCCAAGCCATCCTTGCCAAAGGCTTCAAACTTACCAAGGTGGGCTCATCACCAGGATCGTGTGCTGTCAAAACGCACACTTCACCTTCCTTTGTAACTAACGGACCTCCTACCCTGCCTGCTCCTAGGTTTTTATTGATACCATTGGAGATGCAGAACGGTATGAGCAGCGGCTGGCAAAGCAGTTTCCTACACTTCAATTTACAGTCTGTCCGAAGGTGAGGAGCACAATTTATAACCACTCACTTTGGTCACCTTTCTGCCAACTGCCAGTGACACCTTTTTTTGGCACATTGTTGGGATTAAGAAAGGACACGGTATTTTGTAAGCCCTGTCCCAGACATCTTTTTTTATAATGTCCAGACATCTTGCTCCTCTCAATCTGTCTTGTAAGAAATCCAGCTCACTAGCTGCCCCCCATTGCTGCTCGTGCTCATTTTTCTCCAGGCTGATGCGCTGTACCCGGTCGTGAGCGCTGCGTCCATTGTGGCCAAGGTCTTGCGAGACAGGGCGCTGGAGTCAAATAAAAAGGTGTGCCTTTGGGTACTTCCTCTCAGGTCAAAGTATTGGTGTCAATGGAGCCTCAAATCCTTTTTGTCAAATCGTACATCATTCATAGACATATTCGTTCCTCCTCATAAATACAGGTATAAATCACGGTGCTTGTGCTTAGACTGCCTATGACAAGTGTGGCACTAGAAGGGCGTCCATCTATTCACGTAGCTCACAATTTTGTGTACTCTCCAGGAAGTGGGAGTCGACGATCAAGTCCAGCTAGGGAGTGGGTATCCTGCTGACCCCAACACCAAGGCTTGGCTACGATCCTCACTTAATGACGTGTTTGGCTTTTCCCAGCCTCAGCTCGTGCGCTTCTCATGGGAGACCGCTAACAAGTAAGTGGTTGAGTCCCACCGCTGACAAGTAGGTGCTCTGATCCCAAACAAAATGATTTAACCTGCCAGGCCAGTCACCATACATAGCTCCTGTCTACCACTTGAGGTGCTGGCAATAAGAACAAGACGCAGGATGTGGATCTAAGTGCCATATCACACTGACACGTATCCTTTTTCTTGTCGTGGTGAAAGGTTGCCTTAAGGGGGCATGTGCGTAGCTCCCTAGGGTAAGGGTAAGGGACCATACTCATGCTGGCTATGTTCTGCCACCAGCGGATTATGTCCTATTCTTCTCTTTAGGATTAAATATGGAACCTTATGCACATGTTGTGATAACGGCATCAAGGCAGGAACTTTGTGTGTACAGTCATACTTGGAGTATGAACACGGTTCTGGCCAACCTGCTTGTAGAAGTTAAGGGCCTCTTGACTTTCTGGAATCAAAGCCCATACCCTTTGCAGACTGCAAATGTTCTTAGGCTTTTGACCGCTTTTGCTGCAATGCTCACAATATTATAATAATAAAGTCTTTCACCACATGAAAAAAATGAGGATCGGAAGAATTGCAGGCTTCGTATGTAGTCTCCTGAATACTAATGAATTTGATAGCAGGATCGGAAAGGGCACGTCTGATACAAACATATCCAGCAGCGATGTCTGCAGAGTGCAACAGTTGCAGTAATAGACAAGACGGCATTAGCAACAGCCATAGTTTTCTACTTCCCGTTGATTCGCTCAAACCAGACCGGGCGGGGTTAGTTGAACAAATAAAAAGGTGCTTCTATGCTGGCCGCTTACTGAACTGAAATGCTCCTACCAATTACAGCCGTGTCAGCATTGTTTACATGAGGCGGTCGTGCATAATACTTCATACGATTATGCACCAGAGCGACAAATAAAAGCATGCCCAGATTCTCTTGTACTGCAGGCTGGTGACTGAGTCGGCCATTGACATCAAGTTTGAAGCGGATGCTGAGGAAGGGAAGGACGGGGCTGGATCTGGCACCCAGCAACGATTGAGTTTCACACCAACAACACGACAGGTAATTGCACGTGAGCAGGGCTTGCCTGCTGTTAGCCCTTGTGATTAAATGCAGAGGTTAATACAAGGGGAAATGTCATTATTTTTGGTACCAAACTGCTCCTTCACTCACAATGCAGTAAAGTGTTCTGTCCTGTTGTTGGTACCCAACTAGGAAGAAGAAAGAGAACTTTAAGACAAAGTGCAGAAATAGGAGAATACAACCTCTTCATGTCACTAAGGAAAAGGAGCATATTGCTGGGGGCGTCTTATTTAGGTGAAAAAAAAATAAAATACGCAGGCGGTGAAAAACCACTCCCCACATCAATTAAGGAAAAGTAGCCACTTTGGTACCGGGTACCAAAAACTCCTCCACCATTTGAATAAACAGAGATTAATGGGCATCAGGAGGGTTGCAGGATTGACCTGGAACCGTCTCCTGGGGAGACTATAGGTGGATCTTTCACCGAAACATACAGAAGGACCAAGTTAGAGACATGTGATACATATAGGAATGTTTGAAGTATGGATGTTTAAACAGCAAATTTAGTAGAGAGAGGGTTAAAGGCTGGAGATCAAGGAGTAGTCCGTTGTTTTGTTGGAGCCGGAAGCTGTAAGCTGGAAGAGCTCAATTCCTTTCTTATTTCGAAGTGAGGGAGCGTCGCTAGCGACGCTGAAAAATTGGCGAAGCCCATCTCGCGCGCAACGTGTGCATATGCATGTGTGTGTGAGTGTGTGTGAGTGTGTGTGCGTGCGTGCACATGCACGTGTGTGTATGTTTGCGTGCGCGCGTGTGTGCCTGTGTATTTGTGTGTGCTCGCCTGTGTGCATACACACGCTCGTTTGTGTTCGTATGTGTGTGCACGTGCGCATGCGTGCGTGCGTGTGTGTGCGTGCACATGTGTGCGTGTGTGCAGGCACGCCTGTGTGTGTGTCTTGCTGCCCCACAGACGCTGCAGTGGTGTGCATGACGCTGTGCTGCAGCACCCTTTGCTGAAGCACGCGTGAGGATGTGCTGCTGCTGCTGCTGCTATCCCCTGTCTGTATAGAGCAGGACGTCCGACCAGATTAAGAGTATTATTTGTGAAGTTTATGAGCGTTGAGGCAAAGATGCTCTGCTGTGACTAAGTAACGCAACATATGATGCAAACTGTGTTTCACAGGCTGCTGGGAATGTCATCGAAACCCAAGCTCTGGGGCGGCATGCTTATTTCAGGGCGCGCAAGCTTGCAAGGATAGGAGAATGCTTTTGAGTGTCGTAAAGTTCTCGCAACCTATTGGCGCAAGACGTTTGCTACTTCTTTTCAAACCATGCCCTAGGCCTGATTTCGCTTGGTTGAGTGATGCTTTAAATGGGGTAGTAAATTAACGCCATGTTGTACCACACTTTAGCATGAACTAGGAAGAAGAAAAAAGATAGACTACATAGGCAGTGAAAACCACATTGATTAAGGAAAGGAAGCATTTAAAACAGAGTAATGTAAAACCCTTTTACCAGCAGACAAGGTCAACCGCAGCCAGCTGCAGTATGCAGCGCGCACTTCAGTATCAAAATGCCTTCAAACCGCTTCAGTTATTTCCAGTGCAGTCTCAATTTCTGTTAGGATTTTGGGTACCTTTTGGGTTCCGGAGTCGCACTAGCTGAGTGAATTAACAAAAAAATATCTAAGCTGTGATGTGCGCTGACTCTTTTTTGGCCTGTCTGTGGGTAGGAAGGCAGTGCTGACGACCTCACAGAATGAGACGAATCATTACCGGGAGGTCTAAAATTGAGCTTCCCCTAATTCATGCCCTCATTCATGCGTGACAATTGACTTCTTGATATACAACCACTTTTCAGCCAGACACTTAAACGCTGGGTGACATGTGTGAATAAAATGTATAGAGTCCGTCTCCCTCACTTGTTATTGCTCTTGTTCTGCCTGTCACCAGGCTTGCTCTGTTCCTGTTCCTGTTTTCTTGCTCCTGCCGGGATCTCTCTTCTCTGTCTCGTCCTACGTTCTTGCTCCTTTTTTGAAACCAGCATCTGTCTTTGAGCTATCTTACACCTGCCTATTACGGGGCTGTTTGATGAGTCAACTCATCAAACGATAACATGGTCAAGCTTAAATCCAATCAAATAAAAAAAGGAGGATGAAGAGAACGCAGGCAGAGAGATCCTGGCCCATGCTGAACCACCAGAGTTTTGAGAGCAAATATCCTAAGAAGGCAAGAGAGATCTTGGCAAGCAAGAAAGCCTGAGCAGGCAAGGGAAGAAGGAAAAGGAGATGGGAGTAATCAGAAAGAAAATTAATAGTGTCAACTTTTGAGAGGAGGCACAAAAGTAAGCATGGGCTACCACTCTAAGCAAAGGAGAAAAGGGGACTAGTACTGAGAGCCCACGGAGTCCTGCCAAGTGTGCGTGTTCAATGTATGTGTTGAGCAGCACTTCACCACATAATACAAGAAGTCACACACGCGAGACAGTCACGTTAACACATTGTTGCTGTGCAGCTGCTCACAAGCCAAAATCCTGCAATTGTAATGCAGGCTGTGAGCTGCCTACACCTGGACTGCTCTGGGCTTGGCGCTCTTCCAGCCTCACTCGGGAGACATGGAGTGCATGCTTGGCTAAGTGTGACCAAGGTGACAGCACTGGAATCTCGCATTGCACAGCTTGTTGGAACAATCCCAGCAGGTGCGCGCGGTCTTCAATGCTGCCATTTGTCAGCGGGTGGGCACTGATGGTGTTGCGGCCAACAAGATGAAGCTTGTCAGCATGGCAGGCCTCCTCAAGCAGCGCATTCAAGGTTTCCTGGAGAGCAGAGGTAGTTATGAGAGCAAATAGTTAGTTGACCACGCACTTTAGTTCAATGTCAGAATGCAGGAAGACTGAGCTATAAAACGACAGGAAAAGCAAGATATATGCAAGCTCTCAAATGACTGAGCTTTGCCCATTGGAGATGGAGTGGCCACAATTTTTATGGGCCGAACCTGAATGCAATGGTCGCCATCATGCACTGCTTTGTTGCAACGCATTTTATTTTATTTTTACAACAGAAGCAATGGGAATTGCCGTATATCTAGAGTCCGCCTCTTCTTTTTCTCAGGCAGATTGTTGCAAGGGCCAGCTGTTCCATCAGGCTGAAAAATGCAGGAAGCGGTATATATCGACGGACTCTACTTATATCAAGCACCATACTGAAGCCTCAAAGGCTGACCATATCCAGAGGAGATACTGCTGCAACGGAACCAAGATCCCGACCAGATTCTCCAGGACTCTCCAGTTAGAACGTAACTTTCAACTGTTGTTTTCCAACACCATGATGTTGTTCAACGATTTTACAGCTCAGATGCCCAGGTTGCGCTACGTTAGTCTAGAGGCCTCTAAAGGAAATGTTCGGTCACACACCTGGCTCATCTTCCGTGTCTCTCGCTCTTCTTGGGATGCTGGAAGCAGCCATTGCTCCTCGCTGCTGTTTCCTTCTTCTGATGCCCCAGATGATGCCCAAGGGCCTGGCAGCAAGGCCTCCAGCACTTCAGCAAATAGGTCGCAGAGCATGTTCACCGCCTTTCTGGCGTCCTCATGGCTGCACAAGGAGCAATCGAGGGCAACTTGATGATGGGCTTGTAGGACTGAGCCAGCTGCTCCTTCCTTCTCGTAAATATGTGAACATGTCAGGCTAACAGAGTAAGGATGATGCATCTACTCTACAGACCAGCCTCATGTTTTGAATGGACCATCAGCTTAGCGTTTTCAAGGTGGAGAAACTTGAAGAGACCGAGCGCACCTTATAAACAAGTCAGGCATCGTGGACAGCTTCACCACACAGCGCGCAAGCCAGAAGAAAGGGCATTTGTCCAGCACCTGTGGGCCACCCTTGCGCCCACCTTCATCCACGAAAGGGCGTCGCTGACAGCCTGCAAGGAAGGGGTTGCAAACCCTTGAATTTGCCATGAAGCCACGCACATCTCCAACATGAATGCAAATGGTGTGCGCACACAAAACAACACAACCACCCACGAAATGCACAAGCATGCCCGCATGTGTTCAAACAAAGGCACACAAGCAGGGTGGGCACAGCCTGCACAAATTGTGTTCATTCGTGCATTTCATGCGTGTGCACGTGCGTGGGAGGAACCACCTCTCACCTGAAGTAGCGCCTTCTCTTTTGGCCTGGTCTCCAGCCTCCTCAGCAGTTCTGCCTTCAGCTCCTCGGCAGCCAGGAGCAGCGCGTCAGCAGCAACAAGTGTGACAGAGGTGCCACACTTCTGGAACTCCAGCTCCAGAGTGTGCATGTGCAGGATGGTACGGCCCTCTATGTCTGCTCGAAGCGCCTCATCACCTTGCTTTAAGTCAGCAACGTGGCAGGCTTGGTCGTCGTCCAGGCGCCTCACCTTCTGCTTTTTCAAGGGGGAGCCAAAAGCTTAGAAGAAATCCCAACGGTATACTTTTTCCCAGGTGTGTCCGAGGATGATATCAGGTAAAAAAGTCACGTTGCTTCACCTACCAATCCTGAAATGATTTCTCGCGAACCAAGACGTGATCGAAAATGTCTAATAAGTCGGTGCGGACGCTCCTGGCATCTGATATAAGCACGTACACGGGGACTGATGTAGAATATACTATATCACGTACTAAGCCAGCATACTCGGGCGAATCCGAGTACCTCACCGCGTTTATGAAAACGATTTCGTTCTCAACGTTGATATTTTTAGTCACGACATCTTTTGGATGCTCAAAAGAAATTTCGACGCTTCGATCAGAAAAATTTTCATGAAAAGAACTCTTGACACTCGAATCCGAGGTGATCCTTTTCTATGTTGTTTCCCAAAACCAGCACACGAACAAGTCCTTCTTCGTATTTATCGAGGTTTTTATTCCGGCATACCTTCATCGACGCCTTCTCCGTATACATGAAGACCATGCATATGAAGTCCAAAAGGTGATGCTATGTCCCTTTTGGCCGTCGGTTGGCATTTTTCGGGCACTGCCCGCGTGCTCACATACATATGTACGCTGGTGGAACAAGACTATTGCGGACTTCCAAAACGCTCTATTTTACGGTCTCTCAGAATAACGAGATTGCGAGGTCCATCAGAGAAACAGAAGGAGAAAAGTCAAAGAGACAGGAGATCAGGCTAAAAGAAGCAAAAACGCCAGGCACAGGGAAGTGTGCAAAAAACATTGCGTAAAACACGAAGGAAGAGTATTGACTCAATGCGAAATACAACTGATCCTACTAGTGTCACACTTCCCCTACCCAACAAGCAGAAAAAAGCACGAGAACAGCATAGGCCTCGCTTTCTTGGACACCAGAAAACCCTCCACACCATCCTGCTAGGAGCAATAGGCACCATTTACAGCAGCCACACAAGGAACCCACTCCACAGCCTCGGAGTTTCTGGCACAGCGCTCATAAAAAATATTGCCAACATGCAATCAGCCAGGTCCAACAAAAATCATACAGATGAGACGAGACATTGGACGCAACCCCCAAAAATATCTGAGCAATACTCCTGGTGGTGTGCAGGCTTCTGCCTCCCAACCACCTGTCAGTGCCCCCCCACTGGAAACTCTTCTTATTGTATTTAATCCAGGTGGGATGTTGTGTGTCTCTGCATCCATTGGGCGATGCAAAACACAAAACAACATCCATGCCGGTAGTGTTTACACTCTGCGTTTTTTTCTTTCATCGGCCGTACAGCGTTACTTTCCCTGTCGAAGTGTTTAGGGTTATGCATTGCTGGAAAATGTGGACCTTTCTCCGAATAGTTTTGCCTCCAACTGGAGTAAAAACTGGACACCCGGACTCAGGTAGCTAAACATAATGGCATGAACACACACACTCACAATGTGCACCCCCTGCAATGGCCTGGCCTTGCTCTGTGCGCGAGCAGGTAAGTCTAATTTATTTAAGGCCTGCTCTTTTTAATTTAATTTAATTTAAATTAATTTAAGGCCTGCTCAACCACATGCATTGCTTTTGACCGTACAGTGCGTGCATCTAAGGTAGGGTGTGAAGCAAGCTTTTCAAGATATGGAAAGCGTCAAAATTCCAGGAATAATGTTACATGTCGAGCAAGATTCTTAATTCCGGACATTTGCCGCACCCAACCACGGACACCTGCTAGGTATGTGCATACAGGGCACTACGTCCTCCCTTCGTAGTCCACAAAGGTAGACCCCATATCTAAATTAATTTAAACATCATTATACCGCTTGTGGGCCGTTAATAATTCTGACAAATCAAAGATTGAAGGTCGAGTACTCCCTTTCGATTTAAAGAGAAGCTAACCTGGTTTAAAAATGGTCAAGTTCTTGAAGGTACGTTGCTAGTCCTGACCTGGTCGGCGGCCAACTTTGCCTCTTCTGTCCTGCACCATTAGCTCAGCTGACACAAGGTGGAGGCATGTTGGGCTGCAGTGCGTCGCGCATGCACACACGGCGTCATAAGCAATTCTCTCCGGCAAGCATTCACTTGTTTCCTCCCTTCCCCTCTTCCCCCCTCTCTCTTTCCTCCTTCGCAGCCCGGAAAGGTGGTGGTGGTCCTTTCCGGCCGATTCGCCGGCAAGAAGGCTGTGATCGTCAAGAACCACGACGACGGCACCTCCACCAGACCCTACGGACACGCTCTCCTAGTGGGCCTGCAGAAGGAGCCTCGCAAGGTGTGTGGGTGTGAGTGTATGTGCATATGCTTGTTGTGCATTGTATGTGCAGTAAGGCAAGCTTGCCTGCCAACACCAACATACCCATTTGACACGCACACGCGCACGCAGTGTAATGGTGCCAAGCGAACGCGTGTCCGCGTAGGGCATGCGCAGTGTGTCACTTCTTCTCTCATCTTCTCTCTCTGCAGGTGACCAAGAGGCAAAACCAGAAGAAGCAGGACAAGAAGGCCTCTGTCAAGGTGAGTGCACTTGTGTACAAAACACACACACACTATGCTGCACACATGCACATACACACACTCACACACTGCAATGCATCAATCAACCTTATTCATTATTCCATTCTCTCTCGCGCTCTCCTTTCCCTCACCCATCCGAATCGCCCTCTCGCTCTTTTCCCTCTCCCCTCGCGCGCAGACGTTCATCAAGACCGTCAACTACAACCACCTCATGCCCACCCGCTACACCCTAGACTTGGATTTGAAGAACGTGGCCGGTGACGTGCTGGAGAACACCACCAAGAAGGTCGACGCCCGCAAGGTAATACTGGAGGGGTAACAGGAGAAGGTTGTGAGTGGGGCAGCCAGGTCTTGTCACAAGAACAGGCAACAGAGGAGGTAGCAGGCTCATGAGCACATGCCTGAGGAGGAATAATTGCGCGCGCTGGGGGGGAGTGGTTTAGCTGCAGCAGGAGGGCAGCACCTCCGCTCCAGTTTCATTCAGCCCTCTGAGAGTGAAGCCTGTCGAAGGAGAATGCAGGCAGCAGCAGCAGCCACAAACCTGCATGTTGGTAGGAGAGCACATTCTCCGACATGCGTGAACTCCTTCAGCAGGGGAGAGAACACCGGTGCTCGGAGACACATTAACATGAGACCATTAGAGCAAAAGAGCGAGGGGGAGCTGCAGAGGTTAGATGAGGGTGCCGCCTACTTGTAACTACTCGAATATTAGGGTTGGTGTGGGTGGCCCCCTCCTCCCTAGAACCCTCCACTGTCCCCACTGCCCAAAGTCCCTCTCCTTCCAACTAGCAGAGGGTTTGATGGCAGAGCATGTAATGTGTGACAGCAGCAGTCCTGATTGCAATGTTCGCTCATGCGATTAAAAACAAGTTGGCCGTGGAAAGATTATGCAGCCCTTTTTTGTACTAGAGTTTGGTATGCATATTAACCTCCCTTGTGTGTCCAAAGTGGATACGTAGATGGGTGACAGCTTTTTAGAATACAGTGTATGTATGCGTGTGTTGACAAATTTTACAGCAAATTGGCAGCAAATTGTTGCTGCCCGTTCAGCAACAGCATCTCATTGTTATCCCCTACCATTTGCAATCCTGCAGGAGTGCAAGAAGCTGTTAGAGGAGAAGTTCAAGACTGGAAAGAACAGGTGCGTGAGGGTGGCTCGTCATGCATAGAGGAACAGTGGGTACAATTTGAGCATAGGGCATGAGAGCTTACCAAAGCTTGTCATGGCTAGAACTGAAGAGTATCTCTTTTTTCCGCCTAGTTGCTGGGAAGTTGAAAGGAGGGTGCTTGTTCCGCCATTCGTGCATAAGGCTCACGCAGAGATTCTTCAATTTCAGGAATGATGCAATGGTGGTGGTGGTGGTGGTGTTCACTGTAGCTTGGTGTCAATATTTTGACTTGGTTCAATGTGGGTCAGTGAAAAGATGCAGCATAAATCCTACAAAGATAGAAAGAAGTTGGGCGGCACTTGTTGCCAGGCTTGTGTCTAACAAAATGAATTCTACAGTGTCAGAGGGGGTCAATTGAGGAAATGTCCAAATATGTGCCCTTTTTGCACTCGGAAGCCAGCCATCCACTGCCCCTTTATCCGATTGGTACCATTTTTGCTTTAAATTGAAGCTGGCATTCTATTCTGAGTTACACGAGGATGTGCTTGGATTCATGTGGGTCGCTCTGTGTGCAAATTGGCAGGGCTGAAAGCCCACAGTGACCACCAAAACCCTAAGAAGGTGGCTTTGCATG
>Ga0307968_1000237_pt1 | contig 36300 bp, 44 predicted proteins | sample OrgLakmetagen650_FD_201834 | JGI IMG/M metagenome (GOLD analysis project Ga0307968, IMG submission 201834) | Saline water microbial communities from Organic Lake, Antarctica - #650 | ecosystem: Environmental > Aquatic > Non-marine Saline and Alkaline > Saline | place: Antarctica: Organic Lake...
ATAGTGTGTTTTCTTGTGTGTGTGTGTGTGTGTGTGTGTGTGTGTGTGTGTGTGTGTGTGTGTGTGTGTGTGTGTGTGTGTGTGTGTGTGTGTGTGTGTGTGTGTGCATGTCTGTGTGTGTATGTGTGTGCACGCGTGCCTATGTGTGTGTGTGTGCGTGCGTGTATGTGCATACGTGTGTGTTAATGCGTGTGCATGTGCAATGTGTGGGTGTTAGTGTGTGTGTGCGTGTTTGTGCGTGCGTGTATGTGCATACGTGTGTGTTAATGTAAGTGCATGTGCAAGTGGATGTAGAAATTGAACTTAATGAGCATGCAAGAGTGCATATGAGCTTATGTTTTGCATGAGCTTGTGCGCAATGGAAGACTGACGGCCCGTGCGCGTGCTTTGCTCTACCTGCCTCAATGTGTCTCTTATGAGGGTGCAAACAGCCACACACCTGTTTCACTGATCTCCACAACACAGCCGTTAGTGAGTTTTTCCATGAGACGCAGGAAGGAGGCCTCAAAGTCACGCAAGCCAGGACTGGCGTCTTTGGTCCTAATTTCATCGATTCGTATCGATTTTCCACTCAGAGTAGATAGTAGTAGACGCAACCTGAAGCTGTTCGAGCCCTTGTATCTGAGCACCATCGTTGTTTTAAAATTAGTATTTAAAAATGGTGGCAGTCTCGATGACAGGGGATTTAGACCTTATTCGAAGCATATTAATTTACTCCAGCTTGTTTACAGCGCCCGACCTCCCGCGAAATCCCGATTAATTTTCCTGCTACAAGTGGAGTAGCAAATCTGGTCTGTAGCTGCACCCAGTTCCAAGCGCTAGGGGGGTTTCTTACTTTGATAAGTAAACCAACCATCGTATGGCTTTGTATTTGCAGAAAAAAGGACGCTTGCCTTGGTGATCACGCTATTACACTTATAAAAGCAGTGCTAGCTCTCTTCTTCCTCACTGTCTTCCTCCTCATCACTCCCATGAAAATTTGCAGCCACTCGTCGATTGGTGTTCCGTTGCAAAGGCGGCAACCCCTCTTCACTATCGGCGCCGCTACTACTGTCGTCTGCAACTTTACGAGCATACTCACGTCCCGAGCCTTGAACCTGATCATCCTGCATGTAAAAAGAGGACATCTTTGTCTGAGACACCAATCATGGACAAACTGGCAGGGGGAAATTGACACTTTACACGTCAGACAAGGTCACCACAAGAGAAGCTGCAACAATTGCGTGCCGTAGTTTCTTGGTTGTGGGAAGGTAGGGTGTGGCTGTATTAACAGTTGCGCCCTTTCCATTTGTAAAGGCCCTGCCTATCTTTGAGCCTTTCATTTAAATCAGTATCAGAGGGTTTATCGCATACCAAAACATGTTATGGAAAATGCGATGACTCTGGGTGGCTTATTAATTACCAATCGTCTTTGCAATATTACATGCACCTATGTACGTCAGAGCGAACACACTTTTAACTGCATTTAGAATTCCATATGCTATACCGTAAGGTACTTATATCACTGCGGACGTTTTTCACCCCCTCGCGGAGTGTCGGGAGCAGTTTTAATTTACAAGGGCCTCGCGAAGCTCGCATTGGAGTTAATATAATGATTGTAAGCGTGCCAAGAACGCCTCCCCAGCCTCAAGGAGACAAACAGCTTGGGAGGCTGGCCCTCTCGTGGGGAGGAAAGACACCAAGAGGGAGGGCGTCTTCAATCCCTTCACATGCGCATGCACGCACACGTACCCGCACGCACACACGTACGTGCACACACACACACAAGAACACACACACGTGTACATACACGCACAAGTACATAACGCACGCACACACGTACGTACACAACCGTATACACACGCACACACACACGTACGTGCATGCACACACACATACGCGCACACACACATACGCGCACGCACGCACACGTACACGCGCACACGCGCGTGCATACGCATGCAGGTGCAGCTCAGAGGGCCCTCGCATAGACTCGCATTGTGTTTATTAAAGCTCGCATTCGTTACGGTACCGTACGGTAACTAGAAAATACAAAAATACTTCTTGCCCCCCTGATCAGTGCTTAATTGTGATCAGCACTTCAGCGATATAGACACAATTCTTTGTTGAACACTGATTTAAAGATTTGGGCTCATAGCGGTGGCTGCTAATGTTGTGAGCTACAAGTCCAAGCATGGATGGTTTAGTGTAAACTGCAATAACAACTGCCGATCCAATACCCTGTAAGCGAAGGTGTTAATGACTGCCAGCCTCGTGGTCTACAAGCGTGAGCATTGTTGCTGAATTTTTTGACTGCCAGTCATTCAGCTGAAATTTTAAGCGTACCAGGCAGCAGCCTCTCTGCCCGACTACTCAACGCAGTAATTTTCCAGGGTTGTGTATACTGCACAATTTAATGGTGTAAGTACACTGAAATTTGCATGTCATTCAGACCTGGCCAACCCTGCTTATCAGGTGCCACCTGTCTGTACCAATACACTGACGCAGAAGCATCGAGGGTGATCCGCACAGAAGCACTCAGCATGCTCTAAACAGAAGCAGAAGGAGGCTTGTGCACTTGACCGTTCAACTGAAGTCTTCAACTCGACAAATGCTTAAATGTATATACTGTATATGTGTTTCATTTTGAGTTTCAATCCCTCCAAGCTCCTCACCTGGTTTGCCATCGGATGACCCTTCTGTTGGTCTTCAAATTCTGGCGGCCACACGCCTGGCATCTTTTTCAACTGCTTTATCTGTAGTAGGGAAAAAGAGTGATGCATGGAACTACGCTTATTTGCAGGTGCTCGCTACCAACTGTGTCACTTATAGGGTTGGCCAGAACCGTTTATACCGTTGGTACGAAAATACAGCTTGTTACATTACGCCGTATATCCAGTACCATATTTGAGAATTCCAAACTGAGAATTTTTACCGAGGGATAGGCCTGCTGCAAGCGAAAAAGACATAAAAATGGCCAATTCCAGTGCAAAAACGAGCTCAGCTATTTAAACCCAGTGCAAAAACGAGCTCAACTACATTAACCGCTTGGGCCGGCCCTGTGAATTTACTAGTCACCACCTATAGGCAACTGCATCAAAGCTGCAACGGCCACCTCTAGCATCCTTGCATACTGGCTCATCAAAAAATACACCACAGCTGCAAACGGCAGCTGAAGCACACCCAAGCACACCTGCTCATCGTATAGCACAGCCACAATCGTGCCCGCAACCTTTGAATGTGCGGGCGGCTGTGCCTGACTGCTCTTAAGTGCTGTGGCCCCTGCTGGTCTTGCTGCTGCTATTCCAGCCGCTGCTGTTGCTGCTGTTCCTGTTGCTGCTGTTGTTGTTATTGTTGATATTGCCGCTGCTGCTGCTGCTTCTGCTGGAGTGCTGCTGCTTGGCAGCCCCCCGTTTTCTCTGCCTCCCCCACCATAGCTACCATCTCCCTCCCTAGTGGCTGTCGTCGAACATTGCTGCCCTTCTACTGTAGCTTCTGGCAGTGGTGCAGAGGAGGGAGTCGCGTCAGGCTGAGCGTCCGTGCATGCTGGGCTCGCGCTGGGTATGCTCGCTCCTGCGAGGAAGGACGTGTGTATGAGTGTGTGTGTTGTGTGTGTGAGTGTGTGTGTGTGCGTGTGTGCGTGTATATGTGCGTGTGTTGTATTAGAATAAGAGTAGTACAAGTGTACATGCAAGTGAGAGAGCACACACACCTGTTGTGCTAGCATGTGGTGGAGGGACACCATCCGCACGCTCTATCAGCAGATAACCGTCGCGCTTCACCCATAGCGTTTTGTTGAATTTCTTTGGCATGCTGCACCTGTGCGTGTTGTGGTGAGAGAAGGGCGGAATTTGTATGTGCAATGCTGGCAGCTGGCAGGGGTGCGCATGCATGCAGTGAACAGGCACTTGCAGGACCCTGCTGTGCGTTTGGACATGCGCATACTGGCGGTTTTTTCCCGTTGAAATTGCTCAACAAGCAAGTACCCACAACGTGCGCGAACCGTCTTGGCGCTCCACCTCAACAATGTTGCCACCCCTGGGCTCGACGACTCTGACTATCTGTGTGTGCAAGGCATGTGCATTCTGAATGCACCAAACAACCAAATGTGGAAATTAAACTATGCGAGAGCTAGGCGTGCACGTGGCGAGTCAAGCCCTTTTGCTGGCACCCTAAAAAGACGGGTGCAAGCAAGCGTTTAAAGTAGTTTTGGCAAGCAAATACATTGGCACGCACTTCGTGCTCTTCTTCCAATGTAGGCAGGTCACGGTCCATTTCTTGCATCACTTGCTTCCGCCGCCTCATTCTGTGTGGCGTCTGTGTGTGCTAATCTCTGGGAGAGGGATGGGTTTACAAAGGGACACAGTACTGTTGTTTTATTGAGGGAGCTAAATGTGATTAAAAATTTTCAGCAATGTAGATAGCGATGGTAAAAACAATTATATATAAAAAATATAATATATTCATGCAATTTGGCAGAGCCACATTGCAGAGGACAGTACTCAAGAGCTCGCTATCAAAAGTTTCTGTAAGGGTGAGCAGTCAGCAGTTTCAAGAGTGCCACTTCAGACTCTTAAAGGGCAGATAATTCGCAACCGCTCCACTGACACCACTCGTTTCTCTTTCACACACCCTCTCTTTTCACACATCCTTCTGCTGTCCCTGCAGGCCATGTCTTCCAAACACGCACACGTGCAAGAGCCAAGGTGGTGGGATGAGAACACAGTGGCGGTCGTGACAGGCGGTAAGTCTAATCCCTGCTCTTTCTCCTACCTATTTTAAGAATGTTCAAGGGCACAACGCAAGTTCAGATTCATTTTTAAACACACTCATTATTGCTTTGCGCGTTGCCATTCTATCCAACACAAGGCAATGCGCCTGCGTGATCCATTCACATGGTTCACAAAGCGTGAACTTCGCTGTGTCAACGGAAAGAGTTCACTGTGAACCTTCATCCTGTGTGAAAATTCACTAGCTACACCAGCACTCTAAATCAAGCATAAGGACAAGCAAGTGCAACACTCTACGTTGTCCACCCTCTCCTCTCGAATGCAGCCAACAAGGGACTTGGCCTCGAAGCAGCTCGTCAGCTTGCAGGCGAGGCAGGCATGACAACCGTGTTGACAGCTAGGAATGGTGTGTGTGTTTGTGCGTGCATGAGACATTATGGTTGGAAGTTGGCTTGGATTAGAAATAGGGAGGCTCGGATATGTGATATATCTGTGTGTGTGTGTGTGTGTGTGTGTGTGTGTGTGTGTGTGTGTGTGTGTGTGTGTGTGTGTCAGATGCTGTGGTCAAAAGTGGCTTAAACTGTTGGGAGCGCAAATTGAGTGCAGAGTCTCCTTCACTGCAGAAATTTGGAGACCCAGACCCAGCATCACCTTTAAGCTCCCAGCACCCCATTTGTGGTGGAAAATCATGTGGCAAAAAGTATATGGCAAATGTACATGGTTTTGCCTTTCTTAAATAAGAAAACAAACTTATATCAAGCCTTGCAAATCTGCAGATCTAAAATGCAGACATGCACCGCCGTTCCTGCTCCCTTGCTTTCCTTGCCTACCCTTTATATACTACTGTAATAAAACTGCCAGACCCTAGACCGTTCCCTTGCTTTCTTCCACAGAGAATCTGGACTGGAGAACGCCCTGGATTCTCTGCGTCTACCTTGATTTACTATTTTTACGCCTAATTTGATTTACTGTTTTTACCCCTAAGAACAAAAGTCCATAAGTGGATAACAACGAACCATATGATTGAATAACTTGTGATGATTGTGCCCAAAGGAAATCATGTAACCAACCATTGGTTGTTTTAACACTCTCTACGTATGCCTATTCATGTCTGTCTACTGTAGTATTTTACTTGATCAACCTTTCCCTTTTTCCTTCCATCGTACAGAAAAAGCTGGACATGAAGCCCTGGAGTCTCTGCGACAGAGCTGCGGTAAGAGGGGTCCTGGTTGTGAGAAATATTTAAGAGCAGCTGTCTTATCTGTACATATTTTGTGAGTGTTTCTTGGCATTTTCTTGAGAGTTTTATATGAGTGGAGTGATGCTATGAACGTTTACATATGGCTGTAAGGGAAAGCTTATTTGGTTATATTAAATTTTTATGCGAGATTGGATTTTTATGCGAGAACTCGCGATTCTCCAACCTCCTGACGCATTTAAAGACAATCTAAGATATATGATGTAACTTATATCTAGGGTTGGCCAGAACCGTTTACATACACCGTATATGACCGTATTTTTGGTGATTTCCCTGCCAAAAATACCGCATATACACCGTATATATATGGTTCTGGCCAACCCTACTTATATCTAATATCGCAGTCGGGCAAAAGCACTGTGAGGCACAATAACAGAGCTGGCCAGAACCATAATTCATAAATCAACTCGGTGTACAGGCAATATTTTGGCAGGGGAATCTTCATTTCTCACGGTCATGTACAGTGTGTGTATTGGTTTGGTACGATTTAAATCGGTCCTACACCTTAGGCATACAGTTTAATACGGTTTAAAAGCAGAACTACGCCATAAAACGATTTGAACCAGTCTTACACCTCACACAGTGACTGAATTGGTTTATTGCCACGAGCAGGGTTGGCCAGAGCTGTATATATGCGCCGTATATTTGGCGATTTCCTTGCCAAAAATAATAACGTATAAAGCCACTAAAAATAGCATATACAGCCACGAGGCAGGCAGTTACTGAGCAGAATGGTCATGTAGCTAGGACGCGCACACACATCGGCCAGGCTGTACGAGGCAAGGCAGGTAGCTCAATAGTGAACTGGCTCAATAGAGATCTAGCTAGGAGCACATGTATCAGCTGATAGGTGGCCAAGGAAGGCAGGCAGCTACGATAGTCAACTAGAAAGGACACTCATGCATCAACTGGATAGGTGGCAAAGGAAGGGCAGACTGTTGCGCCACAAGTCAGACGGGTCATATGCTAAGGGGAGCACCCATGCGCATGTATAAGCGCACACACACATACACACGTATACACACACACACATACACGTATACACATTGCATTCCCTTACTTGCACTCTTACATGCACCTGCTTGATGTCGCTGCAAAAAGGGACAGATCCTCCTCCCTCCATCCCTCGCAGGCGTCTGATTGGATACAAGGCGTACATTGGTCTCATGCTAGCTTTAAGGCAAATGCCTTACGCAGGATACAAAGCGTGCCTGGATTCGCACTACCCACTTGGCGTCATGACACAAAAAAATGGCCACTCCTCCTCTCATCCCTTGTTTTTCCTGCCTCATGCAGGAGACAAAGCACGCCTTGACTTCCACCAGCTTGACATCACATCCCCGGACTCCATTAAGGCGTTCAAGAGCTGGCTGGAGCAAAAGTGAGCGTAAGAAAGTAAAATGCGTTTATGGCTACTAGAACAAAATTGCAAGCAGTGATTTTCAGGCTAATATCCATGGAAGCGGAGACGGTCGCTGCCGGATAGTTCAGTATTACTGCCATTGCCACATACCACGGCACATACCACGTACCATGTACCACATACCACATACCACATACCACATACCACATACCACATACCACGTACCACACTACACACGTTGCCACATACCACATACCACATACCACATACCACATGCCACATGCCACATGCCAAATACCACATACCACATACCACGTACCACATACCACACTACTGACGTTGCCACATACCACATACCACATACCACATACCACATACCACATACCACACTACACACGTTGCCACATACCACGTACCATGTACCATGTACCATATACCACATACCACATACCACATACCACACTACACACGTGCCACATACCACATACCACATACCACACTACACACGTCGCCACATACCACATACCACATACCACATACCACATACCACATACCACATACCACGTACCACATACCACACTCCACACTCCACACTTGCCACATGCCACGGCAGATTTGAATCGTTACCCTACAAGTTTGGCGCTACCACGGACCACTAGGTTGACAAGGCAGCCACCCACAAAGGATGTGTGTTAGATACAGGTTTACAGGTTAAGCCATCAGTCAAAACGTGCGACTGCTAGGCTGTGTATGTAAAACATGTGGAAAACGTTAGATACTGTCAAGAGCATTCGGGTTGCAAGGTTGCTAGGAGAAGCTCTGTTGATGCATTTCAATACTGAGCTACAATCTCACAACCTGTGTGTAAAAGACCTTCGAGATCTGGCTGGTGCACAAGTGAGCGCAGAAGAGGTCGGCAGATCGTCTGTGACAGTTGCCCGTCCCCTCATGACGCCAAGGGGTGGCCTTTACCGTATGTAAAAGCCATATATAATCGTATGATTGGTGCAATCCCTGCAAAAAAACACCGTTTGCTAAAATGGTCCTGGCCAACCTTACTCATGATGCCAAGGGGTGGCCAGAACCGTACATATACACCATATATTACCGTATAATTGATGCAATCCCTGCAAAAACACTGTTTGCTACACATGGTTCTGGCCAACCTTACTCATGACACCAAGGAGTGGCCAAAACCCTTTATATACATCGTATAAACAGAACCGTTTATATACATCGTATGACCGTATAATTGATGCAATCCCTGCAAAAAACACCGTTTGCTATGTATGGGTCTGGCCAACCTTACTCATGACACCAAGGGATGGAAAAAGAACAAGAAAAAGGAAAAAAGAAAAAACTACGCAGGCAGTGAAAGCCACTCCCCACATTAATTAAGGAAAAGGAGCCACTTTGGTACCGAGTACCGTAAAGCTCCTGACACCAAGGGATGGCTTCGCATGGGGAGGTGAAAAGGCACAACACATGTATTGAGTGAAAAGCAAACAAGAAAGAATAAGTGGCTTAGGTTTTGATTGCAGGCGATCGTGCGATTATGTGGGGAGTGTCTGTGCCTGAGTGATCCATTCTTTTCTGAGGAAGAGAGGGAAATAAATGCCCACTGTAAGGAAAGACCTTGAACAGCATGGATCAAAATACAGTGTTCACTACCCTGGCTATAGGATTAGAGGCCCTCCTCGTTTGTGAACATATGATGGCAGCTTAAATTGTGAGCTCGTAATTGCGACAGACGCCCACCCTGTTTACATTCTCTAGCAGTGGCCAGCTCACGATTTGTAGACGCAACTTACAAATGGTAGACGCAAGCTGCGTATGAGCAATTGCCTACAATCAAGTACACACACATACACACACAAACACGCACACAAACACACACAAACACAAATACATGCACACACGCACGCGCGCACACACACACACACACACAAAACACACACACAAGCACACACAAGCACACACACACATATGCATGCAGGTACGGCAAGCTCACAGTCCTTGTGAACAATGCTGGCATGGCATATAAGGGCAACATTTTTGGTCCTGAAGAGGTACGCACAAATGTGTGCGGCATGTGTGCGTGGCATGTGCCTATGTGTGCGTTAAGTATATGTAGAGTGTATGTGTGTGTGGCATGTGTGTACATGTGCGTGGCATGTATGTAATTGTGCGTAAAGTGTATGTAGAGTGTGTGTATGTGTATGTGGCATGTGTGTATATGTGTGTGTGCCATGCCTTGCCTCAGCGCGCCTCTCTTCTTGAGTAGTGCAAAAAGCTAACCATGGTCAGTGCAAATAGCCTTTTTTCTTAATTAGTGCAAACAGGTCGCATGACAAGCAGCGCTTGGGTACTCCTAAATAGCACGCACACCTCTGCTCTTGAGTGAAAGCATTTGGGGCATGGAGCAAAAGTGACATTAGTTGGACAAAGGACTGCCTGGCACGCACAAACTGCAGAAAGGCTTGTGCGCTTCCCTGTCCTGGCTAGTGTGAGCAGTACACGAATGCCGGTCCTGGCTAGTGTGAGCAGTACACAAGCAGTACACAAGCAGTACACAAGCACTACTACATGAATGCCTGTTGTAAAAGCGCTGATCCTTATTAGTATTGTACGAGTGTTCTTTATCACCATGTTCCCACATTTGCACTTTTAGTGGTCATAACTTGTCTGAGGTGGGCCTCCACATGCGCAAGCATACTTTTGTGCTCTCGCACGTTTTCAATATCCTATGCAGGCCCGCTCCTCGCTTGTCACCCCAAAAAGTGGCTTATTTCCTTGCTGCTTTGAAGGTTCGCACCACACTTGAAACCTCAGACATCGGCGTGTGTTTCCTGCTTGCCTTGCAGGCCCGCTCTACGCTTCCCACCTCAATATCAACACATGTTTTTCACCGGCTGTGCAGGCTCGCACCACACTTGCCACTTCAGCATTGGCGTGTGTTTCCTGCTTGCCTTGCAGGCTCGCTCTACGCATTCTACCTCAGTAATTGGCGTGTGTTACCCGCTTGCTGCGCAGGCTCGGACCATGCTTTCCACACCATTAATCGGCGTGTTCCCTTTTGACGTGCAAGCCCACACCACACTTGCCACCTTAAAATTTGCATGGTTCCTGCTTGTCTTGCAGGCTTGCTTCATGCCTTCTTCACCGTAAATTGGCGTGTATTTGCTTGCACTGTGCATGCTTGCATCACATACCTTTGCCACCTCATTAATTAGTTTGCTTCCCGCTTTGCTGTGCAGACCCGCGCCACACTTGCCACCAACTACTACGGAACTGCAGGTGAGCGTTATGCGGGGCATGTTAGGAAGCTTGTCGACAAGCAGGGGGCCTTAGGAAAGGGCCTTGAGGCAGGGGTACTTGAGGCAGGGTCATGAGGATTTGCGTGCGTCAGGGTTTGTGTGCGTAAGGGGAGAGTGTCTGAGAAAGCTTGTTGCCGCTGTGACTAACTGCAGGTGAGTGTCTTACGGGGCTTGTTTTGAGGCAGTTGTGTTAGACAGAATCGTGGGAATTTGGGTTTGTGTTCAGGGAAATGTTTGTGTGCGTGAGGCAGAGTATATGAGAAAGCTTGTCAGTATGGAACTGCTGGTGAGCATTTTACGGGGCTTGTTTCGAGGCAGTTGTGTTAGACAGGGTCGTGAAGGTTCGTGTTTAGAAAACAGTTTGTGTGCGTGAGGCAGGATGTCTTAGAAAGCTTGTCACTATGGAACTGCTTGTGAGCATCCTAGGGGGCTTGTCCCCATGGACTTTACTTTCCTGTTTGTGGTAAAGGGGTGATACAGTGCACGTCATTGTGTAAATAAATGTGCACACAGACTGGCAATGTATACAATCTCTCCCTCGTGTGTACATGTGTACTCCTATGTAGGACTGTGTAGGACTATGTAGGACTGTGTAGGACTGTGTAGGACTGTGTAGGACTGGTGATGAACACCATCCCCTCCTCTGTGTGTAGGCGCCAAAATATTTCACTGTGGCAGTTGGCAATGGATGCAGTCTCTCCAAACATGTTGCACGCTTATGTAAAACTGGCGATGGACACAATCCCCTCCTCTGTGTGTGGGAGTGCATAGCACCGTGGCCATGGATGCAGTCCCTCCTCTGTTTGTACGCTTATAAAATACTGGCAAAGGAATCGGTCCAGTTATTTTTCACAGATTGGCATATGAAACACTGGCAAAGGAATCGGTCCAGTTATTCCTCACAGATTGGCATGGAACGGTCCCCTCCTCTGTGTGTAGGTGTATATGATTATGGCATTGGGTACAGACCCTCCTCTGTGTGTAGGCGTTTATAATGATGGCAAAGGAATCGGTCCAGGTTTGCTCACAGGTTGGCAATGGAACGGTCCCTCCTCTGTGTGTAGGCGTGTTTTAACATTATGGCAATGGAAAGCCTTTTCTCTTTTTTGTCTAGGCATATGGAGGGTCGTTGCCTGCCGCGGCCTGTTGTCTGGCGGCAGTCGCAGCCAACCGTGAATCAAGCGGCGATTGCTGAAATATCTAGAAGCAGTTGTACTACCAAATTGCAGGGTCCCCTATCATTCCTGTTTCTTCTGCTTTAATACGATTTAATATGACAAAGAATGTTGCAATTTCATGTTCATATTACAGCCAGCCAGCATCATGCGCCACCAGCAAATAGCCTTCCTTCTTTTCTCGTTTTGCTTGCAGATTTGACAGAGGCGCTGCTCCCATTAATGCCTACTGACGGCACTGCTCGTGTGGTGAGTCCTGTGACTTTGTGTGTGTGCGCGCGTGTGCGTGTATGTGTCGCGCGTGTGTATGTTTGTGTGTGTGACTGTATGTGTGCGTGCCTGTGTGTGTGCGCATGCGTGTGTGTGCGCGGGTGTGTCATGTGTGTGTACATTTGTTGTTGTGCATGACTGTATGTGTTGTCTGCCTTTTGGACCTGAACGATTGCCAATTGCCAAAAAGTGGCTTGCAAAGGTCCGCTGCGTCTCTTTATGTTCTCTTGAATCACTGATCCATGCGCCTGAAATCTACACAAATGTTAAGCACTGCTCTGTCTTATTCAAGCCATTCAAGACAATGCTACCATCTAATGCTGCTCAACTCTCCATCCCTTAGTTTGGCGCGGTGCTTTTGTTCCCTGACAACCTTCCCAGCAAGCAACTCTGCACTCTCTATCTCCTGCAGGCAACTCTGAACTCTTTTGAGCTTTTCAAGCAAGCAAGTCACAGCATGCAGGCACTATTTTACATTTGTGTGTGCATGTGTGCACGCGTGTGCTTGCTTGTGGGCTGGACCTGCATACCCTGTGTTTGTTTGTGTGTACATATGTGCACGTGTGTTTGTGTCTGTGGGGTGTGCCTGTGTACTTGATGCTCCACCCACACTACTCTGATGGCACTCTACACCTGATGTAATCTGACAGCACACTACTCTGACACCACGCTACTCTGATCGCACACAAACCTTATGGCTCTCTATACCTAATGTAATCGACAGCACACTACCTCATGCATAGGGTTGGACAGAACCGTATATGCACACCGTATATGACCGTATGTATGGTGATTTCCCTGCCAAAAGTACCGTATATACACCGTATATACGTATGTATGTATGGTTTTGGCCAACCCTACTCATACACCCTGACAGTACATGACAGCACGTAACATGACCTCAAGCACTCAGACAGTGCATTACCCGAAACACTCTGACAGCACACACGTCTACGTGATGCACTCTGAAACACTCTGACAGCACACACGCCTACGTGACGCACTCTGACAGCTCACAGCAGCACAGCAGCACACACGTCTGCGTGATGCACTCTGAAACACTCTGACAGCACACACGTCTACGTGATGCACTCTGACAGCACACAGCAGCACACACGTCTACGTGATGCACTCTGAAACACTCTGACAGCACACACGTCTGCGTGATGCTCTCTGACAGCACACAGCAGCACACAGGCCTAGGTGATGCACTCTGACAGCGCACAGCAGCACACAGGTCTACGTGATGCACTCTGACAGCACACAGCAGCACACAGGCCTACGTGATGCACTCTGACAGCTCACAGCAGCACAGCAGCACACAGGCCTACGTGATGCACTCTGAAACACTCTGACAGCACACAGGCCTACGTGATGCACTCTGACAGCTCACAGCAGCACAGCAGCACACAGGCCTACGTGATGCACTCTGAAACACTCTGACTGCACACACGTCTACGTGACACACTCTGACAGCTCACAGCAGCACAGCAGCACACACGACTACGTGACGCACTCTGACAGTTCACAGCAGCACACAGGCCTACGTAATGCACTTTGACAGCACACAGCAGCAAACACGTCTACGAGTTGCTCTCTGACAGCTCACAGCAGCACACAGCCTAGGTGATGCACTTTGACAGCACACCGCAGCACACACGTCTATGTAATGCACTCTGAAACACTCTGACAGCACACACGCCTACGTGATGCACTCTGACAGCACACAGCAGCACACAGCCTAGGTGATGCACTCTGACAGCACACAGCAGCACACACGTCTACGTGATGCACTCTGACAGCACACAGCAGCACACACGTCTGCGTGATGCACTCTGAAACACTCTGACAGCACACAGCAGCACACAGGCCTAGGTGATGCACTCTGACAGCACACAGCAGCACACACGTCTACGTGATGCACTCTGACAGCACACAGCAGCACACGCGTCTGCGTGATGCACTCTGACAGCACACAGCAGCACACACGTCTAGGTGATGCACTCTGACAGCACACAGCAGCACACAGGCCTACGTGATGCACTCTGACAGCACACAGCAGCACACAGGCCTACGTAGCACACAGGCCTACGTGATGCACTCTGACAGCACACAGCAGCACACACGTCTGCATTTTCACAGAGCTCCCAATCCCTGCACCGTCCCAACTAGATCATCATGCACACACTTGCATGCACGTGCTTAGATGTTCACATAAACTCAGATGACAGGGGCTTGCATGCACGTGCTTGAATGTTCACATACTCACAGGTGACGGTGGCTTCAGGTGCATTGGGCATTACCAATCTGATCTCACGTGGTTAGGGTTCATTGTGTTCCCTGTGACAGGTCACGGTGGCATGACGTGCGTTGGGCATACCATTATTTCTAGGATTGACCAAAGCCGTATATATACAACGTATGACTGTATATACTCCATGATTTCCCTGCCAAAAATACCGTACATACTATATACACCGTATGTATATATGATTTTGGCCAACCCTAGTTATTTCCTCACCATCACGTGGTTGGACATAACTCATTGTGTTTGCTGCGACAGGTCACCTTGGCATAACGTGCATTGGGCATCACCGTCGTTCCCTTACGTATTTGGACACAACTCATTGTGTTTGCTGCGACAGGTCACCGTGGCCTCACGTGCGGGCCTCACCAGCATCTTGAAGAGCCCTGAATTAAAAGAAAGGTGGGTGATAAAGGTTACCAAACCTGATTTGGTAGAGAAATAAAAAGAAAATGAAAAAGAGAATAGTAATAATAGCACAGCCAACGCTGAGTAAGGGACGGGGCCATATAACATGGCAGTGTGAGGGGTAGAGAAATAAAAAGGAAATGAAAAAGAGAATGGTAGTAATAATAGCACAGCCAACGCTGAGTAAGGGACGGGGCCATATAAGTTATATGATATAACGGGGCCATATAAGTTATATGATATAACATGGCAGTGCTCCAGGGAAAAGGAGATTGCGAGCCTTGAGTTTATATAGAATCAGGTTGCAAGGAAACGTTTATGCACGAGGAAAAGTAAGATGAAGAAAGAAGCGTGTTGTGAAAATGTTGTCGACATGAGTGAGGGAGGGGACATTGTGAGTTTTGAGTTAGTACAGAATGAGGCTGCAAGGAAACGTCTATGAAAGAGGAAAAGCAAGATGAAGAAAGAAGCGTGTTGTGAAAATGTAGTCAACATGAGTGAGGGAGGGGACATCGTGAGGCGGTGGTGAGTGGTGTGGAAGGACAAATCCATCTTCAAAAAATTCTCCTCGCAGGCCTTGTGAGCTTTTTAGATAGGCACAAAGAAAGTGGAGAAAGACTGTTTGAAACGTGAGGTGGCAGCAAACCATTTGCATGTTGGTATGAAAGGTGAGGCTCGACGTTCTTTGCAACGAGCGGTGGTGGTGACGATTCATGAGGAGATGAGAATGTTGCAGAGTGCAGAGAGCAGACTTCCCGATAATTGAAGAGCCCTGAGCTCCAAGGTCGTAAGCCCAGCTGTTATATGCAACCGCTGTTAAGTCGGTGATTTATCCCAGCTGTTAATTCGGTCCTGCTTCGTTCCTGATTTATCCCAGCTGTGAAGTCGGTGATTTATCCTCAAATGTTATAGCAATCTATAAGCCCTTAAAAAAGGTAAGTTACGCAGGCAACGAAGATCACTCCCCACAATAATTAGGGAAAAGGAGACACTTTGGTATCAGGCACCGTATAGTTCTTCTTATCAAAGAATAGCGGGGAAAAAAGCTTAGAGAGTTGGTGATGGTATTGGAAAGGGTGCGCCTGGTATGGACAAGTTTTGCATTGTACTAAACAGAACGCACATGGAGCTGTGATGAATTTCAACTCTTTAAGGATCGACCAAACAAAAGTGTGTGTGCCTTTGAGGGCGTGCCTCAACAAAAAGTTGACATCATTTACAGATGTGTTATCATTGGTCATTGTGAGCAACTCTTCACTTAAAATTTGAGATCTGCAGCGTCCGAAACATGTCGCCAGAAATTCAAACAGAGGTCCTTGATTAAAGCAATTGGTAGCCTTAATTGCCCCTTCACAAAAAGTTTCCCGTCCGATACTGTAAAGAAGAATAAAATCACTTAATACCGCCAAGAAGCTTGCCTCTCAAATTTTCGTTTTTACCACACCAAGCATACTGGCAAACAGGGGGCAAGCGTTTGGACTGAATGTTCACTGTGTGAGCTTGCCCCTAAGATCTTCATTATAGCCACACCAAGCACATAGGCGGACATGGGAAAGCGTGTGCAGTGCACAGTGAACGTCCAGCGTGTGTGTATGTGTGTGTGGGGGGGGGGTTTAGGGGGTAAGGGTGGGGGTAGGTGTGTGGGTGTGCGCGTGTGTGTCTTGTGATAGCAATCTGTGTAAGGTGCGTGTGTGTGCATGTGTGTGTGTCTTGTGATGGAGCAATAACTGCCCCCCACGCTGCTCAGGTTCATGAATGCCAAAGGACGGGCGGAGATTGACCAGCTGGCCAGCGAATGGCAGGCGGGTGTGGACAATGGCGATTTTGGGGCCAAGGGCTGGTGGGTGTGGTGTGGGTTGGGTGTAGATCAGTTGAAGTGTGTGTGCAGGAAGGGCTGCAGTAATTGCTTTAAAGGAACACGGACGTCATTGGCGTGACAGTTTTGATTTTGACTAGGCGGCTCGTGTTCCATGCAGGGTTTGGGGTGGAGCCTTAGTTCCATCTTTTTGCCTCTAAATCATTTGCTGTTTTTATGTCTGACTTCCATGCTTTTCTGTGCACGGTCCTGATTTTCGGTCTACTGGGACGAAAAATGCGTTCAATTTACAGTAGTAACAAATCTTCTCCTGATTTGAGTTGGAGCGGGGTTTTATTTGCCTGCGCAGCTATGAGCACTCCTTGGGGTTGCTTTTCCTGCAAAGATGCCTGACTTGCATGCCTGGAGTGTTGTGTGCAGATTTAAGCAGTTGGGGTTAGCATTGTTTGTACATAAAACATACACATACAGACGCACACGTACTCACACGCTCACACACACACACACATACACACACACATACACACACACATACACACACACACACGCACACACACACACACACACACACAGCTTTGTTGTTGAAATTGCTTGCAGGCCTGGCTCAATGTACGGCGTGTCAAAGCTGGCTATCAACTCATACTGCAAGGCCAAAGCTAAGGAACTGGAGGGGAAGAAGATCATGTTGAACTCATGCTGCCCTGGTGCGTTAGTATCCAGGTCCAAAAAATGTGTTCAGGAGGGTGGTGGAGTGTTAGTGCTGATCTTGACGAGCATCATGGTTTGTTTAAAGCAGCTTGTATGTGGGTGTGGGTGTACGTGTGTGTGTGTGGGCTTGTGTGTGTTTGTGTATGTGTGTGTGCGTGTGTGTGTGTGTTTGTATATGCACGCGTGCTTTTGAGCAGGTCACTTTCACACAGCCTGAAACATTCCTAATCTCTATCTGAACACATTTTTCTTCTTTGGGGGCATCGGCTCAATTCCCGCAGGGTGACGTAATTGCTTTGCGTCCGACAGCAACTCCTCCGTCGTCAAAATTATTATTGCTTGGGGTGCTATCACTGCTATGAATGTTACCAACTTACCTACTCAGAACCCCTTCATGTGGCGATCTGCGGGCTACTGTGAAAAGCCTCTCTTTGTTTTATTTTCCAGGTGGGATGTTGTGTCTCTGCATCCATTGGGTGGTGCAGAACACAAAACAGCATCCTTTCCTAATCCACGTCGGTAGTGTTTACACTATCTGCGTTCTTCTTCTTTTCTTTTCTTTTCTTTTCTGCAGGCTACTGTGACCCAGACGAGATTATGGTACCAGCTTAAGCATGGATTACAAGTATGGGCTATGTTGCTATGTTCAAGTCTCTGACCAGTTCCTAGAGACCCCAAGCGCAGCGCCACTATTTCTTTTCTTTCCTGCAGGCTACTGTGACACAGACATGACGTCACACCGTGGGCCCAAGTCTGCATATGACGGCGCGCGCATCTTCACCTGGCTCGCAACAAAGCCTCCTCAAGATTTTGAGACGGGGAGCTTTTGGATTTTTGATGGCACTGGCGTGAAATATGAAATGTAATTTTTCAGTTCAGACTTAGAACCCGCTGTCATGCATGGCGCTTGGGAGTTGCCGTTCCCACACTAACGGCACCCAGGACCCTGAAATTTTGGTTCCCTGGACTACGCTCAAATTATAGGAACAGTAGAGGATTCATTCTCTGGCGTTGAGATCATCGAGATCACAAAAATAATCTGCATTCACAATCACAGGCACCATACTCAAACACCATCAGACTGTGTGTGAACAAACTCTGGAGTGTACATCAAACAGAGTTTACAGATATAGCCATCATCTGTATGTTTTTGGCACATAAAAACATGGACTGAGGATACCAAGAATGAGGGAGGCAAAATTACAATATACCCAATACATACAACTCATGTGTGAGGAGCAGCACATGCTCAACGAGAGGGTTTGAAACATCAAACATGGTCTAGTTCATCACTCTTTTGCTGCTTGATCGACTCTGAACCAGCGCTTGCCTGGCTAATAAGACTGCAAATATATGTATAAAGATTTAATTGAAATCAGGTGCGTCGTACATCAAACAGCCCTCATGCATAAGGTAAGGTTATATATGCCTCTGGGGGGCATCTGAGCGGACGCTTGGAAAAACCAGGGTTGTTCAGTTATATTTTTGGGAGCAAGGGTTCGATAAAGTTCGTGAGAGTTCTAGAATCCTCGAACTGTTCGAGCAGTTCGATGTGCAATTTCGAAAATGGAAGATTTTGCTGGTTTCTGAGGTCATACTCGTCCAAAACACGCTTGAATTGCCCTAAATACATATGTTATAATATATTTAGTCCTTACACAAAAAATTCAGAACGTTTGACGGCCATCTAAGGCCTTTTCCTGCATTTTTGATTGCAATTTTGGACCAAGAATTCGAAAAAAAGGGCTTAAAGTTCGACGAACTTTTAGTAGCTCTCGAACGGCATTTTTATTTAGGGTTCGTTAAAGTGCGTGAAAGTTCACGAACCCAAACTTTTGACCGAACCCCGAAATGAACAACCCTGGAAAATACCTGTAACCAAGCCAAAAAGGCGCTAGAAGAAATTAAGGGAAAAGAGCTAGGTCCTCAAGCATCACCTGCCTTCTTTTAGGTCTCAATTCTGGAGCAGGGGGCTGCCAGCCACCCTCCAGATCCCCACTAGTTTACTTTTTTCCTTTGGTAAGGGAGACTCACGGCACTTCGGGCCAATGTGGCTCCTTTTCCTTAATTAATGCAGGGAGTGTTTTGCTGCCTGTGTTGTTTTTTCTTTTCTTTGCTTTGCTCGCAAATTAAGGAATATGCCTGACATTTCGTGGAACAGCCAGTCAGATCAAGTCACCGTCACTGCAAAGCCATAGGACACAGCACGTCGACTAACGAGACCTCACGCTAAGTGTTAACGGTCTCTTGAGGATTACCTCTAATGGTACTTCCTAAAATGCTCTTATGTTGTCAATTAATTACCAAAGTTATCAAATCCAAAGATTGCCACTAAGGTTTACAGGGTTTACAAGGAAAGGCCTTCAGTCAAACCGTGCGACTGCTAGCCTGCTCATAAAAAACAATCAGTTTATCAGAGTTTATGTGCAATAACATTCTTTGTTGTTGTTCTGGTGCAAAAATGTAGAAACATGGTGAGGCATGTGATAGCGGCGTAGGTGTTCCCACAGTTTGTCTCTGGTTATGGAATTGTAGGTTTACAAGGCTTACCAAGAAGACTGGCACATTCAGCTTGCTTATTGAGCAAGACATCCAGAAACTCTCTGTCGACTAGCTGCTTGTCACACAATTTGTCGCTGCCAACAATTGGACCTGACAAGCCTACAAATTGTGCTCCACAGCAACATGTATGGGAATGGACAGCGGTGTGGCATTCCAAAACAATGATTCACAAAGATAACACGTACACGAGTACCTGTCTTATTCCACATTCCACAGTGCATCCTCTGACAGTCCCCCAATTGAACGAATCATGCGAATATCTCACAACCAAACACAATCACCCAGCATTTGCAAAGCGCAACAATACCTCCTGACAACTGTTCTGCCTACGAGAAGCGATGTCCAAAGGAGTCTCACCATCAAAAGCACGGATGCTTAAGGAGGCCACTGCTCCTGCACGTAATAACATCTCACAGCACTCAGGTGAAAAACCTAAGCCACTGCAATGTGATAGAAGTGTCTCTCCATTATAACCTTGTGCATTTATGACATCTTCACCTCCAAACTCAAGAAGCATGCCCAGTACCTGAGCTCGTAGAGCTTTTTCATCTGAAACACACAAATAACGTGAAGTGGTGTCATTCCATAATCACCGTGCACAGTGCATGCAGCTTCTAGTGACAACAAAAGTTGTACAGCCTCCAATTTATGATAACAAGTAGCCCAATACAGCGGGGACTGACCAAACACATTCAAGCTGTTGGCATTTACAGGTGAATCTGGAGCATGGAAGGCCTGCAAGCACTCATCACGGTTGAACTGTGCTGCACGACAAAGAACAGACATATTATAAGCCACGTCAGCACGCACATCACCCCTGCGTCCCTGCGTAAGAGCAACGCCATTACTTCAGGGAGGTCCTCTCGATAGCAATCTCAATCGGAGTGTGCTTACTAAGAGAGATAGTGTATGGTGCCTTCTCTGTGGCAGACACACCACCCATTTGCAACAACTGAATCATGACATCAGCACCACCCTTCCTTGCAGGCTTGCAGCCAAGTGCACTGCTCTGGATTGACGTTGCTTTGCTAACCAGCACGCTTTTAGGACTGGGTCAACTGCCATGCTTAGTGCACTACGACTGGTTCAGAAGAAGGAGTGCAGATCGTTCAAGCGCTCCACACTGGACAGCACTTGCAGCAACACAGGCACGAAAAGCATGAATAGTTGTGTTCACAGCAGATGCGTTATAATACCTTGGAAATGCGTTATAATATCTTGGCATCAAATTGACGACCGGATCTATTCAAGTACAAGCTTTTGCGTGGGCTTAATAACTTGACTTTAATCTGTTGTAAGCTACCATAGGTCAGCTGCACGACAAGGTGTAGGGCTCGTAGGGCTCGTTGAACTCTTGAAAGGAAGAAAAAACGCAGGCAGCAAAACACTCCCTGCATCAATAAAGGAAAAGGAGACACATTGGCCCAAAGTGCCGTGAGTCTCCCCAACCAAAGGAAAAAAGAAAACTAGTGGGGATCTAGAGGGTGGCTGGCAGCCCCCTGCTCCAGACCGAGACCTTAAGAGCAGTTAGTTTTTTCATCTTGCAGAGCTTGGACAAATGCAAGACCTTCGCTTAATATCCAGGAGAGGTAGTGTCGTGGGTTGTTTTCACAAATGGCCCACCCAAGCATGGGCTTTTCTGTGCGTGCCAACAGCTTTGCGTAACCATATTTCTCCCATCCCTTGACCGTTTTTAACAGAATAGGGCATTGGAGACCTACAGTAAATTTTACATACCTAACATTTAAAGTCTGTGACCAGCGAAAAGCACGAGCAGCAACAGAAAGCAAAACCTCAGGTTCGGATGGCTTGAATATATAATGCAAAAAGAATGTCAGTGTGTTTCGTGCGGAAATTGACAACAGCTGGGTGATGTGTTTGATTGGCAATGTTCCTTGCAGGAGCTGTCATTTGGCACCATCTCAGGGGTCATGTGAAGCTTACAGATGACTTGCATTGCATATCTGGTGCATTTGTGGATGTGGGGTGTGAACGCGTGGGGTGATGCAGAGATATACCAAACATCATTCTGGTCAGCAATTGGGAACTGCTGAGTTCGTTTCAGAGTGAACCACATGGAACTCCAGTTCTTGTAGTGCAGTAATTTGATATGCTGTTTTTTTCACCATTCCATAATTATTTTAGCCCGCACAGCTTGCTCTCGCTTAAACTTGTTATCTTGGTGAAAATTCCCCACCTCTCACGATGCAAACAATATACGTCCTGTGAGAAGCGAGTAGACACAGGTTGCTTTGGTAAAGGAAGAAGAATGGCAGGGATGAGAGCAGATGTATGACTGTACAGTAAGAGTCGGTGTGCTTAAAAACATGAGAACCAGGTGAAGTGTGTGCATGTGCGCGTGTGTATGTGCATGCAGGTGTGTGTGTGTGTGTGCGTGTGTGTGTGTGTGTGTGTGTGTGTGTGTGTGTGTGTGTGTGTGTGCGCGCGTGTGAATCTGCGTGTGTGTGAATGTGTTTGCGTGTGTGTGTGTGTGCGTGTGTGTGTGTGTGTGTGTGTGTGTGTGTGTGTGTGTGTGCGTATTAAAGTGCGTGCGTGTGTGCGAGTGTGTGTGCATGCGTGTGTGCGTGCGTGTATGTGGTTGTGTGTGTATCTGTGTGTGCGCGTGTGTGAGTGTCTGTGTGTGTATATATGTGTGTGTGTGTGCGCGCGTGCATGCGTGCGTGTGTGGGTGCGTGCGTGCGTGTGTGTGTGTGTGCGTGCGTATGTGCGTGCGTGCATGCGTGCGTGCGTGCGTGCGTGCGTGCGTGCGTGTGTGTGTGTTGTGTGTTTATGTCTGTGTGTGTGTTTCACATTTACGAGCTCCAGACCGATGAAATAAATGCATGTGAATTTGATGGTAAATGCAATATGAAAAGGTACACATCGCAGTAATTCATGACTTAAAGTTCACTTTTATTTAAATATCCCAACATCAAGCTCAGGCTTCGCAGACACCAACACCGACCTTCATGCGGCCTTCATCGATGATGGCGGGTCCCTTGCTGAGCAGCATATTGATCATACTCACGACGGCGCCCACGTCTTACGCGCAAGGTGGGTGTACGGTGATGGCTCGCAGAACGTTGCAAGCGAACTTCGACCGAACTTCGTTCTCACAATGTCGACACACCACAAACTCCTCCCGCCGTCGTCACCCTCTGCTCACAAATGATCGCCCAGTGAACCATGAACGCTTCCAGCCCATCACGGGCAAGGCTCGTTTTGCCTGTGATGTGCAGAACATTTTGTGGAAGCTGCCAGTAGCTACCTACTTCTCAGTCCCCAAAATACATGCCCAGTTGCCATAATCCTGGAAGTGATGACGCGTTACATTAAGCATCATGCACCAAAAACGCGATGTCTGTTCAAACAACTCTCCTTGAGCTTGCACCACGTGGTGTGCACATTGTTCATCATTCCAACGCCTGCCCTTGTATTCTCCAGTCTCCTTTGCAGTACCAACCGATATGCTGCTGAGCCTTCTAACGATCCATACCACACGCACACCTCCACCTCGCAGTGTACCCATCCTCCTATCCTCCCCCCCCACCCCCGGCACCACCACCTATTGGACCCCCGGTGTGCAATGCTACAGAGTGCCTTCAAATTTCATCGTAGGTGTTCGGTAGAAAGACGGAACGTTGCTGCTCACTCATTAAATGCTGCTCTGTACTTAAATGATTATTCTCTGTCATTGTTGACGACATAATTATACAAACTCACACACTCACGCACATACTCAAGCAAACACACATACACACACACTAACAATTGTGTCCCGTCTGCTTCCAAATTGCTGTGTGCAGGCCCAATGTAACATTCCCGGGTGTTGCCTTTAATGTAACCGCATTAGGCTTTGATGTCAGTGGTGCCTCTGATGCTGCTGAGATGCAGCTCACGTACGAATTTGGCTTTCTCAGCAACGCCTCCCAGTTATTAGAGGTGAGTGATACCTGGACCTTTAGCACGACTTACCACGGTCTGTTTTAGAATGCGATGTTTTAGAACATTCCTGCTCTGCCGAGTTTTGGCTGACTTCCCTGCTGCAACTCTTGTACTGGTTGGGTGTGCAAGCTGAATACTTCCTGTTCATTTCCCCCTCCTGAAGCACAGTCACCATTGGTGTGTTAGGCAAGGAAGAATTGTCTATTCCAAATGGTCCCAAGGAGGGGCAAGATGAAGACGAGTTATCGTAGCAGAATGGGTACATAAAATTAATACTCTTCCTGCAGACCAGGCTAATCACCTCTTCCTTTCCTTTCCACACTACTTCTATTCCCCTCGCACCACACAAGGCACACTGCCACAATCATACTAATCTCCAGCCACGCACCAATTCCTACCTCTTCTCTTCATCGACCACGTGCATGCCCACACAGGTGTCCAATACATACCAGCCACTCCTAATCCCTACTCCTTCAAGGGATAATGATCCCCTTCATCAACCACCTGCGGTGTCCTCACAGGTGTCCAACACATCCCAGCCACTCCTTAACCCTGCCAACCAGCTGCTCACCAGCCCCCGCAGCAGCTCAAACACACGTACCCTGGTGGCCTTGAACGGACGAGGCACCTACACGCCCTACGTGTGCGCCTACGATGCCTTTGGTGGTGCCGCGTGCGTCAACAGCACGCTCACCGTGCACCCCCCTTGCCCTGGCTACTTGTCGGCACAAACTCTGACGGAACTACAACGTGCGGTTAACTTCACAGGGCCCCTGAGCGTCAATGACACACACGCTGTGCTGGAGGTGGGCCGGGGTTTGGGCTGTGCTGGTTTGTGTTTGTGTGTGCTTGCATTTGTGTGCGTGGGTGTTGTGTGTGGGTGGGTGGGTGTAAATGTGCGTGCATGTGAGTGTCTTTGCATGTGAGTGTGTGTGTGTGTGTGTGTGAGCAGTACATGTGTGTGTTGTGAGCCATGCATGAACGTTGCAGACCTTAATTCCTACTTAAGACAAACTTAACTTTCTATTTAAGATAAAGAGATTACGCCCATTCATGACAACCTTTTGTCATTGCTGCTTTCCGCTGGCAAAAGGCCTACAACACCATGACTTCCTTATCTACGCTGGTCATGATTCACGAATCGCCTGACCTGCTTTTTCCACTGTGCTTTGTTCGTTGGCAGGAAGCCACGAAATGCCTGACCTGCTTTTTCCACTGTTATTCGTTCGTTGGCAGGAAGCCACGAATCGCCTGACCTGCATAATCCACTGTTTTTTGTTTGTTGGCAGGAAGCCACAAATCGCCTGACCTGCTTAGTCCACCGTGTTTCGTTCGTTGGCAGGAAGCCACGAATCGCCTGACCTGCTTTTTCCACTGTTTTTCGTTCGTTGGTAGGAAGCCATGAACTTGCTTGACCTGCTTTTTCCACCTTTTTTCGTTCGTTGGCAGGAAGCCCTGACGCTGGCGGCAATCCGCAACACCTTAAATGAGACGTCCAGTCTGAGTACAGAGGACAAGATGGCACTGCTATCAGTGTCTGCCTTGGAGGGTGCTCTGGATGCTCTGAGTGCAGTTCTGACATTTGAGGTAGGTTGTTGACAAATTTTTAATCCTAAACCCTATGCACAGCTTTAAAAGGCTTCCTCCTCCTCAGACCGAAATATTCAAGTACATCTCCAAAATGGGGAGGCCAGGAGAAGGAATACATGAACAGGACGCCAAATAGCTACCAGAAAATCAAAAGGCACACGAACAGCTGGCTGAAAAATACTCAACAGAAGCCATGTAAAACCAGGTCTATTGTGCTCACCAGTGTAGGTCTGTTGTGCTCCCCGGTGTAGGTCTGTGGAGCTCACCGGTGTAGGTCTGTTGTGCTCACCAGGTTTGTAAGGACGTAGATCTGTAGTGCATCTTTGCTTTGGCTTGTCGCTTTCATGCCCAAACGGGGTCTTCCAGTGCTCCATACGAAACCATTTAAAAGCCTCCAACAAGGTAACCACTAGTTCATCCTGACCTCTGGATCGCCACTCACTGAACTGCTCTCACAATCGCATCACCTCACCGCTTTTTCCGCCCTACCCCCACCTCCTATATCTCTCAGGATGCCGACGCCAGTACATCCATTGCTGTCATCAATGCTCAGCGTGCACTGCTTGGAAGCATTGACGACATTTCCACCGAGGCTGCTTTGTCTGATCTGGCGTCCTGTGGTGGGTGTGACAGCGTGGTCTATAGTTTTATCCTAGGAGAGGCTTCTTCACCACACCTAATCAGGAGAGTGTTCTGTCAGAAGTGTCTCCTCATTACACCTGTCCTGATTGCTTGCACCCCTGTTTTCATGCGTATGTTGTTTTGGTCAGAAACATGCTGTGCCACCTTTTGGGTGTCAAGGCCCTGCATCAGCAGGTGCTGCCCCAGATATCCCATGTCCTTAAACGTGTATGCGTGTGTTTTGCACATCTGAAGCCCATGTGCATTTCTGTGCGTGCATTTATGTATGTGTGTGTTTGTGTATCCAGCTTCAACTCTGCGCTGCAATGTCTCTGCTATGCAGATCTGAAGCCTGTGTGCCTGCATGGGTGTGTACGTACGTGTGTGTGTGTGTCCAACTCGATCTCTGCACGGCAATGTCTCTGTTGTGTAGGTCTAAAGCCTGTGCCCCCCCGTGTGTGTATGTATGTGTTTGTACCCAGCTTCATCCCTGCACGGCAATGTCTCTGTTGTACAGATCTGAAGCCTGTTTGCCCCCTGCGTGTATGTACGTGTGTGTGCCCAGCTTCATCTGTGCACTGCAATGACTGCCATGCTTTTGTTGAACAGATCTGAAGCCTGTGTGCCCCCGTGGCCCCGGGTTCTGGATGAACCACCCTGAGATATGGGATGCTGACAACACCAACGACGGCAGCTTTTCTGGCAAGGACAACTTTCCTGAGGGCGACATCCTCCTGGCTCCCTACTACAAGAATGGCTCCACTGGTGAGAGTGTGTGTGTGTGTGTGTCCGATCAGTACTGTTGCTATCACCACCTTCGCTACAGGGACGGCACGACTGATGTGTGTGTGTGCGTGTGACTGTGTGCGTTTTGTGAGATAATGAGTAATGAGGTACTTCGAGAATGGTGCCACTGGTGCATATGCTCGTGATGCTTGCATGGGTCCTCTTACGTGCCTACACATCTGAGTGGTTTGCGTATATCAGTAATCCTCCACGTCTGTCCTCTGTTTCACCTTGCTGGTCTCGTCAAATGAAGTATCAGACTTGCTGCACCTTGAACAAGCTTCAAATGTGCTGCAATCTAACACGCGTTCCTGCCATCTTCTTCTTCCCTGCTGCCATCTTCATCCTCACAGCAAACAGCTTGGTTCATGGTGATTTGAACTGCAGCGTGGCAGGCTTTTTAAAAGCCTAACTTCCTGCACTTCTGACACGCACGTGTTTGCTGCCAATCGTCATCCCTACAGTGACCAGCTTGCTAATCGGTGATCTGAACCGGAACGGTATGGCGGATGAAGACGAAGAAACTCTGTCCCTTTCCCTTCAAAAGGCGTTGGGTGCCCTCAGCCCAGGTCGGTGTGCTTACTCGAATTCATATGTGTTCTTGCTCCACTTTACAAGTGTGCTTGCTCCACTTTAGAAAGGCCCAAAAAACTTGATGTGCTTATGCTTGCGGGGGTTCATTGCGTCAAATTTTCCGTTTCCCCTTCCAGAGTTTGATCAACACTTCTAGGATGCACAGATCAAGCAGGCGTGATTCTGGTTTATTCGGTATTGCGATGCCGATTCTTGGTTCTGATCTTCCAGCAACACAAAAGTAAATCTTGACCTCACCTGCTTTATTCAAGTCTATGCGGCCAAGAAGTGGGGACTGTATGGAACTCGGTTGGTGCCTGTGCTGCAGTAGCTCAGCAGGAAGTGGCGAGCAGGACTCCAGTAGCTGTGACCTGATCAGGAATCACTAGCTTTTCTGAAAACTAGAATTGGCACCTGCTCTCCTCTGGCTGGTTAATCTGTTTGAGCTACACCAACAGTATGTGTGACGTGTTTTCACTTTGCAGGAGGTGGCAACGGAGGCGAGAAAGGAGCGGGGAACGGAAACAAGGGTGGAGGTGAGATGGGAGGGGGGGGGTAGCAAGGGTGGAGAGATGGGAAGGTAGGGGGTGAAAAGGGCACCAAAATAAACGTCGACAGAATAAATCATGTGAGTTTGAGCTTCAACAAATAAGCGTGGAGGTGAAGAGGGGAGGGGGAAACGTGGATAACAACAGTGCTCTTTCCCATTGTTTTTATGAGCGATGGTAGGAAATGGAGTTAGGGAACTAAGGGGTATATTTTAATCTGTCTGGTGCAGCCTTCTGCCAGGCTTTGCCTAGTTTCAGGAGTGCTTTTATAGGCACATACAGAGGTACCTCCCACACAGCTGAGCACCATCCAGCCAGCATGTGCACTCAAAATCAAAAACATTTCACTTCTGTAGCCTTCCCTATGTCACAAATCACTGACCTCTATATACATACAGGCAACGGTAAAGGAGGAGGAGGTAAAGGAAATGAAGGAGGAGGCAACGGAAATGGAGGCGGTGGCAACGGGAATGAAGGAGGGGGCAACGGAAATGGAGGAGGTGGCAATGGTAATGAAGGAGGGGGCAACAGCAACGGAGGGGGCAACGGCAGGGGCAGGAACCTCCTGGCAGGCAACAGCAACAATGACGTGAGTGTTTGCCTTTTGCCTATCTAAGGCATCCTTGCTGCATGCATGGTTGCGTGGAGTGCTTGTGCTGGTATCCTTGCCATCCAGTATTACCTTGTTGGCCAGCACAATCAGCCTATTACTCGGGCCCGATCGAAAAAGAACTTAAGGTGAAGCAGGCAGTATCGCATGTTCAGCAGCCTGCATGCAACTCTGTATGTCGCTGGCCAGTAAGATGTATTTAGATGTGCCCTACCCGGCTGTGGTCACAATTATGCTTGATAGATTCGCATTCTCTTCCTACCCCTCCTCATCTGCATTTAAACACATATATGCACACACACATACATACATACATACACACACAGAGGCGCCCCTTCATGACGCGCTTCCTGGTCACTGCTTGGCTGAACTTCCTCGCCAACGCCCAGCCCCCCCCCTCGGCCGACATCATGCACGAAGCCATCCACTGGCTGAACAGCACAGCCTCACAGCAGAACGTCCACCCAAGTGACGACGCATGGAGCGGCTGCGGAGGCAATGGCTCAGGAGGCATGAGGTGCGTGTGTGTGTTAGCTTTTGCACAAGATTTAGGTTGCGGCCAAGTGTTTGCTTGTTAGGATATGGTGGCATGGCACGCCAAGCTTACTGCTTGGCCTGTATTGCATCCTAGGTGTGGGTCAGGAACCTAGAGTCCCTCAGCGCTAGTGGGGAATGATGTTAAGCTCCTCCAGCATTTGAAACTCCAGCCCCAATCAAGATGCCTTCCACATTATCCATTGTGCTCTTGCTTTCCACCCGTGCAGGTGTGGAGAGGACATCAAGGACGATCTGGAGGCGACCTTTGAGGCGGCTGCATGCAGCTCAGACACAGAGGAGTCCGATGAATCTGAAAAGTCTGAGACGGAAAAGTCTGAGGAGACAGAGGAGTCTGAGACAGGCCGTCGACTGCTACAGACTGCTCCTCCCCCACCACCACCTGAAGGTGTGAGGGTGTTGTGAGAGTGTGTGTGTGTGTCAATGTGTATGTGTGTGTGCGTGTGTTGCCTGTGAGAGCATGCAAGTGTGGATATTTTAGAAGGCAGATCCTGATAGCAGCTTGTGTATTGAGGCATTGTGTATATCTAGGGTAAGCCAGAACTATACATATACGACACCTTTTAACGACTGCAATAGGAGAAAGGTTGCCTGTAGCAACGTACACACATGCGCATGCGACGTACTCACACACACTTGCATACACACAATGCTCTCACAGGGTCCATGTTCCCAGAGCCTCCCTCCCCCACCCCCCCCTACCCAGCAGCTTACCCCCCTTCTTACCCGCCCGGTCCGGATGGCCCCATCGGTAAGCAAAAGAAAGAAAGCCCGCACAAGAAGTGACGTTGCCTTCCCCACATCAGTAAGCACCTATCTGCATTTCTCTAATCTCTACCCTGCCACGTTGTACCTCAAGGAGTGTATGCATGACCCCTGGTGGTATGCACGTCAAGGAAGTATGCATGATTCCTAGTGGTATGCACGTCAAGGAGGTATGCATGATTCCTGGCATGATTCCTGGTGGTATGCACGTGACCCCTGGTGGTATGCACTTCAAGGAGTAATGCATGATTCCTGGTGTTATGAGGTATGCATGACCCCTGGTGGTATGCACGTGACCCCTGGTGGTATGCACGTCAAGGAGGTATGCATGATTCCTGGTGGTATGAGGTATGCATGACCCCTGGTGGTATGCACATGACCCCTGGCGGTATGCACGTTAAGGAGGTATGCATGACCCCTGGTGCACCCAAGGAGGTATGCAAGTCCAGGAGTGTATGCATGACCCCTGGTGGACCCCTGGCTGAGTGCAGATAGAATCAAGGTATGGCACTAGGGAGGAAAAGGAAAACAACGGAGGCAGCAAAAACCCGCCCCCCGAATTATTGACAGGGTGTTACATTCTTGGTACCGGGTACCGTAGAACTCCTCCACAGAAAAAGAGATCAATGAGGATTACTGTTAGAATCCTTGCCTAAGTCACTGCTCTTGTCAGCCCACATGTGCATCCACAAGTTGTGCACTGAAGTACGCTCGGTAAGTCCATCACTTCCCTCTTCTTCTGCTTGCGCAGATCTTCAGCCTACAATAAATACGCTTTTGCCGTGTAAATTTAAATCCCGTGTGCCACCATGTGAAAGAATATGTGTATGTGGGAATGGGCGTGTGTATCCAGTTACATCTCTGCGCAGCAATGTCTCTGTTTTGCAGATCTGAAGCATGTGTACCCTCATGTGTGTGTATGTACGTGTGTGCACGCCCAACTTGATGTTTGCCCTGCAACGTCTGTTATGCGGATCTGAAGCCTGTGTGCCCCCTGCGTGTATGTACGTGTGTGTGCCCAGCTTCATCTATGCACTGCAATGACTGCCATGCTTTTGTTGTACAGATCTGAAGCCTGTGTGCCCCCTGCGTGTATGTACGTGTGTGTGCCCAGCTTCATCTATGCACCGCAATGACTGCCATGCTTTTGTTGTACAGATCTGAAGCCTGTGTGCCCCCCTGCGTGTATGTACGTGTGTGTGCCCAGCTTCATCTATGCACTGCAATGACTGCCATGCTTTTGTTGTACAGATCTGAAGCCTGTGTGCCCCCCTGCGTGTATGTACGTGTGTGTGCCAGCTTCATCTATGCACCGCAATGACTGCCATGCTTTTGTTGTACAGATCTGAAGCCTGTGTGCCCCCGTGGCCCTGGCTTCTGGATGAACCACCCCGAGATCTGGGATGCTGACAACACCAACGACGGCAGCTTTTCTGGCAAGGACAACTTTCCTGAGGGTGACATCCTCCTGGCTCCCTACTCTTACAACTACACCGCAGGTGTGTGTGTGTGTGTATGTGCCGTGTACAAGACTCTTTATCTCCAAGACTGCTACACACACATTCTGCACTGGTGTTGCCTGCATGTCGCAGCAGCTTCCTTGAATAAGAGCAGTACCGAACGTCTGTGTGCGCTCGTTGTTTGCAGACACAGGCATCCTGATTGGCGACTTCAACAGGACTGGCGTGGCTGACGATGAAGAGCACACCTTTGCTCTAACGTTGGAGGAAGCCATGGATGCCCTTTCTCCAGGTCTGCAGCTCTCTTTACTTTTGCTCAAGCTCAGCCAATTGCCATATATGCATAGATGCATGCGGGGGAAGTTTTGACATGGTTTTTGTAGTCTTTCCCTTCTTTGTGAGATCCCAAGCTGATAAAACACACGCAAGCAATCACAGATACTCACCTCCCCTTGATGACGTAAGCGCAGTAGAGGTGCTTACTCAGCTCTATTTAAAATGCTGTGAAATAAACTGGTTCTGTCTAAGGTGCTGTGGAATAAATTGTTTACTCAGCTCTGTTTAAGGTGCTGTGGAATGAACTGTGTACGCAGCTCTGTTTTAGGTGATGTGGAACAAACTGGTTTTGTTTAAGGTGCTCTGGAATAAATTGTTTACTCAGCTCTGTTTAAGGTGCTGTGGAATGAACTGTGTACGCAGCTCTGTTTAAGGTGATGTGGAACAAACTGGTTTTGTTTAAGGTGCTCTGGAATGAACTGAAGTGTATACAGTGGCTTGTTCCAATGTGGCGCACGTGTCCTTGCAGGCAACGGGAATGGCAGAGGCAGAGGACTATTGCAGGGCAACAGCGGTGGGAATGATGTGAGTATAATTGCTTGATGAGGATGGCTGGAAGCTGCGTTTACTAATATGGAGCCTGCTATGTTGATACTGCTATGTTGATACCTATGCCTATATACATGGAGCCTGCTATGTTGATACCTATGCCTATATATATGGAGCCTGCTATGGAGCCTGCTATGTTGATACCTATGCCTATATATATGGAGCCTGCTATGGAGCCTGCTATGTTGATACCTATGCCTATATACATGGAGCCTGCTATGTTGATACTGCTATGTTGATACCTATGCCTATATACATGGAGCCTGCTATGGAGCCTGCTATGTTGATACCTATGCCTATATATATGGAGCCTGCTATGTTGATACCTATGCCTATATACATGGAGCCTGCTATGGAGCCTGCTATGTTGATACCTGGCCTAAGAGCGTTTACAGCCTGAAGCTGCGTCTAGAATAAAACCTGAGAGACCTGGATCAAAACTCACAAAAATGCACATGCACAGTAACGCACACACATACATACATATGTACACACACACAGAGGCGCCCCTTCATGACGCGCTTCCTGGTCACTGCTTGGCTGAACTTCCTCGCCAACGCCCAGCCCCCCCCCTCGGCCGACATCGTGCACGAAGCCATCCACTGGCTGAACAGCACAGCCTCACAGCAGAACGTCCACCCCAGTGACGACGCATGGAGCGGCTGCGGAGGCAATGGATCAGGAGGCATGAGGTGGGTTGGCAATGCCTGTATATATGCACGTGTGTACGTATAGCATAATGTGTAACGCGTGGCGCCATAATACGTAAGCAATGCATAATACGCAGCATAAGAATGCGTATGTGTTACAATTACCAACATACTACAAACATACACTGCTGCCTGGAGACGTACTTGTGAAAGAGAAAGCAAATGTGTGCGATCATTAAGATGTATGAGCGTGCATGAAGGTTATGCATTACGTCAGTGCTCATATCAGGTACAGCCCCAATACCAAAAGACCAGATAATTCGTGACAAACTGAGTTCACAAGAATCAGCATGGATTACGAGAATCAATTATTCATGACAAACTGAGATCACGATAATCAGCATGGATTATGGAATGGCTCCACATTAGTGCTCATATTTGCTAGGATCTCAACACCTAAAGATATTGTAACGAATGAGATCCTTAATATATTAAAAAAACATTGCGGAATGGCTCCACACAAGTGCACATACTTGCTAGAGCCTTACTGAGGCTTAGTGCATACATTGTCCTCAGATTGCAAGCAAGTTTAAAGCGTGCTGTGGCGTGAATGGGAATGGTACAGTATGAGATGACAATTAACATTACAAGCGCGCGCGTGCGTGCGAGAGGCAGAGAGAGAGAGAGAGAGAGAGAGAGAGAGAGAGAGAGAGAGAGAGAGAGAGAAAGAGAGAGAGAGAGTGTTATACGCCGCATTTTTGGTGGTCTGACCTGTCGCTGGATGTGAGGCTTACCTATCTTGACCATCCGTCCTGTAATTGCCACATAGCAGCACACCTAATCAGGTGCTTGACAAGTTTGTAGGGCTGGCCAGAACCATACATTTATAGGTATATACGGTGTACATATGGTATTTTTAGCCGGGAGATCACCATGCACACGGTCATATACGGTGCAGATATACGGTTCTGGCCAACCCTACAAGTTTGTCATTCCACTGGTGCAGGTGTGGAGAGGACATCAAGGACGATCTGGAGGCGACCTTTGAGGCGTCCGGATGCAGCTCAAGCACAGAGGAGTCTGATGAGTCTGGAAAGTCTGAGAGTGAAGGTCCTGAGGATAATGAGGGACCCACCATCAGGAGCCTTGCAAAAACCTGCCTGCAGGTGTGTGGGCGTGCTTGTATGCTTCTGTGTTTAATGAACATGTACAAAATGCAAATGGATAAATGATAAGATTGTCTGCCCATACATTTCCTACCCACCCGCACTGGGTTTTTTCACTCCCTACATTGTATCCAACAAAATGCACATGATGCTGGTTGGGAGTTATTTATCGCCATGTTTCGCTCGCAAGAATGCCAAGTGCTTTCCTCTTCCTGCCGAGAGCCACTTGCACTGCCTCCACTGCCTCTTATAAAGAGGAGAGTTTGAGCTTGACCGTGTGCTCCCTATTCCTGCAGAACCTCAACGATGCACTTTCTCTGAAACAGACGAGGTTCTTTCATGGCTGCAACAACACTGGCTGTGCGCTTGCAACTACATTCTGCAGAACGTCAACGACGCCATTTCTCTTATTGAGAACTCCGGCTTGGTCCAACTAGACTCCCTAACCGCCAGCAACGCCCTGGATAGTGCATACGAGTGAGTGTGCTGTGCGTTTGAACTGGCTGGATGCTGCCCATCATGTCGTTGAGGAGGGAATGTGCTGTGCGTTTTAGTTGGCTGGATGCTGCTCATCACTTTGTTCAAGAGGGAATGTGCTGTGCGTTTTAATTGGCTGGGTGCTGCTCATCATGTTGTTCAAGAGGGAATGTGGTGTGCACTTTAATTGGAATGTGCTGTGCACTTTAATTGGAGTGCATTGTGCGCTTTAGTTGGCTGCATGCTGCTCATCGTGTTGCTGCGGCTGTGGCCAGAGCTGCACTAAACAGTGTAACTAAGGCAGGTTGTTAGCAGGTGACATTTGTTAAGCATATGTTGATAGGTGCCTTATGCCACGTGCCGACAACTTACAACAACACGCGCTCCCTGCATCAATTAAGGAACGCTACAATATTTCTTATGTTTACAGTCTTGACATACCTGCTGACCTTCTAGTCCGATATGGTCTTGACATACCTACTGACCTTCTAGTCCGATATGGTCTTGACATACCTGCTGACCTACTCATTTAATGTGCTCAGGTGCGCGTACATTTTATCACTCATTTAATGTGCTCAGGTGTGCGTACATTTTATTACTCATTCAATGTGCTCAGGTGCTCGTACATTTTATCACGCACCGCCGACGAGGAGTCTGAGCTGAGCTTAAGGCGTCTATCAGCTGCAGGTGCGCTACGTACATCTGTAGTTCCTGTGAAAATCGGCTGCTACGTACATCTGTTGTTCCTGTGAAGGATAGCTGCGTGTACTGGTCTTATAATGTGTGACTGCTCAACCAAACTGTTCTTGAGCATGCTGTGATGCTGATCAAAAACTTTCATTTCCATGCTCAGCCAAGCTCGATCTTCTGTTGTCGTGATGCTGGTTGAACACCCTAAGTTTGTGGTGCAGGTTTAGCAGATCAATCTGATCTGATGCCACATTTAATTCGTTCGTATGGCGCATTTTATGTACGCTGTCTTCTCATAATATATCCGAGCTTTTGTCACCCACACTGATTGTTTGATCACCCTAAAGCCAAAAACACACAACCGCATACACACACATGCACCCTTATACTTCCTCACCCGCCTTATTTGCAGACGAAGTGTACATGCCAGCCGAGGGCTTAAGGATGGTCATCGAAAGCACAGGTGCGTGATCCAGTGCGCTTCCTTCTGCACAACTGAAAGGGTGATATTGGGCAACAATCAATATGCAAGCATTGGCTGTTTTTAATGCTTATAGTTAGGGTTGGCCAGAACCTGAACCCTATAAATACAGTGTATATACGGTATCTTATACAGGGAGATCACCAAATATACGGTCATTTACGGTGTGTATATACGGTTCTGGCCAACCCTACTTAAAGTCTCATGTACTGCTTTACACCTTGTGAATAAGCCGCAGGAGTATTCACTACTACCCAGGCAGGTGGAACTGCAATGCCTTTGATCCACGTCACTCGGTTCAGTCATGCAGGCCTGCTGTGTATGCATGCGCCACTAGGGTACACTTGACACAAATCACCCAGCAATGGTGCATAGCACCTTTCATCCACGTCATCCTGTCGTCGTTTACGCAGGCCGCCTGCTTGGTTTGCAAGTGCCACCAGGTGTTACCTTGATAGCGTCCGGAAACGCCATCATCTTAGGGGCCTCTGTCAACTCTCAGAACTCGATGGCTGGAGCTTTTGTTGAGCTCCCCGATGGCAGGTGCGGCTGAATGGGTGGGGTGGGGGTGTGAGTGAGTGTGAGTGTGGGGTGGAGGTATGGAGGG
>Ga0307968_1000238_pt1:0-22500 | contig 36240 bp, 54 predicted proteins | sample OrgLakmetagen650_FD_201834 | JGI IMG/M metagenome (GOLD analysis project Ga0307968, IMG submission 201834) | Saline water microbial communities from Organic Lake, Antarctica - #650 | ecosystem: Environmental > Aquatic > Non-marine Saline and Alkaline > Saline | place: Antarctica: Organic...
GCATGAGATACAGAGACCTTTTTGAAAGAATGTTTAAGACTCTGCGTGTGTTTGCTCCTTCAAGCTCTGAATTTATTCCTTTCTTAACTTGTCATCACAGTATCACTGATTTTGAGATCAATGCATCTCTGAATCAAGACTCATACAGACTCCTCAAGTTTGTGTCAGATTTAATTTCAATTTTCGACACTGGTTGATTTTGTTTCACCAGCCAATTTGCCATCAGCCAGAGACTCGGGCTGTAGGCCATCCTTGTAACCCTTTGTAACCCTTTGTAACACACAAATGTATTGTTCTGCAACATCTTGGTACTGTGACAGGAAATAAATGTTCACGTGTACAGTTGGTGAAACCTCTCAAATTAAAAGTGTTGGATTAGAAGGAGCTAAAAAGTTGATGACCAAAATTATGGCCTGAGGATTAACAAATGTAGATGGGAAGTATGTTACGCATTGCAACTAATACCCCCTGAAATCAAATAAAAATTAGCCTATTTGAGTTCACCAACTTAGCAGGTAGGTAAAATATAGAACTAAAAGTAAAAGCAAGTCATTATTGAAAACGGTACAAGATTCCATACAATCATTGATTTTTGAATCTAATAAATAGATAGAAAGATAATTGTGTACTTTGCAAATCACAGGAGTTTGACTTTTGTGCAAGCTACGAGGACTGCCAAGCACACGTCCAAGGCAAAATGCTACAGAACGACTGCGTGAGCTCATAAATTAACAAATATTAGGAGGGTTGAATTGTATAGATATGTAGGTAGCTTGTTTCATAAATATACAATAATTCTATATCATTAGTTCAAACAGCCTTTGCAGGATCGAGTAACATAACTTACATCGCACGCATCAGTCGCGCAATACCAGTACATATTTGGTTCGCTTTGATTCAAGCTTTTGTACAGGTTAAATAACAAGGACAACGCACAAATTCCAACCATTGGTTGCACGCAAGGGTGGGGGGAATCGCTTACAACAAGCTTCCAAGGTCACGCAACAACAAGGCAACGCAGCAACGCTCACTTGGGCGGGGCAACATTCTGCTGAAAGTATTGCGCAGCATTGACGTTTCCAACAGGACTGTAGTGGCACACATGGACCTGGCCCATCCAGCAGCTTGCAGTGGCCACTGCGCATCCTACTCGATTAGTCTCTTTCCAAATCATCTGCACAGCGGGCATGTAGCTTCAATTCTATGTTTTGTTTCAAGCAAAACACAGCTCTCACTGCTGATGCATGGTAAAGTCAGTTGAAGCAGAAAAAATGACTTTGTCTGCTAAAGTAATACCTGCTGAAATACTACCACATCAATCTATAACACTTTTGATCATTTCTGACAGGAGTGTATAAACTTTTAACCTGCAAGACCTGCATAAATACCATACACAAGCTTCATATGCATTCTTGCTGCACACACCGCAGCTACCCAAACCTGATCCCAACAGACGCGCCTCTTCAATACTAAAATGCCCACAATAGTCATGATGAAACAATCGTGCCAGAGCTATCAGGCCCACCCTGTAACCCTTCTGCTCGCAAGTACTCCCCCCCCCCCCCTGCCCTTTCTGCAATAGAGTCATTGTGCAGCATGCATCTGCCTACATGGCTCCTTCTCCTTCATTGTTGTGGGGAGTGGTTTTACTTCCTGTGTTATTCTTGTCATGCATCTTACTTTACCTGCGTGAAATGGCCTGTAGTAGCAGCATACGCAGGATTTGCGTAGCTGTAATCCTTGTACTCCTGTGTGGATGAGGAGCGAGCATACATTTTTGATATCAAGCTGAACACATCTATGCACAGAGGTATCGCTGGTGTCTGGTAGGAAACTATCAGCACAGACAGTTTATAGTTGCCTATGAACATTTTGAGGGTACACGTATCTTACAAAGTGTCCCACAAAACACATCTAACCCTAGAACAATGAACAAGAAATTAATAAACGCCGATGCATAAAACACACAAAATACATCCAGTTATATGGTGCAGGATATTGACAACCTGTTCTCCAGAAGCATGTTATTTAGCCTCCATTATCAGCACTCAAGTCACGAGCACAAATCACCTTGTAGAACGCCCACATGACCTCGCCCCATGAGTTAAACCCTGCACAACAAAATTTTGCAACGTATGAAGATGTTAAGGAGGACATATGGGGGTATGAGTAAACAAGTAGCCCCTGAGTGCTCAGCACAGGCCCGTAAGTGCTCTGGATCTCACCTGATGCCATGTTCTCCCCGGGGCCGGAATGGTAAAAGGAGCACTCAGAGGCGAGCTTGTTGGCCCAGTTCTGGGCATTGGCCTGAGTGCAGGTGTTTTGAAAGGTGTTTTAGATGTGATAACGGGTCGTGGTAAGGAATTTGATTGTAATGTAAACTTGAAAATTTACATACACGGTGCTCTCAGCAATAGTAAGTTGTCATTATAAATTTGCTTGCATTATCAGTCAATCACGCAAAGCATAAACTTCAAGAATGTGTCTTAAAATCCCAATGGAAATTACAGCATTAAAAGGGTCTGCCAAGGGAGCAAGGGGTAAGCTATCAGGTTGAAAGACACAAACTGCTAATGCCACGACAGGAATTACTCAACACGTTGGGCATCCGAAACTGCTGTATTTTAAGCTGTTTAGGAAGGATAGGTACCTGGACAGCTTACCTCTAGCTGGGTGTCATAACTCAGGGGGCTGGTGTCTTGGTGCACAGCGCGGTACCCGTTATGGAGAGTCAAGGGATCATTCCCTGTGGCAAAGTTGGGACAGGAAAGGCAAGCTGACGTTGATAATCTACGTTGTGCTTGAGCTGCTTTTGTATTCGTTATAGAAAAGTATGCAGGCAGTAAACAACTGCCCGCATCAGCTGAGGATTTAGAAGCCGATTTGATGACAAGTAATGCAAAAAATTCACCATATAATAAAAGTCAGGGGGGGAATAAGGAAGGTTGCAGGCTTGGCCTGAAACAGTCTCAATTATCAGGATTAATGTCAGGAGGCATGAATAAATCAGTAACTAACTTGGAGTGCTTTGATCTCGTCCTTGTAGCAATTGAAGTTATTATGCAGCAGTTAAAAAGCTCAAATTTAATGTAACGTGTGGGGCAAAACCGTAACAATGCACACAGCTGTACTTCCAAGATTAACCAGAAGGTGCAGGCTCTAATTCATTTTCCTTTGGCTTGCAAACTAACTGTACCAGCTGCAAAGTGGAATTGGCATTGAAATCACTAGCTTCACCTGAAATCTTTTCTGAGAACTGGCCTGAGGGTGCAGGGGTTGAAGACACTGGCGCTGCGGCAGCAGGTGTTGACTTGGGAGCGGGAGCAGGTACTGGCTTAGCTGTCTGTGTAGCCGGAGGCAGGGCCTGAGTAGATCTATCAGCAGACTGAGGGGGGGGAATTAGGCCAGTCTGAAGTGCACCATTGACGAAATCCTGTAGTTGCAGAGGACCCCATGCACTAAATGTTAAGAGACCAAGACTTTAAGGCTATCAATATCAATCAATCAAATGGTGCATTTGGCATTTAGGGAAGCAAAGCAATTCTTCCTCTGCCTTGTTGCGGATTATGCATCATGACACACTTCGCTCCAACTTTGACAAAAATGTGAATGCAGTAGACCACACACACACACACACACACACACACTCACACACACACACACATACACACACACACAGCTGCAGCAGCAGGTGCTAAATGGATACACTGGGCTGAAAATGCACTCAATGCCCGCCACAACTATTTTCCCCTTAGCACTTGGATATGCACTGCTCAAGATTTACAAGAGTACTTACTTGCACCTGGTTGCCGAACTGTTGCAGGAAGCGCCGTGCAGCAAGCGGCGGGACTACCTCTGCAAAAATGTGTGTATTGATACAAGGACATTAGGGTGCGGCATTTTTCTTCGGCTGTAAAAGGTCGCTTTGGAAATGCACACTGCGCAGCTGGAATCATCATTGATGAGGGCAGATATTTTGCATGCAAGCACATCCTGCAGAACGCACTAGGGTCAGGCACTTGCGCTGTACCTTTCAAGAGGTCAGAGGATGAGGCATCAGGGTTGCTCTCTGCTTGCTGGTCTGGCAGCAATGGCTTCCCCTGGAGAGGGAAGCTGCCAGTAGCAGCAGCTTGCACAGTTGAATTTGCGAGGTTGATACCTGCAGCACCAGCAGCCAGTTGCCCTTGCTTCGCCATTAGAAAGCGCGTCACGTCCATTGGAGCCCCTGTATGCACAGGAGCAGGCAATGGAGCTGGGTCAAAAGAGGGGGAGATGGGGGTGTAAAAACCCTAATTGTCGCGACCAGGAACTGCAAAGCTGCACAAAATTATGTTCGCGGGAATGCAGCAGCATATGTCCACACGCCGCGTCAACAATGAGTCCTACCTCCACCGAGCATCTGCATGCGAGTGCCACCGGTGGGGCTCGCTTGGCGCCCGGCAGCAGCGATGACAAGCAGCAGAGCCAGCACGTAGAAGGAGGGATGCGGGGAGGATGCCATTGTAGGGGCGGAGATTATTTAGAAATGGGGAATATTGGGATATTGAGGATACCTTCACCCTAAAGTATATTTACCAATTTGTATTTCAAGGTGGGAATCTCGAATGGAAATGCTTGGCGTGCTTGCAAACACAGCGTTGGATGCAAGCACGCGCTTGCATCGCATCCACTGCTGGGTGTACACATGTATTAACACACAGAAAGGGCTATGCATGTGCGTACGTTCAGGCAAGCAAGCAAACAAACGCTTGCATTGCTGCCGCCACTGCTGGTCTATAAACAGAAGGGCTGTGTGGGTGTACGTCTTTAGTTGAAGCAAACGGAAGTTTCCTACACAGGAGGGGGGTCACAAAGTGGAAATTCGTTCCACATCATATGGTGGGAAGTAGTGTGTGTACGTGCGGCTCTGCGTCGGTTGAATACGCATATCAGAAGGCATCACCTTTCCCAATTCTTGCTGGTAACAGCTCTTGCGTTCCTGTCTTCCTGCTTTTTCAGGCGAAACATCTAAACTGGTGGCGCTTTCACAGCACAAGAAATCGTGTTGAATTTACAGATTCACATAAGATAATAACAATATGTACCAGAACTGACCTCTACCAAATATGCCTTGCTACACCTTCTAGTGGCTGGTGATTCGTACATCGATGATGTCGGGTCAGGATTCCAGACAAAATAACACAGGATCCTTTATTAAAAGAAGGAAATGCTTGCACCTATAGTGATAACACACCTAGCATTTGTCAAGGGAAAGAGAAATGCATTCCTCCCATCAAACTACCAAGAAGGTCAGCCTGGGAAACCCTTTGACCAGGAAAACACCATTTTATGTAGTCTTCTAAGTTTTGCCAAAGAAGCAGAAATATTACCCGGCAGACTATTCTGTGCACAGCACATGCCTAAGCAGCAGCCCAGTTTGCACTAAGGTCGAGCTGATGCAAGAACAAACCCAAGCAATATAACAGCTGGTTCCCCAGCCAATTCCAGAACACAGTACACATTACCATACTACCATGGCTCTGGCAAGGTCTAGCAAGCTAACACAGAGCAACTGAAATAAAACTTTGTTGAAGCTAGTCGTCGGTAGATGCCCAGGCATCTCTTAGAGCCAAGAAGCGTGGAGGGTTCGCTAACAACCACTGCAATACAGATGACAGGACAACAGCAAATAAGTGATCATTAGGTCGTGCAAGTTAAGCAAAACAAAGAGCCTGCTTTGCGCATTCAAAAGCATTGATCAAGGGCTTAACGCAAGACCTCCTTAGTCTAAGTCAAAGACAAGGAAAGAGGCGCGTATACACAAGTGTAGGCAAAGCGCAGACATAAGGATCATATTCTCTTGCTTATCAGGCAGTTTTAAAACCAACCTGATGCGCATAGTTTTTCCCCGTGGCAGAGTGCCGTCAGCTGCTGGCCTCTTTAGCTGCTGGCCCCTAGCCGGTGCTTTAATGATTTCAGAAGAAGGGGATATTCTTTAGAGAGCCTGCATGTCAAGGGCATTCATACCTTGTTATTTCATGTAACACTACGATGGAAAGCAAGCAGCTTGCATACCAAGATCATCCTGTTTTCCTCAAGTCCTGAAACAGGCACCTCGGGCTTACCTTCCAGTGAGGGTTCCTTTCTTGCTACGGCAGAAAGACCAAAAGCTTCCCCAGCCGTAAGGCCGCGCTTCCCCAACGGGCACAGGGCAGAGGGTATACTGGTGATATCAGTGGGCAAAGCTCTGTGGACATCCAACCTATGTTCTGTAATTGGCACACTGACGGAATGCTAGTGCGGAACGCTCCCCCCTGAATGGTTTCAGCAATCCACTGTCTTCAGCAGCAATTCACCAGAAATTTCAGGCGTGCTTGCCGGATGTGGCAACGTGAAAAAAAACGGATGACGCAGGGCATCGTGCGGTGTGATACGCTGGCAAGGGTCGTACCTGCAAGCAAATACCAAAAGAGGGAATCTTCGATAAAAAATACAACATGCCACAGTTAAATCATTGCAGTGACACAGGCCCGACTCTTTATGAGTGCCGTACCTTCCCAGAGGGGTGGTTGGCGAGATATGCAAATCAATGTGCCATTTCCCCTGGAAAGCACCCATCTAGGGTACAGGTGCACGAAGTGTGCTTTTACTCCTGTCATTCTGTACGCAGGGCGACTTGTCTAAATCTGAGCACATGCTCGGGTAGCTTATAAAGTCAGCATCAGTTTAAAGCTAGGTTGGGTCCAATTTGATGAAGTGCCATGTGAGTACTTGCACCTTAAATGAAAAAGCATGTTTTGGCTTTTGCCCAGTGTCCCCCCTCTGATACCTTTTCTACATCGCCCTAGCAGTTTTTGCTTTTCGGGGTATACCGGTGTAGTTAAAAGTGTTTTCGTTTTTAATCTCAAGTGTTGCCTGGAACTCCTGAAAAAAAGATCTGCACGTGGCCGAACATGTGGTAAGCGGAGGCTCTCTTGCCTTTTGACCACCAAGTCTCCAGCTGCCCCAGCCACCATGCAATCTTCCACAAACATGCACACATAAGCACCACAGGCACACACTTGTGCACTTGTACGTGTATGTACGTGTACAAGGTAACAATGCGCAAAAACACACAACACGCGGAAGCATAAGTACACACACATACACACACACATTGCCACCCACGTATGTAAATACACAAACACTTGCACACGTGAGTTTGCTAGGATGGATTCCCAACCGGGATTATAGTGGGTATGGCTTGTTTAAAGGGTTTTGAGATTACCCAGGGTAAGGCTTTACCTACGTTCCTTAGGGAAATTTGGAATTTGGAACGACGTAAACGAGAAGGTACGATAAGCAGTACTTTGTGGTCACAGCAGGCACAGTGAACTGCTGCTTGTAGTTGGCAAGAAAGAAATCAAAACCCATCCAAACTCACTTCAGCATTGCGCACAGCAGGGACAGCGCTTCAGAGGACGCATGGGGGAGGACAATACTTAGTGGAGTAGGCTGCAGGTTGGGCGTGAACAAATGTTTATAAGGATTTAAGTACTTGTGAGGTAGTCATGCGCAATGCAGCTACAGCTATAAGGAATTAGTATGGTCAGAACCATACTGTCACTTGTGAGGTAGTCATGCGCAATGCAGCTACAGCTATGAGGAATTAGTACCGTACAACCCTGGATTCAATCCGCACCCCCCAAAAAATATTTAATTATGGCCAACCCCGCACATAACGCACCCCAGAATTAAATATTTTTGGCGACCCCGCACAACCACGCACCCCCCAAAAAGATGTTTTTCAGCAAGGGCGCACCACCCTTCTGGTGAACAAGTTCTGGTTAACATATGTAAGTCTTTGAAATCTGGTTCAATTCATTGTTCTCAGCCAATTCCAATTCTGGGCAGAATAAAATCAGTTCTAATGGTCTCTGAGCCCCCCTGCCTGCTAGCTATCTGTGTCACTGCCCCCCCCGCCATCACTCCTCGCTGTTCATCTCCTCGCTGCTCATCTGAGGTGCAGGTGGGGAGAAGAATCTGTTCTTCTTTGGCCTGCCAGGACCCCTGTAGGCCTCCTTCTCCTCTAGCTGTCTCTTCTCCCTCTCCATCGCTGACTCCTGCAGCTTTCCACGGCTTGCTTCCACTTCCTTGGCCTGCTGCTCTGCTGCTCGCTGCTTCTCCTCTGCTGTCGCTGGTGCCTTGAAGAAGCTTGTGACGGGTCGCTGAAAGCGTCCCTTCGGGGCCGCTGGTGCTGCTGCTGCTGTTGCTGCTGCTGCCAGGCCTGCTGCTGCTGCTGCTCCTGCCGGGGGGGCTGCTGGTGGCGCGCGGTGGGCTGCTGGGGGCGGGGGGGAGGCTCAGGGGGAGCCGGAAAGCCCAGTCCCAAAAACTGGGCACTCATCGCTTACAAAATATATATTTTCACACCCTCCCGCACGTCACGCACCCCAAAATTAAATAATTATTTTAGCTTCCCGCAGTCACCCCGCAGGGTCAAAAAAGATGAGGAAATGGTTTGACTCAGAATTAATTCATGGGGGGGTCATTTTGCAGAGCTAAGTATGCATGATTAGGGTTGACCGTATTGTGCTGTTGTTTTGCAAATAAATAAATACTTTTTGATGCCCGACGCAATAAGTCAAGCCGGAAATAATAAAGTTTTCCCGTACCTCGCAAAACTTTGAATATCCTGCGGGGACAAGTCTGGGCTTCTTCTTCTTCATCTGGGAAAGCCCAGGATCACCCCAGAAAATCACAAATTTTGCAAATTTTTATTACTTTTGAAGGACCTCGCGAAAGCTAAATGCTTGCAAATTATTCTAATATTTGGGCACCTCGCAAAAACTAGGCCTCAAAATATTAATAGCGCAAAATGGTGTAGGTAATATACAGTACGGTATATAGGTATATACGCCGTATAATAAGGGGGGGAGGGGCCGTATATACGTACAGCATTTTCCGTATCAAAATTTCTGATAGGTATTCTACGCCGTATATATGCCGTAATATATATTGTACACTCTAGAATTTGGTTTGGATCTCAGCAGGAACAGTCCTTTTTGCTATTTGGGGTCAAATTGCGACTCTGTTAATTAAGCACTCCCCTTACTTCCCAATTTCTTTTGTAGCTCGATTAAAGAAATTGAAATGTTTCATTGGTGGTTAAGAGTAGTTGCACTGGAAATGGCCAGTTTGGGGTCTTTTTGGCTTTGGACAGGCCTAGCCCTTTAAACTTTGATGTTTTTGGCACATATAAATCGGATACAGGTGTGCAGCTATTCAAGAGCTACGAAATGAGCCCATTATGATTTAAATCTGAAGGATACCAATTCTTCCGTGTATACAGACTAGGTTTTTATATGGTATATGTGCCTATATACTTACGGTATATACGGTATGAAAGGCGATATACGGTTCTGGCCAAGCCTACTACGCATGACCCAATCTTTTATACCTCAAAAATGAATGGTTAGGGAGCTAGGCCTGCCCAAAGGTGTTTAATGATAAAATTTATAGCCATCAACGTCACCTTGTATATATATATTGATGATGGTATTTGCTGCTGCTGACCCTGCGGCCCCATCACTCACGTTTCAACTTCACATATAAAACGTTTAAATTACTAGACTTTTAGGCTATGGCTAGGGTCGCCAGAACCGTATATGCAGACCGTATATGACCGTATGTTTGGTGATTCTTCTGCCAAAAACTCCGTAAATACACTGTATATACCTATAAATGTGTGGTTCTGGCCAACCCTAGCTATGGCAAAAATTGTAATTTCTGTGGCTTTGGAGGTCACTCGATGGTCGCGCCCAGCCAAGCAGAAATCATGTATATGCGTGGTCAAATCCCATGAAAACGGTCATACAGGTAAGGATACAGGGGGAATTTCCTAATACGGACTTGATGGTTGTACACATTCACCGAGGGGTGCTGCGAGCTTAATGGTAATACATACACGCACATACATACTCAGTCACACACACACACACACACACACACACACAGGGGGTGCTGCGGGTGTGGCGGCTGCATCTACAGGCGTGAACCCAACTTCCCAGTCAAACAGCAAGGGTCTAGCCACCTATGCCACCGGCATTGTGTACGGCTTGCAGCCTGACGCCTTGTTTGTGGTGTGTGCGTGTGTGCTCAAGAGTGTATGTGTTTGCGCGTGTACGTGTGCATGTGTGTGCGTGCGTGTGTGTGCATGCATTTCTTGGCGTGTGTCTGCATGTGTATTTGTGCACGTATTTATTCACAAATCAGAACAGTCATGTCTTTTGACGTACAATCTCACCTGATGTGTGCTAATTAGGCTTCAGGGTAGATTGTGTGTCTTTTTAATTGTCTGTTAATTAATCTTTTCCTCGTTTAGGGTGCTTTATGTTGTACTCGGTTTGGGTTTGGCTGGATCACAATATAGAGCTTGCCATGGGGAGACACACACACACACACACATGGACGCGTGCACAACCACACACACACACACACACACACACACGCACACATACATACATGGACGTGCACGCACACACACATACACACAGACGCACACCGAGTACAGACGGTAACGTCTTTCACACCCACCTTGCGTTATCAGGTGATCCCAGCTCTGGCGCTGCCCACAAAAGCCGCAGCTTTTGCGCACTGCACCATGTTTGTGTTAGGAACGGTGATGGCCATGGGCGGCTACACACTTTTAATAGGTGAGCATCCTTGCGTGCGGTGTGAGCTTGCACCATGCCTGTGTTAAAAACAAGGTCGTGACGACATGAGCAATGATAATGATGGCCATGGGCGGCTACACACTTGTAAAGTGTGCTCATCTTGCAATAAGTTTGCTCCTTTTTTGCTGCCGGTGTCAGTAAACAGGGAATCAATCGCGGCCGCAATTCAAACTCAAATGGTTTTATTAATGGGGGGAAAAGGAGGCTGTCAATCTAATCAGCAATTAACAGCACTATGAATTGCTCTTGGAGCCGTCTCCAGGAGTATGTCTTAATGCTTAGGGTGACAGCTGTGTGTGTATGTATGCCGGTGTGTGTATGTTTGTGTGTGTGTGTGTATGCTGATGTGTGTGTGCCTGTGTGTGTGTGTGTGTGTGTGCAACCCGCGAATTAAGCGAGCACCTAATGCCTGGTGAGTAAGCGTGTTAGCAATCCCACCTGGGACCCCCTTTCGTTCACTCAGTATGTGATGTCTGGATCCAGCAAATGAAGTACTACTGAATCATCCATCAATTCTAGCCTGCCTTCTTGCACACGTAATGTGCACAACCACAAGCGCCGGGCATTCGCATTCAGCGTATGTGCCTCGCTCTTTCTGCTTCCCTGCACACCCGTGCACCAATGGCAGCGTTACAAACTGGCTGTTTTTAAGCCAGGGGAGGGGCCTTGTCGTAATGCTCTTGCTTAGCAAGTAATGCTCTTGTTCTACAAATAATGGTTGTGTCCACAGCAAAGCTCTGGCATCCACACACAGAGGCACACACACACACACACGCACACACACACTCACGCACACACACACACACACACAGGCACCACCTCCGCAGCACTGACGCGAGAGCGGCCGTGGCTGCAAGCCCACCTGTCCACCGTGGCCTCCATTTTTGCCATCATCGTGGGCATTTTATTAGCGCTCGCCGGAGCAGGCATTGATGTCCCATTCCTGTCTTAAGTGGTGCTGGCGATAGATGGTGGCTCACCACTGCCAGGAAGCAGCTCACCCCCACCTCATGACGGCATCTGCTACTGCCTTTAACACCATGCTGTTTAAGTAAACTGCGGCTCACAGCGCATTTCATTACCGTTCAGCAGCTAACTGCCGGCCACTGTCATACCTGGGTGGCATATGCATGTGCCTAATGACAGCTGGGGTGAACTTCTTTGGTGGCAGCCAGGCCGCTGTATTTTATGACGATGGTGCTGCACCTGGTGGCAACAATGCTGGGCTTCGTGTATGTGTTTGTGTGTGAGTGTGTGTGTGTTCAAGGCGGTGGAGCGTTGTCCTGCCTGTGGTTCAACAACAATACACAACTTGTATGTTTGGTGCTGGATGGCATGCACGCACGCACGCATGGGTGGCGTTTGTTTGTAACCCCACACCACAGAGAGGGGCTGCTCTAATGGCATGCAGCGCGGAGCTCCCCCACATTAATTGTATGCAAGTGAGGCAATAGCTTGCTATGCCTAGGGTGAAGAGGGGCTGCCTCACTCTTTTTGTATGCAAATCTCCCTATGCTCAAACTGCCTTGCTCTCAGCCCCCTCTTTTCCTTCTCCCTCCAGCTCCCTCCAGTGCTGACTCTTTTGTTTTGCTCTTTCTGTGCCCCTCTTTTTACCTCTCGCTGTTTTCCTATGACCTCCCAAAACCGTCCTGCTGCGGCGAAGAATTTTGCATTGCTCCTACATCTGGTTAGCTGCTGCTGTTGTGTTTGGGAACGTGCTGCGAGGGCGTCTGATGGTCCACAATGCTGGGCTGTGTGTGACTTCATGTGGGTATACATTGTGCTCATGTCTAAGCGTGTGGCAACAACATTGCATCCCTCTTCATCAGCGACAAGCTTGGGAGCCAATATAGATGTCTGTAGCTTTAATATGCATGCTAACTGCTGCCCCCTCCTTCGTATCATATTCATGTGATTCAAATTTTGATGTATATTTCCTAGAGTACTGTACCATAGTCTATTAGAATGACCCTGTCCTCTGCTGTTCATGCCACCATGTCTTGAGTGCCTGCACTGCAAATGTTTCTGGTTCGTAACTTAGAATTGAACCTATGGACAGTCCCATTTTCCCAGCCTGTAATGATGATACAAATTGGATTGTTTCTACCATAAAATGACCTGAGGATGACCTTCAGCCACAAATTGTCTGGTCAAATCGCAGTCACTGCAAAGTATAGGACTCAGCCACTGAGCAGCAATTGGGCGTGACAAGATAATCGGAAAGCACGAGCTTGGAAGACGGGTTTGAGTGGAAATTCTGGCGCTCCGCCAAGTTTCTAAGGATTACAAACAATCTTATGCTATCGGTTTTGTTTTGCCACCCCTTAATGTAGGGTGTGGAAGTGATAACAAGAATTTTGGTGCGCGCAGTCACTCTGTGGCAAAGTGCGGAATTGCAATGTTCGCATGAGAAAAGGAAAGAAAAATTACGCAGGCAGTGAAAACCGCTCCCCACATTAATTAAGGAAAAGGAGCCACTTTGGTACCGGAGAGTACCGTAAAGCTCCTCCACCGCGAAAAGGAAAATAAATGGGGATCAGGAGGGTTGCAGGCTTGGCCTGAAACCGGCTCCTGATGAGAGTTGATAACAGTACTGGAAAGGGCACGTCTGGTATGGACAAGTTTAGTAGAAAAAAATGAGGATCTTTTAGCCAGTCTTTGTTGTGAGCATTGAGGCAGACCCTGCCCTTGGTGTTCCAGCCATATGGCAATGATCTTCAGTTTCCATGAGTGTTTGGAAAGTGGTATTTGCATGTTGTTCCAGAAGGGCACTTTCTCATATTGGAGTTGGTCTGATGGGATGGTGCCCGCCCAGGAATTTACACATGTGTGGGTTTTTGCGGCAGAGTGATGCATAGGGATTTGTGGTCACTTTTTTATTCCAGGAAGGGAGGACCATGAATGTGGCTGTTATCTCTGTGCTGACAGCAGTCGAGTAGATGGCGTGTCTTGTTGCTAAGAGCATGGTGTTTTAATGGTAAATGGGATGGCAGATGGAGAACCCAGAAAATCGGGAGGAGAAGGCGTTGGTGTTTGCCCCAAACATTTTGTTCCTTGGGTGCTCACTCCAGTAATGGGGGAATTTGGGGTCATGGTCAAGGGGGGATGCCATTTTTCCTTTAGTGACCAGGGCCCACTTTTGAAAGGCGGCGGTGATGTGGGAGGGGAGTATCCGGGAGAATGAGTCTTATTTTCTTGCTGGTACGTTTAGAGGTAGAGATGTCTTTACAAGCAATGAGGCCTACGAGCTCTGATGCGAAAGCTAATGGGTAGAGATTTAATGTGGCCGTGTAGGCCGCTGCACTTTGCCTTATCAAAGACCTTTTGCGGTATGTGAAGGCGCTCGGGGATAAGCATACCTTTACACTTTCCGTCGACATTATTAATACAGGCTACTGTGTCAGTGTACACTTCAGGAAGCATAGTGTCATCTGGGGAGGATAGGGTACTCTTTTCTTGATACTCCATGAGATCAATGGTTGTGATCCAGTACTCACAATGCCCTGTGGCCGTAATGTCAGCCTGTGGGTTGGTGGGTTGGATGTCAAAGCTAACTTTGTTCCGAAGATCGACATTGTAGGGTTGGTACGCATAGGGTTGGTACGCATAGGGTTCCGAAGATCGACATTGTAGGTTGGTACGCATAGGGTCGGTACGCGTTCGCATGCTGCAGTGCTTGCGACGGCATGCGGAATTTGCCAGTGCGTGACTGTTACAATGGCTTAAATGGCTTAATTTTACGACTTAAGCCAAGTGCGTTTGGCTGAATGGCTGCTATCTGGTCTCGGCCAGCCACAAATAAATCCATGAGCACAATAATAAATGAGGGGTAAGAGCTTCCGGCTTTCAACTTTTCCTCGCCATGCCTGGTAAGCCTGTCAGATCAAATCACCGTCGTAATTAAGTATAGCCAACTTGCTGCTTGTTACACGGCCGATGCGTCACTTCCACCGGTTCGGTGTGACGCACCGTGCAGGGCCAATCTGACACTTTTTGCTGGACTTACCACATACATTTTGGTGAGAGAGAAGCTTGCAAAAATTTAGGACTTCGCAGTATTTTGAGAGATATCATACCAACCATGTCCTATACCTTCTCATTGATGGCGACAAAATTGCTGTGGCTGTTCCAGGTCTTTGCTTAGACAGCTGGTCTGTACGGTTGTCAAGTATGGGCCACTTCTTCTCGGACATATGATTCCTCAAAAGTCACCCCTATACACGTCCTTCATCTTGGCTTCCTGAAAAGACTCCTGGGTGTCAAGAAAGGTACTGATACTCACTGCGTGCTCCGCGAAACAGGTCAGATGCCCGTTTTTTTCTATTGATTCTTCAGATGCATCATACGAATCTGGAACGGTTTACTTTCTTCAAACATTCCTATTCTTGAGAAATTGTGCGGGCTGACCTTCATCAATGCAAAAAAAAGAAAATAAAAGACTCCGCTGGTAGTGATAACACAGCCAGCATGATTAAGGGAGGGGGCTACGTAGGTGCCCGCACCGCGCAAACAATTACAAAGAAATTAATGTGGATCAGGGGGGTTGTGTGCCGTAGCACCCGGACCCGATCCTTGACTGTTGTTGCTTGAGTTATATTGCAGTGCATACCTTGTTTTATGAGTGCAGATGCATGTCTGATGGAGTGTTCATTCAATATGTGTGTCAGGTTTTTAAATCTTATGGTAATCCAGATTAAGGTCTGCCAGAGGTTTATCTGTATAGTCTTTGTAGGTAGTCCCCATAACTCCAACAAGGATCATGTTAAGCTTGACTACTCTACATCCTTGTCTGTTTAGGTTGGCCATAAGCATGCTTTGCTGTGCTTTTGCTTTTTGGAGTTGGGGGTCAGGCCTAGTGTCTTCACAAAACTTCAACTTAATCAGGTGAGCCTCCCACTGGTTTGGATTCAGTTTCTTGTCTTTAGCAAGCTGTTGAAAATTTGAGTTGCGGGTGGTTACGCGAGAGGAGCACACAGTGCTAGGTAAGAATAGGATGGCGTCAGGACGAGAAGAGGATTTTAAAGCATGTGCTGTTAGTTTTGGTAGCAATCAAGAGGGTTTAATTGGCAGTGTTTCTCAGATCTAGGCCTTGCTCTGATAGTTTATCTGCGCTGCCTACGTCAGTGTAGGCAATTTGGTTGGCACCGCATGGTCCCTTTTGTAGGGCTTGGACAACTAGCACACTAGCCGTATTATGGCGTTTTATAATCATGTTCCTCATTTTAGTGTCTTGGCAGCCTGAGAGTATGTGAAGCACAATATCAGTGCAAGGGCAGATGGGGCAGTTTGCATTAAGAGAGAAGCCGTACCGGTAGCGTGTTTTTGATTAAAAATTGTAACCAGTGCGGTACCTCATAACATTACGCTTTTCGTAGAATTTGAGATTTTTATTGTTCCAAAAAGCATTTGTGGTTGGTTTATTGACCAAAGGTCTAAGGTCCTTCCAGTAGTTGTAATACCCTGTGTCTGTTGTGGCACTCCCCAGTCTGTGTGATTTGCACATTCGTGTTTTCAGCTTAGCCTTTAAATCAGAGTGTGCACGAAGCCTAGGTGTAGTTGCCCCTCTTCCGCTGGGATTCTCATCGGTGTTTTTAGCCGCAAGCCAGTAAAGGTGTGTGTATGCATTACCGTCTGGAGCTGGAGGCTGAAAGTGCACGTCATGACCATCGTCATGTAAAGCAGAGTGTTTGGCAATTGCATCTGCACATTCATTTCCGGCAATGCCACTATGGGCTTTCACTTTATCTTGCAAACAGAACTGATACATGGACTTATCAGGTTCTGCACGCGCTCCATTTTCCTGCGTCTCAGCAATTTTTGGATAATGCTGTCACGCCTAAGTTGCACAGTACGCCGTACCAAACCCCCCAGTACGCCATTCCGTACCATTCGTACCCGTTCCCGTACCGCGTGCCGGTACGGCCTGTGCAGCCGAGGGGGAGCAGAGGCTGTTTCCTGGACTAGGTTTTTGTCCTCTGGCTCTTTTTGTCCTCTGGCCTCTTGAACCTCACTTGATTTAAATATAGTTAGTTTAAATATAATAGTGACAGGGGTGGATGGATTTAAGAGGCACATCACCCAGCTGCCAACAGAGCGTGGGAAGAAACCCAAGTTTAGGTGCAGCTTCTGTAAAAATGAGTACACTAGGTACATCACACACTTTGCTGGGGTGAAGGGCAAGGGCGGCGCAGAAGCACAGGCCTGCCAGAAAGTGCCGGATGACGTGTGCACAGCAGCTCAGCAGCTCATGGGCGAGACACCAATCAGTGGCAGCGACGATTTCTTGTATGACAGAGCAGTTAGTTGGTTGACAGTTGAGAGTTTCTGTGTCTTTTTCAAAAAGCTGGATGTGCCAGTCTGTTTGATAAGCTTTAAGATTAATAGTTTTGGTAATCAATTGACAGCATGTGAGCTTTCTTAGAGGTACCATTAGAGGGGATTATTAAGAGACCCTAGTCATATCAGCATGTAACACGATGAGACCGAGAATGTCTGAGTAAACGATCCCACCAGCTCTGGGAAGGGACAGTGGTGTGGCAGCCAACCAAAGATGAGAAGTAGCATTAGCAGAGTTAGACACACGAGTATGAGCAGAGAGCGCACAGGCGTGGATGTACATAAGTGGTAGAAGCATTAGGGATTATTGCGATGCAAAGAACTCACTCCTCTGCTGGATGGTTTTTCTATCTTGGAGGCCTTCCTTGGTCCGACAGTGATTTGATCTGACAGGCCTCTTTTGTTTCAATGTTATTGGTGGTCTCTGTCAGTTGCATTTGTGGCTGAGTGCCTAGCCCTTTTCCCTTAAATAAATTTTCTGCCTAGCGCCTTTTTGGTTAGGTTACAGGCTTTATCCAAGCTTCCACTCAGATGCCCCCAAAGGCATATACAGCGATGTAACCTTAACTAACCTTAGGGTAGGGTCATGTATCACTCTTCACCCAAAAGTACTTCTAAAGTACTCAGAGACTGCTTCCATGGGCACTGCCATGTACCAAAGGTGGAGAGGATGGCAGCATTGCAGGCATGCATGTAGCAATGGAGACACCTGAGTCTGTGCAGAAACTCTCTGAGATTGAGCTCGCATTGGGTTACACAATGTTATTCAAGACGCAATAAAGAATATTCATATCCGTAGACAGTAAAAATAGCTATAGATTAGATGGAAAATCCACTTCTGGTGCAGCATTACAAGAGACTTGCTCCTACTTCAATAGTTTATGCCCCAATCCAACAATTGGTTCTTCACAAAATGTTTTGGTTTCTCAATCAACTCAGTCACCCTTCACGCTCTCCTCGTCGCAACACTAACAGACGAAGCACGAGTCGGGTGATGCATCGCGCTCAAACAAACGGTGGTTCGTTTCCAGCGCTGGCTTCTCCTTTTAAAAACACCTGGAAGAAAAACTCCTTCAGAGACTCCTTCTTGCTGCTAAGTAACATGCATAAAACATTACAATGTTGAATCAGACAAAAAAAGCTCATCAACGACAGGTAGGGTACAACCTAGGTGTTCAGCTCCATGCCAACTTTTGTGGGCTCCCTCATATACTACAACCCGCACTCACAAATTCTCTTGCTTTCTCCACCTCAACGCGCTCACTCTGCGCTCCTTTTACACAAATGTCGCAAACCGTCCAACCTTTGCTATTCCCATGCCCAGCCTCGATGCCCCTGGGCATCCCACACTGTTGCCAAACGCTCACGCTGCTGCCAAAACGCTCACACAGCCCTCCAAACGCTCACGCTGCTGCCAAAACGCTCACGCTGCTGCCAAAACGCTCACGCTCACGCTGCAGCCAAAACGCTCACACAGCCCTCTCCTTTCACACCACACTTCGACTACGCGTTGCGTTGCAAACTGCGTCGCCTTTGCTACTTCTGTGCCTAGCCAAGGTAGAGACCTTAGCTGCCAGTGAATTGCTCTCGGAATACCACGGATCCCTCTGAGGCACATCTCAAGTGCTTCCTTACGAACAGGAGCAGCGGCTGCTCTGCGCTGCAAGACTGAGCTGTGCTATGAGACTGCACACCCTAACAGTGTGAATGGGCAGACACACACACAATCATCGGGGGGGAGCACGTGTAGGGCTCCAGGATTGCACACACACACACACACCTGAAACACACCCACACACACAGACACATACACACTCTTATCACTCATCACAATTGGACGCTCTCATTGTGACCCTAAGCTGTCACACTCCACACGCACACTCACTCAGCAAGACACTGTGACCCTAAGCTTGCACACACGCACACCTGAAACACACCTACAACACACACTCAGAACTGCAATTAGGCACTCAGGCTTCCAAGCTCACAAGTCAAACTTCTTACAGAACTCGCCCCCAGCTGCAGCGCGCAGGACCCTGTCCCTGCAGTACCCTGGCACTCCGCCCTGCAAGATCAGTGCACAGGGCTTGGTCTGTGCACATGCATTTCTTGGTCTGTGCACATGCATATTTTGGTTTTTGCACATGCATATCTTGGTCTGTGCACATGCATATACACCTGGCACTCCGCCCTGCAAGGTCAGTGCACATGGCTTGGTCTGTGCACATGCATATTTTGGTTTTTGCACATGCATATCTTGGTCTGTGCACATGCACTTACACCTGGCACTCCGCCCTGCAAGGTCAGTGCACATGGCTTGGTCTGTGCACATGCATATCTTGGTCTGTGCACATGCATTTCTTGGTCTGTGCACATGCATATATTGGTCTGTGCACATGCATATCTTGGTCTGTGCACATACATATACACCTGGCACTCCGCCCTGCAAGGTCAGTGCACATGGCTTGGTCCGTGCAGGAGAAAGCTTATGGTCGTGAGATGCATGCATGGGACAGGGCTTGATCAGTGCAGGAGAAAGCTTATGGTCGTGAAGGACCTGCAGTCCGTGAGATGCATGCATGGGGCAGGGCTTGGTCCGTGCAGGAGAAAGCTTATGGTCGTGAAATGCATGCATGTGGCAGGGCTTGATCAGTGCAGGAAGGACCTGCAGTCCGTGAGATGCATGCATGGGACAGGGCTTGGTCTGTGCAGGAGAGAGATGCTGACACTAAGAAAAATTGGAGGAAAGAGGTGACTGATCCGTTTGCCCAGGGTACTGCATGAAGTCCAAGTAGCCACAAACAGGATGCCATGCCTGCCGCCTGGACACGTAACCAAACATCTCAACTCCATCCCCTATGCCACAAAATTATCACAAAGCCCTCAACTTAATCACACAGCCCTGGACTCCATCACAGAGCCGTTAAATCCATTAGAAAACCCTCCACTCCATCACAGAACACTCAACCCCATCACATAGCCCTCCACTCCATCACAGGGCCCTTGACTCCATCACAGAGCCCTCCACTCCACTCCATCACAGAGCACCCAACTCCATCACAGGGCCCTCCACTCCATCACAGAACCCTCGACTCCATCACAGAACACCCAACTCCACCACAGAGCCCTCCACTCCATCACAGAGGATTCCAGGGGGGTCACTCAAAAGGGCCGCAGACTGATGCAAGCTGATTCACAACAACGCACTTTGAGCACACTCAACACAGCTTTGAGTTAGGTCAAAACGGTGCCGAGGCAGCAGGACGTCTTTCTCCGTCTTCCTGTTTGTTTGATTCCCTCATGTTGACTCATCCATCCGTAACTGCACCACCAGCCTGCACATAACTGTAACTAACACTGCAGTTAGAATTTCCTGTGCATGTATGCACTCAACACGTGCTTGCATTCAAACACACACACACACACACTCACCGCGGCTGCAGCTTCCTGGGCTGCCAACTCATCATCTTCTTTGAGCACTGACAGATCTGTCACGTTTTTGCTGAAGATCACGCCATCATTCGTTTGCCGCCCCCTGCAGGCATACACAACCACATACACGGATCGAGCATTTAAAAATAAGTCTGACGTCTTCGCTGAAGATCACCGTGCCATTGCCTGTCATATACAGGCACTTAGACAGACGCACACACAAACACACACACACAATTACACACACACTCACATACAAACACACATATACACAGGCACGCACAAAAACGCAAACACACACACACACATGTCAAAACTCACTCACGTTGACAAAGCCGAGCCCCGCCCGTACATGCCATCAGCATCTTTTGTGGCAGAGATGATGCCAGACAAAATGACAGCACATGCGAGCAGCATGCCTCCTGACCCTATGAGCGTGCTGCGCAGCTTTGACATCACTGGCTTGACCTGCATGTATGTGGTGTGTGGTTGGCACGATGTGTGTGTCTGTGGTGTGTGTGTGCATTTGTGTGTGTGTGCGCATATGTGTGTGTGTATGTTAAAAAGTCTTTTTCTTGCCAAGTAGTCCCAAACCGCTAGAGAATATTTCAATGCACTCTACATTGCTCGTGACGTACATTGCTTTAGTTTGTACCGCAGAGAATCTAGTTTTTGCAAGGTGATTGCTTAAGGCCATTTACTTTTAGTCTTCTGTGAGTGCCTTCTGGGAGTGGTGACAGAGCGGGACGCAATGTTGTGAATTTTGAAGCACGGGATGTATTATACACAGGGGTATGTATAAACAAACCACACCCATTCTTTGGCCCAGCAGTTCTTCCCAAACAGACTCCAGGCTTACACACTACAATGCTGACACGCTTTCTACATTACATAACAATTGCAAATCACGCCCAGGGAGCACTTGAAGACTTCAAGCTAAAGGTAAAGCATACAGCTACTAAGCAAGTGCGCGCGTCCGTGCACACACACGCACACACACACGCGCACACACACACACACAAGGCACATGCACATATGCAAACAAACACACGCGTGCTTGCTACTGTGCACAATTTGACATCGCTCTTTCCCTTCACATGTCCAGCAGCCTGTTTCATGTATGCACCTTGTAAATGCACACACAAAATATTCATGCACACACCACAAGCGACAGGTGCCTGCAACTTTGCACACTTTGGTAGGGCTCTCACCTCATACATGCCCAGCAGCCTGTCACGTGTCAGCACTTCAGGGGGCTTCACAAACACCTCTCCGTCGTACCACCCCGTTTCTTCATAGTCCACAGCCTGCAGGGTAAAATAGTTTGTGAGCATTGTTCATTTTCAAAGCCCGTCTCCCCATATCTCATATGCAGTCCACAGCCAACAGGGTAAAACCCACAGCCAGCAGGAAATATGGGATCCACAGCCAAAAGGATAAAACTTATGAGTTCAGTGTGAACACCTGAACTCAGGTTCTTGAAGTGTAGCGTAAAGTGAGATGATTTCACTGTCTGGTTTTCTCAGGTTTCTGCTTCCCTTCTCTATTCTTTTTATTCCTTGGAGAACACAACTTTCTCTTTAGCATACTTCTATCTATTCTAGGTCGCTTCCTGCAAGGCGCTATGCGCCCCAATAATTCTCGACCCACGGCCCAGTGGGCCCTTGTCTCATGGTTCCTGTCACTCCTGACGCTTGAGACTCTTGACTCTGTTGCAATGTTTGCTGGTGGCTCGCTGCAGCCCTGATGGAGGAGGCTGCAACCTGGCTTGTACACAGCGGGGCACTCGCTATTGTTATATTGTTATATGTCCGAGCTCGCCGCTGACACTTATGTTCTCCTCTCCCGCACCTTTGTCCACACCACGCTGACCTTTTCTTCGACCCTGTTGAGTTTCATGAGAGCGCACGTCGTATCTCTGGCTCGGGGACTCGTCGTCGGGGCAGCCGTCATTGATTCCGGGCTTACGTTTGACACGCACCTTTTTGCGCCTGACTTTTCGTACCCTACTACCACACGACCCACAGCCAGCAGAAAAAAT
>Ga0307968_1000238_pt1:27500-36240 | contig 36240 bp, 54 predicted proteins | sample OrgLakmetagen650_FD_201834 | JGI IMG/M metagenome (GOLD analysis project Ga0307968, IMG submission 201834) | Saline water microbial communities from Organic Lake, Antarctica - #650 | ecosystem: Environmental > Aquatic > Non-marine Saline and Alkaline > Saline | place: Antarctica...
GGACCCCATAGTAATACATAGCCCTGAGGTTTGTGCGAGTGTGTGCCTTAAAATGCGTGTGTATATCTATGTGTGTATGTGATGTTTGCACGTATTGATAACTCAAAATGTAAGTGCATTATGAAAACATTGAAGAGAGCTTATCCAGCACCAAAATAAGGGCAAAATGATGCGTGTAATAATACGCGCGCAGGCCATTCAAAAGATGAGGGCGGCAGGTAATTTGGCTGCCCGAGCCCTGACTTACGGAGGCAGCTTGGTACGTCCAGGAGTCACCACGGACGAAATAGACAAAGCGATGCACCAGTGAGTGTCTGGATTGTGGTCTTTTGGAGTGGGTAGTGAGTGCACTGAAAATGAGAGGCGGCTTGCTGTGGTGGTGGCTTTGGACAAAGTGTTGCACCAAAGTATTGGCTATGGTTGGCTAAGTATTGGCTATGGTTGGCTAAGTATTGGCTATGGACAAAGTATTGGCTATAGACCAAGTCTTGGCTACGGACAAAGTATTGCACCAAAGCATTGTGTGTGTTGGAGTGTGGTCTTTCGGAGTGGGTAGTGAGTGGATAGAATATGAGAGGCGGCTTGGTGCATCCAGGGTTGGCGATGGACCAGGTTGACAAAGCGATGCACGAGCGAGTGCGTTATTATATTTTGTGTTTGGAGCGTGGTCCTGTAGATGAAGTGGAAGAGGATTAGAGGTAGTTTTGTCCAGGGTTGGCGATGGACCAGCCTAACAAAGCGATGCACGAGTGAGTGCTTCAATTGTGGTTTTGTCAAGTGAGTGGTTAAAAAATTGGGTCAAGTGAAAGGCAGGGTATGCTGAAGGGGGATGCTGGGTATGCTCTGATTTAGTGAAGTGAAAGGCTGGAATTTGTGGGTTCTATGGTGAGCAAGCTCTGGTCAGACATAGGTTTGGCCAGAACCAAATGTAATGGCCAGAACCAAATGTAATGGCCAGAATTAAATGTAATGGTCAGGACCAAATGTAATGGCCAGAACCCATTGTAATGGCCAGAACCAAATATAATGGCCAGAACCAAATGTAATGGCCAGAACCAAATGTAATGACCAGAACCAAATGTAATGGCCAGAATCAAATGTAATGGCCAGAACCAAATGTAATGGCCAGAACCAAATATATCCGGCGTATGTGCGGTATTTTTGGCAGGGAAATCACCAATTATACGGTCATGTACGGTGTGTATATACGGTTCTGACCAACCCCAGTCATATACTAGTTACCTTAGTGAGAAATGAGATCATCTGCTACTATTTGAGAAGCCCTGTAGTAATGGCCTGCCAAAATACATGTCTTCTCAGGTCGACCCTTTTAAAGCGAGTACTTGCGGGGCAGCTACTCGTCCCACAAACCCAAATGATAACATTCTCTACTAGCCCCTGCAAGCTCGAATCAACCCCACAATTGCAAACATTAGCAGGCGCTATATTTTCACAAGTTCAGCTCGCCTTATCCACGTATTTTGTTCTGCAGGATCATCACAGAACAACAACGCGTAGTAGCCCTTGTGCTCGAAGCACGGCAGGCCAACCGATCTCGTGCTCTGAACAACAAGTTTTGCTTAACAGCTTCATCATCAAAACACAACGCGTAGTAGCCCTTGTGCTCGAAGCACGGCAGACCACCCGATCTCGTGCTCTTAAAAGCGTATTTTGTTCTGCAGGCTCATCATTGACAACAACGCATAGCCCTTGCACTTGAAGCACGGCAGGCCAATTGATCCCGTGCTCTTAACCACGTGTTTTGCTTAACAGGTTCATCATCGACAATGACGCGTACCCCTCGTGCTTGAAGCACGGCAGGCCATTCGATCTCGTGCTCTGAACAACATGTTTGCTTAACAGGTTCATCATCGAAAATGACGCGTACCCCTCGTGCTTGAACTACGGCAAGTTCCCCAAGAGCGTGTGCACGAGCGTGAATGAGTGTGTGTGTCATGGCATCCCGGACAGCAGGCCTCTGCAGGTGAGTGAGTGCGTGTGTTGTGTTGTGTGTGTCCATGTTTCTGTGTGTGAATGAGTGTGTGTGTCATGGCATCCCAGACAGCAGGCTTTTGCAGGTGAGTGAGTGAGTATGTTGTGTTGTGTGTGTCCATGTTTCTGTGTGTGAATGGGTGTGTGTGTCATGGCATCCCAGACAGCAGGCCTTTGTAGGTGAGTGAGTGAGTGAGTGTGTTGTGTGCCCTTTCCCAGGTGTTCACGTGCAGGGTTGGCCAGAACCATATATATATACATGGTGTACATACAGTGTTTTTGGCAGGGAAGTCACCAAATGTACGGTCATATACGGTGTTTATGTGTTTATACACGGTGTTTTTGGCAGGGAAATCACCAAATATACGGTCATATACGGTGTTTTTACGCGGTGTTCTTGGCAGGGAAATCACCAAATATACGGTCATACACGGTGTTTATACGCGGTGTTCTTGGCAGGGAAATCACCAAATATACGGTTATACACGGTGTTTATACACAGTGTTTTTGGCAGGGAAATCACCAAATATACGGTCATATACGGTGTTTATACACGGGCCTGGCCAACCCTATTTATGTGTGTGCACAGGTTTGAGCAAGTGTTTGTGTGTGCATGCTTTGGCATCCCTTGTTTTCATTTTCACCTCATTTTGTTGAGGTGCGCACACAAGCGCTAACAAGTGCTGAGTATGCAGACAGTGAGCCATTTCCTGTAAGCTTGAGCCTGAAACTGTTACGATAGGGTTGACCAGAACTGAGCACCATCATTGACCTTTTTCTCTGCCACTTAAAATCGTATATGCACTGTGTATCCATGGATTTGGCAGACACCACGATTCACGCACATAGCAGAAGTTACTTTTGACTTGTTTTATCTGCCTGAGCAGAGACATCTTGTACAAATCATAGACGCCACAGGACGCTCTTGACACACACACACACACCTGTTATGACCATGCAATGCAGCACAGTTGTTTTGTGCGTTCTATGCATTTGCACAGGATGGTGACCTCATCAACATCGACGTGACTGTATACTTAAACGGCTATCATGGGGACAACGCACGCAATTTTTATGTTGGTGAGCTACCTGTATGTGTGCCTGCGTGGGTTATTTGTTTTTGTGTGTGTACAGGTGTGTGCGTTAACTTGTGTGTGTTAACATGTGTGTGTGTGTGTGTGCGTGTGTGTGTGTGTGTCGGTGATCATGGGGACAACGCGCACAACTTTTATGTTGGTGAGCGACCTGTATGTGTGCGTGTGTTTGTGTGTGTAAATATATGTGTGTGCAATTATGTGTGTGTGTGAGCGTGCGTGCTCGTGATGCTTACATTGGTACCAAATGATGCGTGTTTCTAGCATGGTTAAGTAGGTACCTTAAAACCGAAGAAGAGCTTATTGCATCGTAACGTGGATATAGTTATACTTCGAAAGTAGAGCTTAAGGCTCAAAGTGCACTTAGTTTACACTGTGCGCGCTGAATTTCCCTGCTGAAAAGGTTGCACTGTACATGCTTATATATGTGTAGTTCTGGCTAAGCCTGTTTGTGAACGCAAGTATACAGTGCGGTCAGCAGGGACATTTCGTTTATGCCATATCCTGTGTGACTAGCCACCCACTTACTGTAATGTCCTAGGTGAACATCCACTCCCCTGCATGTACGTTGTGTCTCAGGCCAATCCTAGTCGTACACCGTGTGTTTATGGTCGTACACTGTGTGTTTATGGTCGTACACCGTGTGTTTATGGTCGTACACCGTGTGTTTATGGTCGTACACCGTGAGTTTATGGTCGTACATCGTGTGTTTATGGTCGTACACCGTATGTTTATGGTCGTACACCGTGAGTTTATGGTCGTACACTGTGTGTTTATGGTCGTACACCGTATGTTTATGGTCGTCCACCGTGTGTTTATGGTCGTACACCGTGTGTTTATGGTCGTACACCGTTTGTTTATGGTCGTACACCGTGAGTTTATGGTCGTACACCGTGTGTTTATGGTCGCACCGTGAATTTATGGTCGTACACCGTGAGTTTATGGTCGTACACCGTGAGTTTATGGTCGTACACTGTGAGTTTATGGTCGTACACCGTGAGTTTATGGTCGTACACCGTATGTTTATGGTCGTACACGGTGTGTGTATGGTCGTACACCGTAAGTTTATGATTGTACACCGTGTGTTTATAGTCGTACACCGTGTATCTATATACTGGTGTGCTTGCACAGCTCTGGAGCATAGTCATATACCGTGTATTTATATAGGTGCGCTTGCACAGCTCTAAAACCATAATCATACACCGTGTTTTTATACGGTGTGCTTGCACAGCTCTAGGGCCCACCGTGTGTTTATGGTCGTACACCGTGTATCTATATACTGGTGTGCTTGCACAGCTCTGGAGCATAGTCGTACACTGTGTTTTTATACGAGTGTGCTTGCACAGCTCTAAAACCATAGTCGTACACCGTGTTTTTATACGGGTGTGCTTGCACAGCTCTAAAACCATAGTCGTACACCGTGTTTTTATACGTGTGTGCTTGCACAGCTCTAAAACCATAGTCGTACACCGTGTTTTTATACGTGTGTGCTTGCACAGCTCTAAAACCATAGTCGTACACCGTGTTTTTATACGGGTGTGCTTGCACAGCTCTAAAACCATAGTCGTACACCGTGTTTTTATACGGGTGTGCTTGCACAGCTCTAAAACCATAGTCATACACCGAGTATTTGTACGGGTGTGCTTGCATAGCTCTAGAGGCATAGTCATACACTGGTGGAGGAGCTTTACGGTACTCGGTACCAAAGTGGCTCCTTTTCCTTGATTAATATGGGGAGTGGCTTTCACTGCCTGCGTAGTTTTTTCTTTTTTCTTTTTCTTTTTCAAACTTGTGTGTGTGTATACGGGTGTGCTTGCACAGCTCTAGGGCCCACAGTGGCCAACAAGGACCCAAACCAGGCAAAGACGGGTGTGCTTTGCCGCGGTGCTGGTCGTGGAATTGCTTTGCTTCTATATACCTGGCCGCCTTGTACAGAAGACTGTATGATGCATCACACTGTATGATGCTGTATGTATGAATCACTGTATGTACGGTCTATATATACTGTGAACTATACATATGGACTATTTATACTGTTGACTATACATATGGACTATATATATATACTGTGAACTATACATATGGACTATACATTCTGTGTGCATGAATCACTGTATGATGCTTTCCTTATGACTCACCTCGCAGGAAAATGCCACGCCAGAGCCTAAGGAGCTGCGCGCAAACTCATGGGTGCCTGCATGTGCTTGTCTGGAGCTGACAACATTTGCATGTATCCGTGATCGCAGGCTTAGTTTGCTGCTTACATATTCCTCACTCACACTCACACAGGCAACGTCTCGCCGGAAGTTAAGAAGCTGGCTGAGACCTCATCCAAAGCGTTGCAGAGCGCCATCAATATATGCAAACCAGGCGTGGCCTACAAAGAGATTGGGAAGGTGCGTGTGTGTGTGTGAGCACGCGTGTGCGTGAGTGTGTGTATGTGTGTGCTTTTGTGTTGCATGTTCGTGAGAGTATGTATACGTGCGTACGTGTACGCGTGCACGTGTGTATGTGTGTGTGTCTGTGGGTGTGCATGTGAATGTATATATGTGGGGGGGGCGGAGGGAGCAGTCCATGACAAAGTTTGGTCGTCAAATTGTTGAGTAACCACCAATAACAGCGCATTTTGTAGGTTGTGTGTCAGTTGATGTGTGTTTGAAATAAAGTAGTACAGCCGCAAGGTACATAAAGGGTTCTATTCCGGCTTGTATCCACCGAACTGCTGGAAGGGGATTTTACACTTGTGCCGACACCAAGCATAAAAAGGATGGTTAGCAAAGCGCAAGCTGTGCCAAGAGAGTACTAACTGACGTTCGGTTGCACTCGCCTCCAAGAACTAGAGAACTTCTGCATGCTGCAGAGTACTCAGGTTCTGCTGCTTCTTGTCTACTGGTCTTTTGCTGTGACAGTGATCTTCCTGCTTGTCTCATTCCTTCTCTTGTTGCTTGCCCCTATCTTGACATTTCTCTTCTGTTAAGTCATGAGGGACGCACCACATGTTTTTGCGTACTTGCTGCTTTGATGCTTTCCCGTTGTCTCTCTTCTCTGCCAGCAGAGGACAGACATTGCAAATAAAAAAGGAGTGTGTCCCTCAAAGCCAAAGACCTTCGTGGCCGTGGAGCAGTCGCAAACCTTGGACACCACTTTCTTTCGTTCCTCATTTGCAGCTAGTGGAGGGCATTGCGAAGGAAAATGGCTTCAATGTAGCCAAAGGCTTGTGTGGCCATGGAGTGGGCAAAAACTTCCACATGCAACCCACCATCTTGCATTTCAAGAACGACGAGCCAGGCGTGATGCAAGCTGGTCAGACGTTCACCATTGAGCCCATCCTGGTACAGGTGAGCACGCAGTAAAACACACACACATACACACACAAAAACCACGCAGGCAGTTAAAATTACTGCTCGCATAATAAACAATGGAAAAGGAGCCACCCTGGTACCGGGTACCGCATGACTCCTCCACAAATGCAGTATCACATTGCTCCCTCCCTGGGTCTTTCCTCTTAGAAGAGTGTAAGTTATAAACCGGATAGTGTCCATTCTGTTACAGGTGAGCACGCAGTGACCAAAAAAACAAAAACATAGGGAGTTAAAATTACTGCTCACATTAACTAAGGTTAAGGGCCACTTTGGTACCGGGTACCGCATGACTCCTTCACAATTGCACAACTCATATTGTTCCCTGGATCTTTTATAGAAGAGTGTAAGTTATAAACCAGATAGAGCCCATCTGCTGCAGGTGAGCACACAGTGATACAGCATTACATTGCTCCATGAGCCTTTTGTAGAAAAGGATTTGCCGTGAGCCATGTTAAAAATACAGAGCTCATCCTGCTGCACGTGCAATATTATCGCAGCTTGAAAAGGAGGCAATATATTTTGTGTGGGGAGCACTTAAATCATAAGGAGTCGACCAATGCAGGCAGGCAAGCATCGTAATAATGCAGGCAGGCAAGCTTGTCAGACGTCCTCTGCAGAGGCCATCTCAACCCTAGCGTGGGGTTCGGTAGTCAGGATCCTCCTCAAACTAAAGCAGGCACGGGAGCGCCTCCGCAGAGTCCATCTCAACCCTAGCGTGGGGTTCGGTAGTCAGAATCCTCCTCAGACTAAGGCAGGCACGGTGGGAGCGGTGTAATGCTGAGGTAGTGCAAGCAGTGTTTGCTTAGTAGACCTTTCTATAGGCTAGCACTGAGTGACTGTGTGGTGGAGAGCACGCAGGTTCAGTGCTGTAGGGCTGGCTATGAGACACGGTAGTTTTTGTGGATTGGCAGTGGCCGAGATGGGTGGTCATCCCTGTAGACCCATAGCTTAGCTTTGCAATGTCTGTGCCTGGTGCTCTTGCTTGTTTGAGGCTGGTACTCCAGTCTCTTTGTGACTTTTTTCTGTTAGACCTCTCTGACTTGGCCTTTTTTGTCTGCTGGTAAAGGAGTTTTACGGTTCTCGGTATTAAAGTGGCTTTCTTTTCCTAATTCAATGTGGGGAGTGGTTTTCAATGCCTGCATAGTTTATCTTTTCCATCTCGACCTGTTGAATTAATAATTCTTCCTGATAAGGCTTGATTGGTCAATTCGTCTGGGATGTGGAGCTGACATTGTGCTGGGTAGTGTAAAAAATGAAACGCACACCTTTAAATTAGGCCAACCTTTGAATTGCCTGTGCAGGGAGCTGACACATCGAAAACATGGGATGATGAGTGGACAATGGTGACCAGGGATGGAGGCTTAACAGCTCAGTGCGAGCATACAATCCTCATCACCGACACGGGAGCAGAAATTTTGACGCAGTGTTGACATGCATCCTGCGTCTCACGTGTTATTTTGCCTTGTTGGTTTGTTACTTGGTGAACCGCTATGTGCACAATAACAAGCTGGCCACTGTCATTCTTGGTTTGCCATACCTTTTTCTAGTAATGAACGATGAACATATGCCGACTACTGTACCACAGCATTTTTATCTTGATCTATCCAAGCATGCTATGTGCAATGTTAATAGGTTCCGTTTGCGTGTGCATACTTTGAGAGTGGAGGCAGCAGCGTTGCTGCAGGGTACTTCTTTTGTGTGTGACCAATGCCCTGATGAAGCTGAACTTGTTCAGAACGAGGAGCACGTTCTTCTATTTTGCCACGATCTTCAGGTCTGTGACTTCTTTTTGATTGCACCTTATTATGAAGACTTCTTGGCAGCCCGACCTGATTTGCGGCAATAAGTCAACAACCAGCTGTACCTATTGTCAGTTTTCAGCAGCTTTTTCTTGTAGCTCGAGCTCATTGTTTTTTAGTGGCTGGCCAAAACCAGTCAGCCGCCAAACAACCTGGCTGATGGTCACTCCCTAACACCATATGTTATGTGATAACTTGTTTTAACTTGCTAAGCTGTAAAGCAATGATCACGAAGTATAATCTCAGTGGAATCTCATGATGTGTCCTTTGTTAAGCACAACATCCTCTTGTCTAATCGGTTAGTAACAAACAGGTTGACTAACACGAATTCAATGCTGTATTACAATGGTTACAATGGTTACAATTGGGGGTGACCTTCAGCCAGGTTGTTTGGCTGATCGGCTGCTGACTGGTCTCGGCCAGCCACAAATAAATCCATAAGCTCAGAAAGAAAAAGAAAAAGTCAATTGTTCTGCTGAGAAAGGAAATCATG
>Ga0307968_1000241_pt1:0-20000 | contig 36180 bp, 49 predicted proteins | sample OrgLakmetagen650_FD_201834 | JGI IMG/M metagenome (GOLD analysis project Ga0307968, IMG submission 201834) | Saline water microbial communities from Organic Lake, Antarctica - #650 | ecosystem: Environmental > Aquatic > Non-marine Saline and Alkaline > Saline | place: Antarctica: Organic...
GCAAGCCTTGATCCGATCCTTCTGGCTGCTTTCCTATTATTTGGCCTTTCACTCGCTTGTACCGAGTGCTAGCAAGCCTTGATCCGATCCTTCTGGCTGCCTTCCTATTATTTGGCCTTCCACTCGCTTGTACCGAGTGCTAGCAAGCCTGGTTTTGATCCGTCTGGCTGCTTTTCAAATATACAATATTTGTCTTGAGCACCACGTGTCGTCCCCTTCACATGCAGAACACACACACACACACACACACACACACACACACACACGCAGTGCACCCACACAGTACACTTACAAACACATACACACACATACACACGCAAAATGTACTGCTTCCTAGCTGGTCGACACGTGCACGCGCACACACAGACACATACACACATACACACACACATTCACACAACACACACACACATACACAAACACCATACAACACGCACACGCGCCCCCGTACACTTCAGTGAGAACTCAGAAGCTGGGACCGAGCCGATGCTTCCAGACCCAACAGCAAGGCCCTACGAGAGGGTGCAGGTGCCTTTAAATTTTGGCTATGAAGGCCGTCAAGGAGGCAACATAAATGAAGCTCGCAGTGTCATCTCCCCCTTTGGCAGCTTACAGCCGCCATTTAACAACCCAGTGGATGCAGGGCTACAAGGTGATGTTGCTGAAGGTGATGGTTGCCTCAAGCCCCCAGGGTTAATAGCCAGAGTGGATGCAGGGCCACATGGTGATGTTGAAAAAGGTGACGGTTGTCTCAAGCCCCCAGGGTTAATAGCCAGAGTGAATGCAGGGCTACATGGTGGTGTTGTTGAAGAAGGTGACGGTTGTCTCAAGCCCCCAGGGAGAAAAGCCAACCTTCAACTGTATTCCTGAGGAATGCAGGGCTGCAGGGGGAAGGAGAGCAAGAGGGTCATGCACGCGCACACATACTTAAAAACACACTCAATCATACGCACACCTACATGTCTACACACACAAACATACACACACCTACATGTCTATACAAACAAACACGCAATGTCTACACAAACACAAAAACACACACGCCTAAACACATACCCTTTCACACACACACAAACACACACACACACACATACACACACACACACACACCCTTTCACACACACACAAACACACACACTTTCACACACACACAAACACACACACACAAACACAAACACACACACACACACGCACAGGGCTACAAGGAGGAGCAGAGCAAGAGGAGCACGACGAAACACCACTGCCTTTTGGCAGAAACGGCAGCATGATGCGACCTTCTAGGCCTGGAGGGGAATTGTTTGAGCCGGAGGTGGAGGAGGCTCTCTTCAAACACAACTTGCAAGAGGGGATAGGAGAGGGGGCAAGAGAGGAACAGGGGGGTGGACGAATCAGCTTGGACTCGACCATTCAGACACATCATGGGTCTCAATAGCAGGGGGGTGGACGTCTCAGCATCGATTTGACTGTTCAGCCACATTATGGGCGTCAATTGCGGGGGGAATGTACAGTTGGTGTGAATTTTGCCATCAGCCACATCACGGGCCTCAACAGCAGGGGGTTGGACAGTTGGTGTGAATTTGACCGCTCACACGCATCATTAGGTTGATGGGAGAATTAGGTGTGCTGATGTCATCCAGGGCCGTTGGTTGTTGGTGTTAGGGTTCCATGCAGGTATTAGCTAGGACTGTGCAATGTATGTATAGGTATGCAAGAAGTTGGGAAGGGTAACTGCAGCCTGATGCTCCTGCAATGGATGTGGTATCCTGCAATGGATGTAGGTATGCAAGAAGTCGGGAGGGGTAACCGCAGCTTGATGCTCCTGGGCTGTGTGTGTGCGTGTGTGTGTGCGTGCGTGCGTGCGTGCGTGCGTGCGTGCGTGTGTGTGTGTGTGTGTATGTGTGTGTGTGTGTGCGTGCCTGTGCAACGTAGACCACCGCCTGTTGCTGCAGTGGGAGGAGATATGTCGCGAAATTGTGTACAAAAATATAATCGCAAAGCAAGCCAGGCCCCATTCTTTTAGCGAGCATGCCGCGGGCTTTTTGGTGGTGTTTCCTGAAGTGCCTCGTCAGTGTGCAATGCTACTGCCAACCTTGGATTCCTCAAAGCTGAACCTTCTACTTCCCTACATGAGTGTTTACACACAGCACACATATTGTGTTTACACACAGCACACACACAGCATACAGTAGTTCCTAGTGTCATAGTGTTTACACATTGTAGTTCCCTAATAGTGCTTACACACAGCACACATATTGTGTTTACACACAGCACACAGTAGTTCCTAGTGTCATAGTGTTTACACATTGTAGCTCCCTAATAGTGTTTACATAGTTCCTAGTTGCCTCTTATCATCCCTGAGTCCCCAGGCATCATGCTCTTGAAACATCCTTGGTTTAGGCGCTCAGCGTATGTATACAAATGGGCACTGAGGTTATGACTTGACCGACTTCTCAGTTTAGGCGCTCAGCGCAGGTAAACAGAATTTACAGAACGTACATATAAAGCCATCAATTAAGATGCATGACTGCTAGGCTGCGTATGTAAAACATGTTAAATTTGTGACAATTGTTGTTGTAGCACCACACCTGTAACACCTACAAAAAAATCTGGAAAGGGAAAAAAAGGCGCAACGCTGTTTGTGACCTTGCAGCACTGATTAAAACTAGAAAAACAATCAAGCATCTGCCAGGACCAACCGATTGATTAAATCATAGAGGATCTTAAATGAGTAGATGTGCTGAGTCTTATACTTTGCAGTGACCGTAATTTGATCTGACAGGGAATCATCAGCGCAGGTATACAAGTGAGCCTAATGACTCGACCCGCTACTTGCAAGGAGCGCTGCAGCACTAGCGCACTCTGTCTCTGTCCATCTCACTCTCACTCTCTCTATTTCTCTTTCTCTCTCTCTCTCTCTCTCTCTCTCTCTCTCTTTCTCTCTACGCTCAGTTTGACATTTTGCTTACAAAGTACGATGCAGCGTGTCCGTTCTTATGGAGCTTTTTGGTTTGGCCTATTGCACACCAAAAGGCTTTCTGTTTGGCTTCAAGTTGCTGAGATGTCTTTGCGTTGCGAAGATGTGCTGTGGAGCGCAATGGACGCCAAGATGCACAAGGAACTCACAGAGTTATTAACTGAGTTTAAAGATAAAGCCATCAGTCAAAACGTCCGCCAAGCAAGATGCACTATAGACCTCACACACGTGTTGTGTTGCAAGAGGAAATCATAAACCACCTGGGCACTGACTCGTCGTCGCAATGGCTCTACTGAAAAATCAGTAGAGCAACCTTACTTGTTCAGAGCAACCTTATTTGTTCAGTAATGGAAATTGACTAATATAAGCAAGCAAAATTTCTCCTTGAAGCACACTTAAAATGACCCACATGCATGAATGTAGCTGCAGGCTAACTGCATTGTTTGTTTAGTTTGGATTACAAAGGCCTCCAGCCTGGCATGGCGGCTTAACCTATAGGTCCCAACAAATAAATCAATCAAAAAGATCAACCAACAAATAAATAATTAAAAGATGCATGAATTTAGCTGCACGCTAACTGCATTGATTTTCCTTTCTTTTCCATTTGACGCATTTGACGCTGACCAGCAGCACTTTTGTGCACAATGCATAACGTAAAAGGGTCGATTGTGTCACGACGATTCATGGTACCAGCTTAAGCGTGGACTGCAAGTATGAGCCCCCCCATAAAGGTGTGTTTAACGTCTCCTCCCTCTCCACGCGAGAAGGAAGTGACGGCTCAAGCAACGCACCGAGGATATGGTATCGTACTCAGACAAGTCTGAAAAAAACAGCGAGTTTGTTACAATAGGACCATCTAAACTGGCCAAACAACCAAATAACCGTAAAACCGTTACTCACATCATCCACTGGCTTGCAAAAGAAGACATAGAAGACCAAACACAAACTTTTGAGTTCATTGTGAGACACCTAAACTCAGGTTCTTGAAGTGTAGCATAAAGTGAGATGATCTCATTTTCTGGTTTTCTCAGGTTTCTGCTTCCCTTCTCTATTCTTTTTATTCCTTGGAGAACACAACTCTCTCTCTTTAGCCCCCCCCCCCCCTCCCTCACCCCTTTTCTGTATTTTAGTCTAGTTTTCTCCCGTTTCTCCAATTTCTCTCTTAGTTGTTGTGTTTTCCTTGGTAATAATGACAGAACCCATAATCATACCCATACAACAAACATGGCCCATTCTCCTCCCCCAAAGCTTTGGTACCTACGAAACCACCGTGACGCCCTTCAAGCACGCATGCATTTTCTCCATAAACTGGGAATTGCCAAAACTGAAGCGAACTACCATGCGTACTACCAGACCCTCATAAAGGACGGCACTGCCAATGGGGCCACTAGCAATGCTTACCTAACATCATCCGATGTCCCCTTTAACACAAATTGTATCATTATGAAATACAGAACAAATCAGTGCGGCAGAGCATGACATTTTTCTTTAATCCAGGTGACACTAGCATTTTCCAAAATGAGTTACTTGTGTCTTTCTCGACAGCGCCTTCCTTGATCAGTTCTTGGTATTTTGTGTAGCACTTTGCAGGTTGGTGGTTTGATACCTTTTTTGATACAGGACCTAGTGTGTGTTGGATGTGCATATGTGCTTTTACAGATCTGAGAAAATGGAGAGCATGTCTGCTGGAGGCCCTGGTTGGCAGGTGTTAAGAGTATCTGGTAGGCAAGAAGCTGGGGGAGGGTTTTCCACCCTTGCTGGCCAGAATACAGATGATTGGGTTTGGGCGTTGGTGTTAATGCGTATATCATGGCCACTTTGATTTTCCACAGAGCACTTCGCAATGGCATCAGCGCACTCATTCCCTAGGATGCCAGCATGAGCTTTAACCTTGTAGAGATGGATGGCGTCTTTATATAGCTGGGTGTGGTGTACAATGGTTTCTAGGTGTTTGGCATGTCTATGTCGTTTCACGCGCTGTGGGTAGAGGATGCTATTTCTTATTTGCCAGAATGCACCAGCACTGTCTGTTGCGACATAAGTGTGTTCATTTATCAAAGCAGCAGCAATTCCAGCATTTCAGTGGGGATCAGATGGTTGGGAGGCAAAAGCCTGCACACCACCAGGATTATTGCTCAGATGTTTTTTGGTGTTGTGTTCAATGTCTCGTCTCATCTGTATGATTTTTTGTTGCAAATCTGATAGCATGTAGGCTTTATTTTGTCATGAGTGCTTGTAGACCAGTAGCTCTGAGGCTATGGAGTGGGTTCCACATTATCTAAGGAAAATAAGGACCAGGTACCGTTAAACACCTCTACCACAGCCCAGAAAAGAAGAGAAAAAGAGTTGATGAGGATCACAAGGGTAGCAGGCTTGGCCTGAAACCGGCTCCAGAAGAGAGTTGGTGTTGATATTGGACAGGGCAGGTCTTGTCTTGTACGGACCAATTTAGCAGCGTAGTTGACAGATTGCACATTGCACAAGACCCAAGTCCTTGAAAGGCTCTAGCGTATGAGAGCAGGTGATACCACTGTACTCAAAAAGAATGACGTAAAGAGTGGACAGAAAGGCTCTTTGAAGTACGCTGCGGAGATACCTGTGCTGTTCCTTCATGGGGTTCGAAGTTCAGTTGTCTCTGCTAGTGTCCTTACAGCACACTGATAAGGTGGATATCGCATTGAATTTGCCCAAATCGTTAATTGGTGCCGGCTGGGGATGGTGGCTTATTTCCTGGCGGTGCTGCTGATACGCTGGCAGTATCCCTCAATTGCCCTCTGCACTCAGAAAGTCCCCCTCGTTTCCTTTGGGTTGTTGCCTTTGTGATGGTAGCAACCAGCACAGCCTATGGACGGCAAAACGGCTGGAGAGATCTCTTTTACTCAAGAAGCTGGATGGAAAAAAATCACCCTGGCATTTTCATTGCTCAAGCGTTTGGAGGTCTACATAGTCGGTTATTCATCTGCATGTATTCATGGATACATAGAAGGACTTCAGGGAGTCTGTTCTGCTCGTTTTGCTCATGGCTTTTGTAAGCTTGCTGCATGCATGAGAAATCTCATTACTATATTCATCGTATGAATGGGCTGTTTCTACTGGAGGAACAACATTTTCCATGAACAGAGGCTCTGAGTGGCTTGCGCCTGGCTCAGAAATCAGCACCAGATTGGACATAATAATGTGTGGCTTTGCATCTATTGTAGTGCAGGAAGCAAAGCACCGTCCATTCTTGAACCATGCCAGTAGTTTTTATACCATAGAACTCCTTGCTGTCCTCTTTAAGCATGCATCAGGGCTTGCTGCCATCTTAAGAACTTTATTTTGCCACAGCAAGCACCAAAGTAAACATACAGGCAAACAGAAAGAGGGAGAGAGACACACAGAGAGAGAGAGAGAGAGAGAGAGAGAGAGAGAGAGAGAGAGAGAGAGAGAGAGAGAGAGAGAGGAGGAGGATGCAGAAGGCAAGCCTCGCCGATTTGTGTGTGCTTGCAGGAGCCGGACAAACCTTGGGCTTTACACCTTTGATACGGAAAATCTTGTGTAACGTCTCATGAAAATCTCGTGAAAATTCCATGTAAAAATTGACACAAGCTCCCAAAGACTGGTACTCAAAGCTTGTTCTTGCAATCATCCCTCCTTTTTCCGTTGGCCCGCACCCTCACAAAGCAAAACGACCGCATCTCGTGCACCTTGACCCCATTCTTGAACAGGTGATACTTGACGAGATTCTCAGACACAAGGCCCTTGTCTGCTCTTTCTCTATGTGTTTGTGGTGACCACCTGGAGTGTACCAGGTCCCACGCGCTGTCTATCCTATTCACCCAGATCTTGATGGCTCTTTGCTCCCCCATTGCGAACCGATCCATAAATTTAACTGCCAAGGTGTTGTTGTCGGGTACCTGCAAGGTTTGAAAAAGAAATATGAAAGGAGTTGTGTGGTTTGGGGCCTTCTTTCCTGAATTTGTGGAACACCCTCAATGGAACCATATATAATAATTGCTAGAAACGAAGACATTGTGACAAGAACCTCCATGAACTACTATGCAAAAAATGAATTGTGTTAGCAGGTAATTGATGTGTCAAAGTGAATGTGCTGTTTGTGGGACCTGCCAGTGGAAGGTGGCAGCCTGCACGCCCGCTATGAACTATTGGAGTTCGACTTGGCGAATCCCGACCACACATATTGAATGTTGATGACGCAGCATCTTACCATCATACCAGCCTATCTTGCTCCCTCCTTAGAGTTTGTAAAGAAAATAAAAAACTACGCAGGCAGTGAAAAACCACTCCCCACGCACATTAATTGAGGAAAGAGAGCCACTTTGGTACCGGGTACCGTAAAACTCCTTTGACAATGTAAAAAGAAAAAGACATATGGGGACCGGGAGGGTTGCAGGCTTGACCTGAAACCGTCTCCTGATGAGAGTTGGTAATTGTGTTGGAAAGGGCACATCTGGTATGACAAATTTTAACGCCAAGTACTTTTTTGCAGAGTATTGCGGGGAGCTGTAAGAAAGGGCAGGCAATCGAGTTTAAAAGAAGGGGAGATTCATTTAGGCAAGGGCATAGAAAGCTGGATGAGGTATGCAATGGCTGACTGGATCACTTCTCTTGAATCATCAAGTCCACCTCCCGCTTTGCAGCGTTTGACAGGCTGGAGGTGTGTAATAGACTCACTGGTAAATAGAGCTTTGTGTTATAGAGATGTGTCGTGGAATAGACTCGCTGGTATATTATATAGATAGAGATATACAGATGTACTATATAGAGATTTAACCTGACAGAATGGTTTGGAAGAAGCGGCACTGTGTACCTGCTCTGTAATGCTTGGCAGGCCGGGCGGTAGGTACAACACATCAGGCCTTGCTAAAATAATGTACGCGTAGGTATGCCCCGTCCTAGCTGCATACTCTTCGAGCAGGCCAAAGCACCGCTGTATTGAGTACTGTGCGCGCAGCATGTTGCGCAGCGCAAGAAAAGACGCATCCTCTGGCCTGCAGGTGATGAATGTTACGCAGAGTGAGCACTTGTAGGGTTGGACAGAACCATATGTAGGGTTGGATAGAACCATATGTAGGGTTGGATAGAACCATATAAAGGATATAGGGTTGGACAGAACCATATTTATGTATATATAGAAAGAGTGAGCACTTGTAGGCTTGGACAGAACCATATATATACAATGTATATACGGTCCTTTTGGAATTCAACGAATATACCGTCATTTATATACGGTGAATATAAATGAAACAGGCCAACCCTAGGCATTTGCACTTGCTTAGCAGCAGAAGAGAGTGCATTTGGTTTATTGTGCAGCACCAAGGGAAACGGCCTGCAAGCAAGGTACGGATGCGATGCAGTGCAAATCTCTAGTCGCTGCATATTACCACATTTTCATTGTCAGGCAGTGCAAGGATGCAGGTACAAACATTTTGCAGCTGCACTGCTTTCATTTTACGGTTAGTACAAACATTTCACAGCTGCTCAGCTTTCATTTCACGGCTAATACAAACATTTCACATCTGCCCAGCTTTCATTTCACGGCTAATACAATTTTTTTGCAGCCGCACAGCTTACATGTCACGGCTAATACAAACATTTCAAAGCTGCGCAGAGCTTTGTTTTTTTCCACTACCCCAAAATAGGCTCACCAAGGGTTGCCAAACTGTTTCCAGTAGCTGTAGTTGTACTTTCGATCTGCTGCTTCAGGGTTCTCTGAGATGAAACCTTTTGGCTCCAGCATCTTGAACTCCTGTGGTGTGTGTGCGCGTGTGTGTGAGTATGTGTATATGTGTATATGTGTGTGGCTGTGTGTGTGTGCGTGTGTGCGTGTGTGTGTGTTTTGTGTGTGACTGTGTGTGTGCGTGTTTGTGTGACTTTGTGTGCTGGAGTGCAAGGTGCAGTACACCTAAATATGAAGCAGCACATTTTTTTATGTAGCAGGGTCAACAAATATCTGTGTAGAAGTATACAAGGCCAGTGGCTGGGACCACTATGTGGGATCAGTGTTTGAAAAGTGTGTGAGATCAGCGGAAGCTTATGTGAGTGAGATCAGCGGAAAGTGTGCAAGATAAGGGTAACTAAAGTCAGTAGACACGGTCAAGTCAACAGGCAACAATGATCGGCGCTTGCAAACTAAAGTACAAGAAAAAAGTAGAAGTCTGCGCTTATAAAGAGCAGCTGCTTCAAGGAAAGACTCGCAGCTAGTGCTCACACTGCCCAGAAAGCTCCCACCAAGAAAGCAAGGAAAAAAATAACACCCATAAACACAAGTCTAGGACAAACTTTCGGAGGAAAAGTAGTAGTAGATGATCTCTGATAAGGAGGATCAGTGCAAGCTGGATGCCATGTTGCTGCTCACAGGAGCTACCTTTTCACTCATGCACATAAGAACATCGCACACCAGTATTGCCATCTGCAGAATGGACACTGCACGTTAGTACAGCTCCTTTGTCTTTCCTTGCAAGATAAACACGTGAGCAGCCATGCAAGCTGCAAAAGCTACACCCAGCATTGTTTCCTAGGAAAGGAGCTGTTGTGTAGAATGATATAATTACGTGTGTAGGAAAGGATACTGTGTGAACGGATTATGTGTGTAGGAAAGGATTATGTGTGAACGATATAATTATGTGTGTAGATAAGGAGCTGTGTGTAGAACGACATAATTACTGAGCGGCGATACTGAAAAAGGGCACGATCAAAGTAAACTGCCACCACAAAGGACCTCCATGAAATGCCATAATAAATGCTAGTAAAGCTCATCATTAGGTTGATAATGTCCCCATTCCTCAACAGGAGCCAGCAGGCGTAAGGAGAAGGGGAAATGAGTGTTAGGTACTGCACCTAAACATCTAGCTCATGATGTGCCACACAGCCACTCAGCTGTGTATCCAATGTAAAGCGCAGGCATGTTGCAGCACACATCTCTTCATCACGCACCTCTGATCCCCATTATTGGTTCTCCATTCTTTTTTGCGGCGAAGGAGTTTTGTGGTGCCAAAGCGGCTCCCTTTGCCTATCAACAAGGAAAGAGAAATTGATCCTCCCCTGCGATGCCTGCGCAGCTTTTCATTCTTCAGTTGCTCACCTGGGGGTCCAGCTTCTCGCTGTGTTCTCCAGCCCTTGGATTGTTGGCAATGTCGTCGTTGTACGTGTGCAAGAACACGTCCACGTGAAAGCCCTGTGTGTGACGCAAAGAGACGTAGGCTACCACGAACTGCCCAAATTCACTGTATCAGCTGCGTTGTCACCAACAACCCAAGTCACTGACCAAGTCACTGCTGGTGGCACAGTCACTGCTGGTAGTACATTCTCTGCTGGTAGCCAGTCACTGCTGGTAGTACAGTCACTGCTGGTAGCACAGTCACTGCTGGTAGTACAGTCACTGCTGGTAGCAGCTCTAGCTGGTAGTTCAGTCACTGCTGGTAGCCAGTCACTGCTGGTAGTACAGTCAGTGCTGGTAGCACAGTCACTGCTGGTAGCAGCTCTAGCTGGTAATTCAGTCACTGCTGGTAGCACAGTCAGTGCTGGTAGCACAGTCACTGCTGGTAGTACAGTCACTGCTGGTAGCAGCTCTAGCTGATAGTTCAGCCACTGCTGGTAGCACAGTCAGTGCTGGTAGCACAGTCACTGCTGGTAGCAGCTGCGTTGTCACCGAGTCACTTCTGGTAGTATCGTACCGCTTTATCTCTGCCACTACCTTTAACTGTTCGCCAGTAATGATCATCACGGCTACGAGTTGCCAGTATTGCTTTTACACCGTGCTATATCCCGGCCGAGTCTTTCATTCTCTCTTATCCGCGTACACACATCATGAGCCGCAGGGCAGTTACTGCATTAACGGAAGAAATCGCATAGCAGCCGCGTACGCACATCATGAGCCGCAGGGCAGTTACTGCATTAACGGAAGAAACCGCATAGCAGCTACAGAGAGCATACATGCATCCAGGACAAAACGCGCCAGAGGTACGCACTTTCAATTCCTCTGCGTAGAATGAAGACCACGTCTTTCTTTCTGTTCTTTAAACACCAGGCACACCTTTGCTGGAGGCATGGATAAGAGGAAACCGGCATCATTCACTCCTGCCATGATGAGATCCCTTACCTGCTTCAAAATGGGCCACAGGAGGTTGCGCTGAATCGATACGTACGTGTACTTTTTTAGAGAGCGGGTAATACCGTAAAAGCAAACTGCGACGGATTTCACGCAGCTCGCTGCTTTGCTTGAATTATTGCTTCCGCCGTCTGTTCCTCCTGTGCACAAAACAGTGGACATATTACATTGCTTCCACCATGCACAATGTTTTCGTCGCTAACTTTGTGGTTTGTGTGGGCTGTGTTTTAAATGACATCGGAATTTGGTATTGCATACGCGCCACAGAAAACTAAGATGGCTTTGTTTTGATTGGTTGGATGGCAGCCGGACTTCCTACTACATACACATACTACGGTAGCTACCTGGTTTTGACTGCTGCTGCAAATCTGCTTTCCTTGCCGCTGCGCATTGCAAAGGTTGCACGACAATCCGCTGCTGCTGCTGCTCACTACCTGCTTGCCCCTCATTCTTATTGACAGCAAGTAGTAGCCCAGATAAAAATCGGTGTGATCCGCCGCCCATGTACATGTGCTGCTCTACACCATCTGTCCCCGTCTGTTCGCCTTGGACAGCTGGGTACAGAACAGGCACAGGAGTTACTAAAGATATGAGATGACGTGATGTGACGTGACTGATACCTTTGGGCACACTACTGACCTGCTGCTGCTACAGCGCGAATTAGCGGAAGCCTCCAAATTGACGCAGCCGTCAAATAAATGAGCATAATTAGCAACATGACTCGTGCAAGCATCTAATCTACGTCATTTCGACTTGAATTTGAGTCGAATGTCTCATTTTCGAGCCTTGCAAGCACCTTCGCGTTATAAAACCTGCAAAACATCCAGTAATATTTTTCAAATTAAAACTTGCATTGTGACATTGCCGGAAGTCGGAAAAAGTCACAACATTTTTGATTACACAATTTTTGATTTGCTTCAATGTCCTGTGCTGGTGCTTAGATGCGGAAATACCTAAGCAGTGTGTGAACCGTTTTTCACCGATTCTTTGTACCCCAAAGCTAAAGCCGGGATCCGTGTGAACATGTACATGCTTTTGTATGTACTACTTCTGCCATACCTTGAAGTGGGTTATTGTAACCCTCTCCCCGGTGCTGAGAAGAAGGTGCTGAGAAGAAGGCGCAGTAAGCATTGATTTACACTGAAGGAGAGGCTAGATCAAGGCGGCTACTTTAAACTTAGGGGCAGGGCTTTTCATAGAATGACAGCTTGAAAGGATGAAAGACGAACCCAATTTATGACACAAAAGACGGCTCTTATTAAGCAGGAGCCAAGAAAACTCGCCAAGGAATGAAGTGTTACCCTTGTCCGACCCCGAGTCTGACCCTCCTGAACACGACAGTTTTTCCACACACAACAGAAGCGACTTGCTGCAATCAAGCACCCTCCCCCCCTCCAACAATGACAAAGCTGTTGCTAGGCGCGAGGCTGCTCTTGCAATTTCCTCTGTGCTGCTGCTTCTTCGGCTTGCCTGCAACGTGACGAGAGGAGAACAACAAGGAACGAAGGAAGGTCGGCAACGCTGTGATCTCAACAAGCAACCCTACCTTGCATTGATGGGTTTCAGCGTATTCGCTGTTGCCATGTTTTACTGCTGTTTTTTAGAGCATGAGATTCCGTGGTAGCAGGCGGACATCTAAACCTTTCATAAAGGAGACAGCAAGTTCTCACCCTTGTTCCCAAGAATTACAACTGCGAAGGATCAGACAAGTCTCAATTGCGTTTGTACTTTTTTGTTATTGTATCTTACTGTACTCTTCCCGCACCCTCAAAGTATATATTTCTGCCCTTCCCGCATCAACACCGCAGGGCCTTTAGCCCTGTTCAGCACCAATAAGCATTACAAACAACCTCGATGAAAGAGAACACCACCTGTGTAAGGGTGCATGCGTGTGTTTGCATGTGAGTTTGCTCTCTGTCCTACTACTGCCCAGAATCTCAAAATTTCTTTCCTCTTCCTCTAGCCACTATCACTGCTGCTGCTGCTGCTGCTCGTGCGTGCTGATGGTGTTGCTTTGGTGCGGGCAGTCTTGGTGCGTGACCTCGTCTGCCCCACCTGCTCATTTTGTAGCTGCTGGGTTGCTCTAACCTGCTCTGCATGCGCAAGCGTTGGTCCTCTTCAACCCCTACGCCTTCCTCTCATTCTTCTTCCCCCTGCCACACAGCTTCCCCCTCTGAGTGCCAATGCCTCTATGCATAACAGCTGTGCCCCTGATGTCTAAATTGTGAGACCAGAAATCTTTCTTTGGCCTGCCAATCGGCCTTTTGTTGGCTGCCTCCTCCTTCAACGCTTAGCCCGTTCCGCTTTTGCTTGCTGACTCGGACGGTTGCCAGCTGCTGCTCAGCTGTCACAGTGGCTTGCTTTCCAGAAATTTCCCTCGGGAGCAACCAGTGCTGGGGCTGGGGCTGCCTGGTGCTGGGACAGGGAGCAGGGCGGGGGGTTTCCTCTCACTGTCCACGACCGGCAGGGACCCAGAAAGGGTTAATTTTACCAACCCCGCACAATCCCACAGTGTCAAAAGAATAATATATATATGATATATATAAATAGATTATATATACTATAAAATACCGCAGCACTCTGCACGACAAAAAAATAAATTCTTTAATGCGGGGTGTTATAGGAAAGGTACGGTATACATTTATTCATGTCACCGCTCCTACTCAAACTTGCCACCAAGAGTATAGCACCATTTGCGCAGGGTCAAAGCACGTGTACGACACGCTCACATACAAACGCAAAGTAACGGCAAAGTAACAGAAAAATAACAGTACGCTTACACACACACGCACGCAGCCTCACCTTCCACATCTGCTAGCAGCTGAAAAGGAGAAATGCAACACTTGCGCAGGGTCAAAGCACGTGTACGACACGCTCACACACAAACGCAAAATTACGGCAAGCTGGCAGCCCCACCTGTGGCTTCTATCCACATCTGCTAGCAGCTGAGGCACCACTTGCGCAGGATCAAAGGCAAGCAGTTGCGCAACTAGGGCCGCGGCCTCAGGGTACAGCTGACCCATGAGGTGGAAGGCTTTGCGGCGAAGGCCTTCGACGAAGGTACTCTGTGTGTGTTTGTGTGCGTGTGCGTGTGTGTGTGTGTGTGCGCGTGTATGTGCCTCAGGGTACAGCTGACCCATGAGGTGGAAGGCTTTGCGGCGAAGGCCTTCGACGAAGGTACTCTGTGCGTGTTTGTGTGCGTGTGTGTGTGTGTTTGTGCGCGTGTATGTGTATGTGCCTCAGGGTACAGCTGACCCATGAGGTGGAAGGCTTTGCGGCGAAGGCCTTTGACAAAGGGACTCTGTGTGTGTATGTGTGTGTGTGTATGTGTGTGTGCGTGTGTGCGTGTGTTTGTGCGCGTGTATGTGTATGTGCCTCAGGGTACAGCTGACCCATGAGGTGGAAGGCTTTGCGGCGAAGGCCTTTGACAAAGGTACTCTGTGTGTATGTGTATGTGTGTGTGTATGTGTGTGTGTGCGTATGTGCGTGTGTGTGCATGTGTGTGTGTGTATGTGTGTGTGTGTGTGTGTGTGTGTGTGTGTGTGTGTGTGTGTGTGCCCATGAGGTGGAAGGCTTTGCTGCGAAGGCCTTCAACAAAGGTGCTCTGTGTATGTGTGGGTGTATCTCTGTGTTTGTGTCTGTGTGTGTTAGTGCGCGTGTATGTGTATGTGCGTGTGCATATGTGCGAGTGAGACCGGTGAGAAAACTGCCTAGCACGAAACACTTGAGCTCCAGTTTTTGCAAAGAAGTAAATTGCACTCCTATATCGCTTTCAGTGTCAGAGCAACAGTCTCTGGAAATAACAGATGGAGATTAATCTCTTATTTCCTTGGTCCTCACGGCTGCTCTTATTTCCTGCGAGAAACCTAGCCACTCAGGGCCCTAGCTACTCTGTGCAGTAGTGAACGGTCCTTGTAAGTTAAAATGCTGTATGACAAATCAAACTCCCTCAAACACACACACCTATTCCTTAGGCGCACCTGTAACGACTCAGCAATCAGCGACACCTCCCTCCCTCTGGCTTCCAGCACAGGCAGCTTCTCAAGCAGGCTGGACAGCCGTATCAGGCTGAGCACGGCAAACGTCTCTCCCTGGTGGGTGCCGCCCAGGCCCCCCTCTTGCACCTCATCTTCCTTGATGCCAGTCAAAGCCTATGAAACAGGTTGCGGCAAAAAGAGGTATAAGCTTTTTGTCAACAGATCAGTGTATAAGCCACACAAGCTGAGCACGACAAACGTCTCTCCCTGGTGGGTGCCCCCCAGGCCCCCCTCTTGCACCTCATCTTCCTTGATGCCAGTCAAAGCCTATGAAACAGGTTGCGGCAAAAAGAGATTTTTTTTACAAGCTTTTTGTCAACAGATCAGTGTATAAGCCACACAAGCTGAGCACGACAGACGTCTCTCCCTGGTGGGTGCCGCCTAGACCCCTCCCCTGCAATTCACTTTCTTTAATGCCTGTTAGGGCCCACGACCCACGCCACAGAATGCGGTGCAAAATCAATTCCCTATGTTGGATACTGGATGCAAGCTGTTCAAGGCTAAGTCAGGGTCTAAAGTCTGGACTGGTCTGGACTGGACTGGTCTGGACTGGATGCAAGCTGTTCAGGGCTGAGTCAGGGTCTGTGGTCTGTAGGTAAAGCCCCCAAAGCACAGCAACACTCAGCTTAAAAAATAAAAAGTTTCCTCACTGCTACTCCTAGGGCCAAAGCCACGAACACACACACTATTCGCACACACATCCAGGAGCCTAGCACGTGTGGCAGCAGCAACTGCTGCCACCACAAGAGTCACGCACACACACATACGCGCGCTCATACACAGTCTTCCACTCACGCCTAGGAGCCTAGCACGCGTGGCAGCAGCAACTGCTGCCACCACAAGACTCACGCAAACACACGCACACGCACACATACACACATACACACTCTCTCACTCACATCTAGGAGCCTAGCACGCGTGGCAGCAGCAACCGCTGCCACCACAAGACTCACGCAAACACACGCACACGCACACGCACACATACACACTCTCTCACTCGCAACTAGGAGCCTAGCACGCGTGGCAGCAGCAACTGCTGCCACCACAAGGGTCACACTCACACACGCAAACACACGTACGCGCACACACACTCTTCCACTCACATCTAGGAGCCTAGCACGCGTGGCAGCAGCAACTGCTGCCACCACAAGACTCACGCAAACACACGCACACGCACACATACACACATACACACTTTTTCACTCACATCTAGGAGCCTAGCACGCGTGGCAGCAGCAACTGCTGCCACCACAAGGTTCACTGCTCGATCTTCAGGCAGCCCGAGGTCGTAAGCCAGCGCAGAAACAAAACTGCAGGGATACATAGAGGAGATGAGAGAGTGTGTGTGTGTTTGTGTAAATGGGTGAAAGTGAGTATGTGTGCGTTTGTGTGTGTACGTGCGTGCGTCTGTGCATGCATGTATGTGTGCATATGTGTGTGTATGTGGAGTGTGTGCGCGTGTGCGCTAGTATATATATAAGTATGTGCGTGTCACGAGGATTACCAAAAACTTACCCCACCAACCCCTCTTTGGACACACTTCACTGCTGACAGCAACATAAATCACATCATAAACCACATCATGAATCACATCATAAACCGCATCATGAATAAATGAATCACAGACCCCAGCCCCTCACCACTATTTTTATGTCTACCCATTCTCTACCACAGTTTAGAGTCTGGCTGCCCAAGCGCCCTCCCTATTACATTCGCAGCATGCAGCGACACTGCTGACCTTCTGTTTAAGAGCACCCACCTCCTCAAACTTCTCTCTCTCTCTCTCTCTCTCTCTCTCTCTCTCTCTCTCTCTCTCTCTCTCTCTCTCTCTCTCTCTCACACACACACACACATTTCCATGCACACGCTTCTGCCTTAATCTGTACCAGACACAATGCAAAACAAACTGCTTCTCTAAAGTTGGCCAGCACCGTATTTATACACTGTATATGACTGTAAATTTGGTGAATTCCCTGCCAAAAATACCTTACATACACCATGGGTCTGGCCAATCCTATGCATCTCCACTGACATGAACTCCATGCTGTTTTGTATAACCTCCACCAAGCCCTGTGCATAAACATACTGTGTGGGTGCCACACCACCATTGTCTACCTTCATCTGTACCAGGCACAACTTTTCCTAAGAACACGCACACATACATCACACACATTTCCATGCACACGCTTCTGCCTTATCTGTACCAGGCACAACTTATCCTAAAAACACACAAACACCACACACACACGCACCCACCCACCCACACTCACACACACACGCACACACACACACACACACACACACACACACACACACACACAACACACACAACACACTTCCATGCACACGCTTCTGCCATAATCTGTACCAGGCACAACGCAAAACAAACTGCCTTTTTTTCTAAACCCATTAAAACAAACCGTGTGTGGGCGCTACGCCTCCAATGTCTGCCCCATTCTCCACTGGCCCAACACCCCTGCGGATTTATAGGCCACACAACAGGCATGCATGCGTGACCTGCTACGACGCATAACCTCCACCAAGCCCAGTGCACAAACAAACCATGTGTGGGTGCTGCGCCTCCAATGTCTGCCCCACTCTCCACCAGCCCAACACCCCTGCGGTTTATACGTCCTCACAACAGGCATGCATGCGTGACCTGCCACGACGCACAACCTCCACCAAGCCCAGTGCAAAAACACACCGGGTGGGTGCTGCGCCTCCAATGCCTGCCCCACTCTCCACCGGCCCAACACCCCTGCGCTTTATACGTCCTCACAACAGGCATGCGTGCGTGACCTGCTACAACGCACAACCTCCACCAAGCCCAGTGCACACACACACCGTGTGGGTGCTGCGCCTCCAATGTCTGCCCCACTCTCCACGGGGTCCAATGCAATAGCAATGGCGCCTTCAACTCCTGCTCGGTAGATGGCATCACGGGAGCCGACTGTGCGTGTTTTCAGGGTCACACACCCCTCCTGTGTAAGACAGAGGCACGGAAATCAAGTGCATACATATTGCTTTCGTCTTGCCTAAGTATGGTATTGTGGGAGCCGACTGTGCGTGTTTTCAGGGTCACACACCCCTCCTGTGTAAGACAGAGGCACTTTTAGAAATCAAATGCATACATAATGCTTTCTTCCTGCCTTAAGTATGGTATTATGGGAGCCGACTGTGCGTGTTTTCAGGGTCACACACCCCTCCTGTGTAAGACAGAGGCACGGAAATCAAGTGCATACATATTGCTTTCATCTTGCCTAAGTATGGTATTATGGGAGCCGACTGTGTGTGGTTATTTTAGTCACACACCCCTCCTGTGTAAGACAGAGGCACAGAAATCAAGTGCATCATTGTTTACCTTCTCTCATCTAGTGCATCACCGTTTACCTTCTCTCATCAAGTGCATCACTGTTTACCTTTCTCTTGCCCTAATATCACACCTTCGCATTCTCATCCCGCACCCAAAATATCGATCAAGTTAAATCCCACACCTTCCCCGCACCCCCAAAAAATATGCCCTTCCCGCATCAACCCCGAGGGATGTAAGCCTGTTTAGCACCAATAAGCTCCACATACAGTTTTAATGAAAGAGGACACCGCAAAAGGGCAAAGCAAGTGCGATATGCTGTTTGTTTAACACTCTCAGTTCTGCTACTCTACTCCATTACTGCCCTCCCAACCCCAGAATTTGCTTCCTCTAGCCACTATCACTGCGCTGGTGCTGTCCTTGCTTTCCTCACTGCTGCCGCAGCTGCTGCGGCTGCTGCTTGCACTTGCTCTGAAACACTGCTATGGTGCTTTGAAACACTGCTAGGGTGCTTTGAAACAATGCTATGGTGCTTTGAAACACTGCTAGGGTGCTTTGAAACAATGCTAAGGTGCTCTGAAACACTGCTTAGGTGCTCTGAAACACTGATAAGGTGCTCTGAAGCACTGCTAAGGTGCCTTGAAACACTGCTAAGGTGCTCTGAAACAATGCTAAGGTGCTCTAAAGCACTGCTGAGGTGCTCTGAAGCACTGATAAGGTGCGGGCAGTCTTGGTGCTTCCCTCACCCTCACTCACACCCACACCTTCATCCACACCCGCACCGCACCCACACCCACGCCCACACACCCACACCCACACCACACCCACGCCCACACCCACGCCCACACCCACGCCCACACCCAAACTTGCAACCATACCTACACCCACACCCACACCCACACCCACACCCACACCCTCGCCCACACCCACGCCCACACCCACACCCACACCCACACCCACACCCACACCCACGCCCACACCCACATCCGCACCTGCACCCGCAACCACATCCACATTCACACCCACACCCACACCCACACCCACACCCACACCCACACCCACACCCACACCCACACCCACACCCACACCCACACCCACACACCTGGCAGAGCAGCCGCAAGCGCACAATGCCGCTGAGCTCAAAATCGCTGCCTCTGACCTTAGAGGACTCTATCCGGGACAATAAGCGTTCTGCAGCGGTTGCTCGCGAGGCCTGTGAGAGTGGAAATGTGCGAGGTTGCATAACAATTTTTTGTTAGGCGTGCGCAAGCACAGACCTCACACAAAAGCCTTGTGAGCAAGGTGTGTATGTGCGTGTGTGACAATAAGCGTTCTGCAGCGGTTGCTTGTGAGGCCTGTAAGAGGCGAGGTTGTAAAACATTCATTTTTGTGCGCAAGCACAAGCACACACACAGGCCTCGTGAGCAAGGTGTGTATGTGCATGTGTGATAAATACACAACATCCATGCATGAGTTTAAAAGGATGATGAGGGTGTTTGGCATCCCCCCCGCAAACACACGCACGCACGCATACACACCACAAACACACACACACAAACACACAACCGC
>Ga0307968_1000241_pt1:25000-36180 | contig 36180 bp, 49 predicted proteins | sample OrgLakmetagen650_FD_201834 | JGI IMG/M metagenome (GOLD analysis project Ga0307968, IMG submission 201834) | Saline water microbial communities from Organic Lake, Antarctica - #650 | ecosystem: Environmental > Aquatic > Non-marine Saline and Alkaline > Saline | place: Antarctica...
TGCACAGTCATCAATAATCAGTATGCTGCCCAGTGGACATTAAGACCAAAGAAACAAAAGATACGCAGTCCCACCTTCTCTGCTCTTTTACGACGTGCAGCCTCATCTGCCTTTCTCTGAGTTGTTTCCCTCTGAGATAGTATGCAAGTATGTGTGCGTGTGGTTTGTGTGTGTGTATATGCGTGTGTGCATGTGTGTATATGCGTGTGTGTATGTGCGGTGTCGTTTGTACGTGCGGTGTGTTGTGATGGAACCATATTGGGATATCACTGCCCAGGAAGAAACGGTTCAAAAAAGCAGCGTGCAAGAACGGAAGCAGAGTATTAAACGCGGCCGGTGTGTCAAACAAGACCAACATGTGTGCGGCATGAACAACGAAAAAGGTACCAACAAGAAAGGCACAATCAAACAAGCAGGTAAGTGTCAAAGACAATAGATGACACGAAGCACAAGGTCAAGATACGCACCGAGCACAAGGTAAGGCATGAGGAGCCTCTCTCACACACACACACACATACACACACACACGCACACACACATACACATACACACACACATGCAGTGACGCATGCAAGCATGCCCACACGCACGCACGCAGAAACACACACACAAACACATACACACACACGCGCAAATACGCACGCAGTGACAGAAAGTCTGTGCACGAAAAGTATTCACACTTTTAGCATCGCAGGTTCACACACTTGCAGATCCCACCCACCTCCTCCTGCTCCTTGCGCAGTTGCTTCTGCCTCCGCTTAGCTAGGATTGACTGGTCTAGCGCTACCTCTTGCTCCTGCACGTAGCGCCCATATACAGGTATGAGCAGATTTGTATATTAGGTAACCACATCGTAAGAGAGTGTAACTCAGACAACAAGATTAAGTGCCTGCCTTCAAATTGATACCCATTTGTGGCAACGCAGAAAGTGATTGCCCACAGTGAGCATGTATGCAACCATGTGCGTGTGTATGTGCGTGTGTGCATATGTGCATGTGTGTATTTGTGTATTTGTGTGTATGTGCGTGTGTGTGTGTGCATGTGTGTGTGTGAGTGTGTGTGTGTGCGTGTGTATGCATGTATTTGTGCATGTATATATGATATATGTATATGTGTGTGTGTGCGTATGTGTGCATGTGTGTGTATGTGTGTGTGTGTGCTTATGCGTTTGCATAGTGGTTTGTTTGTATACACTTTTGTGTTTGCGCAGTGACTGCCTTTGCGTAGCTTGTGTATGCATGTATATGCATGTGTGTTTGTGATTGTGTTTATGTGTGTGCGCGTGTGTGTATGTGTGTGTGCAAGTGTGTACGTGTTTGTGCGAGAGTGTGTGTGTGTGAGTATGTGTGTGTGTGCGAGTATGTGCGTGCGTATGTGCGCGCGTGTGTGTATGTGTGTGCGCGCGTATGCGTGCGTGCGTGTGTTTGAATGTGAGTGTGTGTGTGAATGTGTGTGTGTGTGCGCAAGTGTGTATGTGTGTATATGTATGTTTGCAAGTGTGTGTGTATGTGTGAATGTGTGCGAGTGTGTGTGTGTGTGCGTGAGTGTGTGTGTATGTGTGCGCGTGCTTGCGTGTGTGTGTGTGTGTGTGAATGTGAACGTGTGTGTGCGTGTGTGAATGAGTGTACGTGTGTGTGTGTGTGTGTGTGTGTGTACGTGTGTGTGTGTGTGAGTGTGTGTGTGTGAGTAGGTATGCGTGCTTATGCAAGTGTGTTCATGTGTGTGTGTATATGTGCGTGTGTGATTGTTCCTGTCCTTGTTCCTGTCCTTTGTGCGTGAGCGTGCTCGTGTCTCGCCTGTGTCTTTTCTCAAACCCCTTCCTATTCCTTGATTTCCCCTCACCTGCACCACATCATCAGCCCAGGTGTCTTTAAACCTTTCCTCCAGCCTCCTGTGATGCCTCCGGGGTTTCCAAGGCCTCTCCTCCGCCCGGGCAGCACGGGCACTCAACAGGCTGGAAACCAGCAGGCAGGCAGGCAGCGCCCGCACGAAGGAGGATGCCTCACTGCTGCAGCTGCTGCTGCTGCTTCTGCCATCGTGAGAGGTGCTCGTTCCAGGTTGCAGCTGCTCGTCAGAAGAGGGTTCTCGCTTCGACGCCGATGGAGCTGCTGTCGACAAGTAACGTCTTCTTAGTCTGGGTGAGGTTTTTTTGCCGTGCGCACAAGGTTGATGCTGGTGGTGACCAGCCTCGAGCTGGACGTTTGTGCGTTGGTGCAATAGCATTTTGCAAAACTTCAAATTAATTTTTATCGCTAGCAATTTCGGATGCGATGCAATTCTGCAACCAACTCGAAACATTTCTTCAACCAATTTGAAATAATGCAGGCAATCCTGAATTAATAGCAAACGAGTATCATTTTATAATTTATACATGCTTTGGTACATTTGACCAAGATAGGGTAAGCATGGAGGAACCTGTCCTCCATCCAGAGGAGGTTCACCTTTCCATCTTGTGTCACTACTTTGTGGATCCTCCCATCCAAAGCATGGCAACGGGCGAGCAGTTCGCCGCGTCCACCTGCTCCCAGCGCTTGGCCATGTTCCTGCTGAAGCAGATCAAGGTATGCTTGCAAACAAGGCTTGCTGGAGCTTTTCCCCCCACGAAGCAGGATGTGGCATTACACATCACCCTATCTAGCAAGTACTTTCAGAGTTCACAAATGACAATCTGACGCAGTCACATACCTTTTTACTCGCTCCTCCTGAACCCATGCACTCACACAGCCATCAGAGTCTAGCACAAGCAACCAAGGAGAGGGTCACACCCAGAACGGCGAGAGCAGCAGCAGCGGCAGCAGCAGCAGGAGCGCAGGGGGGAGGTACCTACCCCTGGCGCCTCTGTGTCAGGCTCTGTGCACGGATTTGGGGGAGTTTGGCTCTGAGCTAGTGCGGCAGCTAGAGATTATATTGCAGGTATGTGGTACCCTGTACAGTTCACTCTAACAATTCCCTAATTGGTTCCACACAAACAAGGATGAGCAGCACCTTGTTGTGTGCGCTACGCAGGGTAGGAGGACCAAGTATACATGTGCAGAATACGTACAGAATATGTACGGAATATGTACAAAATACGTAAGAAAAATCTTGGCAGGAAGTTGCAGACCCCCAATCATTTATGGAGTATGGGTAGGTAGTACATGTTGGAGTTCCTTTTCTTGAGGTACATGCGTATCGGAGGACTTACATACCATTGGCAAGCAGACGCGTCTTGCCTAGCTTACAACTACTGGCTAACCCTCATATTATTCCCTGCTTGCAGGGCCTCCAATGCCCAGATAATGTGGCGTCCCTGTTTGCCGCCATAAGGTATGGGACTGTTCAATTAAGGGTGGTCGAGAGGCAGAGCCCACGCTACCCACAGGAGCACTGCTTGTAAATATTAAAAAAATTGCCACAGCTTTCAGTTCAAGAGCGTCTTTGGCCCTTGCCTGCTGCCTGCTGCGTCTTTGGCCCTTGCTTGCTGCCTCTTTGGCCCTTCCTGCTGCGTCTCTGACCCTTGCCTGCTGCCTCTTTTGCCCTTGCCTGCTGCCTGTTCAAGATGGCCCCATTAAAGACCTTTAGCACGCTCGTGACCGCAATTTTGCTGCTGTATTTGGGTGTGAGGCTTTACTTCGTTGGGTTTCTAGCAGATCACAGCCATAAATGCTCTTAAATTTAAACACAACCATCCATAAACAAAGCACCAGCCTATATGTAAGGTTGGCCAGAACCATGTATATATGGTGTATATACGGTATTTTTGGCAGGGAAATCACCAAATATACAGTCATATACGGTGTACATATACGGTTCTGGCCAACCCCACCTATAAGTCATGGCACGTGCGTGACAGGCATCGCCAAGCCACAAACAGCTGCGCACTGAAATACGTATTTTGACACACCTACTCAGCTACTTACTCATTGAAGTATGCATGAATTGTGCATCCGGGAAAACTATGCATAGGAAACATGTTTTGTATGTTTCAGCTCATATTCTGTATCACACAGTGCCAAGTGTGTACTCAATGTTTGTGCAAAAAGGTGCACAAACCGTGCTGGTAGTGACAACGCGTGCGTTGCTTTCCATCTGCTTGGCCCCACATTCTGTGTTTGGCAGTTCCAACATCCCCGTTTGAATCACCATATCCTTTCTCCACCGACTCACAGGCTGCTATTGGTCAACAGCCGCACAGCTGTTCCTCTGCCTGGAAAGAAAATAGGTGCGCTGGGAGTGTGCTCAGCACCAGCAAAGCGCCAAATTGCTCTGCATGTATAAATAGGGTTGGCCAGAACCATATATATACGGTGTATATACGGTGTTTTTGGCAGGAAAATCACCAAATATACGGTCATATACGGTGGATATATACGGTTCTGGCCAACCCTATGTATAAACCCTAAACCTTAAGTTTCACGCTCAACAGTGCTTGTGTTCCCCATCTGCATTGCTCATCAGGCCATTGCTTGCAAGGTCATGTACAAGGTATGGTTGTCATGCTAATCAATGGCATGGACGAATCGTGTGATCGTGGCTCATACTTGCAATCCATGCTTGAGCTGGTACCATGATTCGTCGTGACATGGTAGGTAAATTCAACTTGCTTAGGGCTGAAGACACTGTGTTGAATTGCCACCCGGGCTTGTCTTTTATTTAGGTTTGTGCTTGTGCTGACATGGTATATTTTAAATTTGTGTTAGGCGCTTGCCTATGCAGCTGGCATCAAGCGCTGCAGCCTGCTAAGTGCCCCTAACATGCTGTACTTAAAAATGTGTGTGTGTGTGTGTGTGTGTGTGTGTGTGTGTATGTGTGTGTGTGTGTGTGTGTGTTTGTGTGTGTATGTGTGTGTGTGTATGTGTGTGTGCAAATGCACCTGGCATCGACTGCAGCAGCCCGTTAGCCAATGGCACGGCAGTATACTGAATGTGTGTTTTTTGACTGGAAGCGCGCTGGCATCAACCGCAGCAGCCTGCTGGGGGTTGAACCCTTATAGGTATAGGAGAGTATAGGAGAGCATAGGAGAGTATAGGACAGGCCTTACAACATGTTGTGTGTGACTGCACAAGCGCAGCTGCCTTCGACCGCAGCAGCCCGTTAAGCAATGGCATGGTACTATGCTAAGTGAGGACATGTTGTGTGACTGCACAAGCGCAGCTGGCATTGACCGTAGCAGCGCGTTAAGCAATGGCATGGCACTATGCCAAGTGAGAACATTTTGTGTGACTGCACGATCGCAGCTGGCATTGACCGCAGCAGCCCTTTAGGCATGTTCCTCCGGCGCTGTGTGGCTTGCTGTGGCTTGATGTCTTATGAGCGTACGGTGGCCCTTTTTACTGGGCTCCAGGTGAGACTGTACGCAGCGTGTGAGTGTGAAACGATAGGGGGAATTACGCTTGCTTGCTGGTCAGTGTTAGGGCTGCGCAGCACATTTGGAGCGCATTTGGAGCACATTTGGAGCGCATTTGGAGCGCATTTGGAGCACATTTGGAGCACAGGAACATTTTGTGGGCTCCAAGCAAAGCGTAAAAAAGGGACCAACATATAGAGGAATCACGGGCAGTGAATACCACTTCCCGATTCACTGAAGGTTGTGTTTGCTGGGCAAGGTGACACACACACACACTCTCACACACACACACACACACACACACACACACACACTCACACACACACACTTCGTAGCAGCTGTCCAAACTATCTGCGCACTCTTTAATGTGCCTTATTTAGTTGGTACTTGATGGAAACTGGGTGAACAGGGTTGGCCAGAAACACACACACACACGCACGCGCGCGCACACACACACACACACACACACACAAATCAACAGGAGCAGCTGCAGCAAGCAGCTGGCGCCGTTTCTGGCGTTGCACCCTCAGACTCTGCCAGGCCCTCATTTAGACCAGGCCCTGCTCTGGAATCCCATTTAGCACATGCGCTCCGCATGGTAGAGAAGGAGGTGAGCGCGGGAGGGGGCACTGCTGCTGTGTGTATGCTTCCGTTGTTTTTGGTTAAGCAAATCTTTGCTTGAAAGGGCAAACCCACTCTGCACTTCGCGCTCGGCTCCAACATGGCGGTCCTGTTACCCAAAATGCAGTGAGTTACCTAGGCTTGAGATTACTCTGCAATGCTCGTGAATATGCCTGTAACCTTTGCTTATTCCTCGGCGCAGGGAGGGGGTGCGCTGAGCCCTGACATGGCAGCCTTGCTCTCCGACATAATGGCTCTTAATGAAGGTGCTGCTGCTGCTGCCAGCTCAGGGAGCTGTGCTAGGTGTGTGTGTGTATGGTGTGTGTGCGTGTCTGTGCATGTGTGTATGTGTATGTGTGTGTGTGTGTGTGCGTGCGTGCGTGCGTGCGTGCGTGCGTGCGTGCGTGCGTGCGTGCGTGCGTGCGTGCGTTTGTGTGCGTGCGTGCGTGTGTGCGTGCGTGCGTGCGTGTGTGCGTGCGTGCGTGCGTGCGCGCGCGCGTGCGTGCGTGTGTGCGTGCGTGCGTGCGTGTGTGCGTGCGTGTGTGTGTGTGTGTTTGTGTGTGTGTGTGTGTGCTTGCGTGTTTTTGCACCACACAACGTGGCTGAAATTTAAACTGTTTACTGTTTTCATTTTCTCAACCCCATTTTTCTTCTCCATTCCCCTTATTGTGCGGGTTTGCTGTGATCTATGTATTCACTGCACAAGCACAGTGCGCTGCAAATGCTTTTGCAACTCATCCCATCGAAGGCATTGGCTCTTGTTTTCTGTCGAATAAACAACACGCGCACGCTACGCAGGACTGCGTGTTGCTATGTGTTTCTGCCCAAGAAGTGCATGCCCACATAAGAAGCCCACATAAGAAGTGCACGCCCACATAAGAAGCCCGCACAAGAAGTGCATGCCCACATAAGATGTGCATGCCCATATAAGAAGCCCACATAAAAAGTGCATGCCCACATAAGAAGCCTGCATAAGAAGTGCATACCTACATAAAAAGCCCACATAAGAAGTGCATGCCCACATAAGAAGCCCACATAAGAAGTGCATGCCCACATAAGAAGCCCGCATAAGAAGTGCATACCTACATAAGAAGCCCACATAAGAAGTGCATGCCCACATAAGAAGCCCGCATAAAGAAGTGCATACCTACATAAGAAGCCCACATAAAGAAGTGCATACCTACATAAGAAGCCCACATAAGAAGTGCATGCCCACATAAGAAGTGCATGCCCACATAAGAAGCCTGCATAAGAAGTGCATACCTACATAAGAAGCCCACATAAAAAAGTGCATGCCCACATAAGAAGCTCGCATAACAAGTGCATACCTACATAAGAAGCCCACATAAAGAAGTTCATACCTACATAAGAAGCCCGCATAAGAAGTGCATGCCCACATAAGAAGCCCACATAAGAAGTGCATGCCCACATAAGACATGGGTATGCGTATCCTACCAACCCTGCTCATTCAGTTTGTGTCTGATTTAAACACATCGAAACTACCGTAGCCTTTGCGCTACACAGGGCAGCAATTGCAGCCTTCTCACGTTTTCAAGCGCTGCTGCGCTCTGCACATACCGCACGTTGTACATGTACACACATGGGGTTGGCCACAACCGTACATATACACCGTTTACGACCGTGCACTTGGTGATTTCCCTGCCATTAAATCCCGAACATACACTGTATATATGTATGGTTCTGGCCAATCGTATACATACATGACAGCATGACAGTGCAGCTTTCTTGTGCGCGGGGTTAAAATACGTTTAATTTGGATTACAGAGGCTTTCTTGTGCGCGGGGGTAACGATGCAGCCTCCTCCTGCGCGTGCTGCTGGTGCATTTGCAACCTCTGTCACTCTGCACCGGAAACATTGCAACTTGCAGTTCAAACACACACACACACAAACACACACACACACACACTCGCATGCAGCATGCATGATGCACACACACACATACACATACACGCGAACACACAAACACTCGCATGCAGCATGCACAATGCACACGTATGCACACGCGCACACACACACACACACACACGCACACGCACACACACACACACACACACAAACACACACATACACACACATACACACACCGCATGCAGCATGCACGATGCACACACATGCACACACAGGCTTTACTCTGTGCCCTGTTCCCTGCTCCATTGCCTGCCACTGCAACATGATTCACAATGGCTGGTTACATTATGCAGGGGAAGTAGTAGAGGCGGCCTCCTCCCGCGCGTGTTGCTGGTATCCCTGCATGCGGCCTTAGGAGCTCGTGATTACACTGCAGCCCTCAGCACACTGCATGCGTACTTTGACCACGTCCAGGTAAGGCGGCAGTGGTGTATGGCGGTGTCTCTATGTGTTGTCTTTAGAGCACGAGACTTCGCCGCAGCCCTCAGCACGCTGCATGCGTACTTGACCACGTCCAGGTATAGCAGTGGTGCATGGCGGTGTTTCTGTGTGTTGTCGTTGGAGCACGAGACTTCGCCGCAGCCCTCAGCACGCTGCATGCGTACTTGACCACGTCCAGGTATAGCAGTGGTGTATGGCGGTGCTTCTATGTGTTGTCTTTGGAGCATGAGACTTCGCCGCAGCCCTCAGCACGCTGCATGCGTACTTTGACCACGTCCAGATAAGGTAGCAGCAAGTGTCAGATGGGGCACACATTCCTTGTTGCCTTGACAGCCTGTGGCTGTACATTGCAGCCTTCTGCACGTGCAGTGTGCGTACTCCTTTAGCCACGTCCAGGTAAGGTTGCAGTGGTGTACGGCAGTGTACGGCGTTTCTACGTGGAGTCTTTGGAGCGCCAGACTTCGCCGCAGCCCTCTGCACGTTCAGTTTGCGTACTCCTTTGACCACGTCCAGGTAAGGTTGCAGTGGTGTCCGTTGCGTGTCTGCTATAAAGCACGTGTGCGGCAATGCGCACTTTGCAGCACATGTGTAAGGTTGGCCAGAACCTAAACACCTGAGACACACGTGGATAATATAAACTCGAGCTGCTCGTGCAATAAATTAAAGGAATCTTGCGCAGGGGCACTGTGCATTGTCACACCTGTGTAGAGTTGGCCAGAACTGTAGGTATATACGGTGTACATTGCGTGTCTGCTTTAAAGCACGTGTGCGGCAATGCTCATTTTGCAGCACATGTGTAAGGTTGGCCAGAACCGTATTTACACACCGCATATGACCGAATGTATAACGATTTCCTTGCTAAAAATACCCATGCAAACCGTATTCACCTACGATTCTGGCCAACCCTATACATGTATTGCAAAGTGAGCATTGCCGCACACGTGCTTCATAGGATACACGCAACATACACCGTATTTACCCACGTTTCTGGCCAACCCTACACATGTGTGACAATGTACGGTGCCCCTGCACAAGATTCTTTGGTTTATTGCACGAGCAGCTCGAGTATGTAATAACCATGTTTGTCTTAAGGTGCACCGTTTCATGAAATGTAAAATTTCAACCATGTAACGTTGAGATTGCAGGAGCACAATGCCGGCCTTAATCATAAAAGTAGCTAAGGAAACGTTTGTTTAAGCGTTCTGATAACACATTATCTGAAATCTTCCCTGCGCAACCCCCTGTTTATGCACAACCCTAGTCATATATGGTGTATTTATACAATATACGACACATGCATCCCTACGTAAATGTTGGCACGTACATACAGTTTTTCTGCGCATGGTTCTGGCCAGTCCTGTATGCACCACACCACAGCTCTCTGGCCGAACTATGTGTGTGTGTGTGTGTGTGTGTGTGTGTGTGTGTGTGTGTGTGTGTGTGTGTGTGTGTGTGTGTGTGAGAGAGAGAGAGAGAGTGTGTGTTTGTGAGTGTGTGAGTGTGTGTGCACGCGTCTACGTGGGTGTATACAAGGGTGTGTGCTGTGTGTGTTGACTGGCATCTGGGTGGTGAATCAAAACAACCACAATTATATGGTGTCTGTTGCAGGCAGCGAGATTCTTGTCATACTTTACGACGATTAAGATTGTGTATGACCGTATCTCATCGAGGATTCCCTGAAACGTCACCGTAATGCACAACACCGTACCTTTACCTACAACCCCCCGTGTTACCTACCATAATGCGCAAACCCCCGTCTTACCTACAACTGAAATGCGCAACACCGTACCTCCACCTACAACCCCGTGTACCTTTTACCTACAACCCCCCGTCTTAATTTTTTGGGTCCTGCTGAGGGACTGCGTAAGTATTCATTTGGGCTATCCTTGGGAGGGACCGTTTGTTTGGGCTTGTTTTGGGGTTGCGGAGGGGTGCAGGGATTTAATGAAGTACTTCTGGAATTTGAAGAGCAGGATGAGTACGGTAAAGTACGATGCATACATACCCTACAAATAGTACATACCGCACGGTACATGCATGTACCTACATACACATGTGCACGTATTTATGTGTTTATGTGCGTGTATGGTTCTGGCCAACCCCGTGTGTGTCACATTGTCCGGCCCTCAGCACCCAGACCATTTCTTTTACCATCTGATTGCTTCTTGCGCCTCTCCCAAACACAGCCAAGCCCAGATCTGCGCATCCTGTGCTCCTGTGTCAAATAAAAGGCAGCCAAGCCCAGCTCTGCACATCCAGTGCTCCTTTGCCATAAAACGCAGCCCATTTCTGCACGTCCTGTGCTCCTTTGCCATAAACCGCAGCCCTGCCCAGCTCTGCACATCCAGTGCTCCTTTGCCATAAAATGCAGCTAATTCCTGCACGTCCTGTGCTCCCTTGTCATAAAACGCAGCCCTGCCCAGCTCTGCACATCAGTGCTCCTTTGCCATAAAATGCAGCAGCCCATTTTTGCACGCCCTGTGCTTCTTTGTCATATAAAATGCAGCCAAGCCCAGCTCTGCACATCCAGTGCTCCTTTGCCATAAAATGCAGCCCATTTCTGCACGTCCTGTGCTCCTTTGTCCTATAAAACGCAGCCAAGCCCAGCTCTGCACATCCAATGCTCCTTTGTCATAAAACGCAGCCCATTTTTACACGTCCTGTGCTCCTTTGCCATAAATCGCAGCCAAGCCCAGCTCTGCACATCCAGTGCTCCTTTGCCATAAAATGCAGCTCATTTCTGCACGTCCTGTGCTCCTTTGTCCTATAAAACGCAGCCAAGCCCAGCTCTGCACATCCAATGCTCCTTTGTCATAAAACGCAGCCCATTTTTACACGTCCTGTGCTCCTTTGCCATAAATC
>Ga0307968_1000242_pt1 | contig 36140 bp, 47 predicted proteins | sample OrgLakmetagen650_FD_201834 | JGI IMG/M metagenome (GOLD analysis project Ga0307968, IMG submission 201834) | Saline water microbial communities from Organic Lake, Antarctica - #650 | ecosystem: Environmental > Aquatic > Non-marine Saline and Alkaline > Saline | place: Antarctica: Organic Lake...
AGGGGGGGGGGGACCTGCAAGCGGTCACTATAAAACCAACCTTTGCACACTAGTCAGGAAAAGGAGCCACTTTGGTGCCGAGTAAATTTAAAGTTTTTAGAGGCTCTTCCCCACATGAAAAAGTACCAAGGGGTGACAAGAGGGTTACAGGCCGGGCTTGGCAAATACCAGCTCCAGGTGAAGATTGATGATGATACTGGAAGGGGCTGGAATGGACAAGTTTAGCAGCGTATAATGATCATGGTGGTGCGTCACGCAAATACACACCGTCCCTGGTGTGTATTTGCAGGACGCACAACCATCACCATTGCACATCGACTGGACACCATCATAATTTTCTGACATTGTGCTGGCGATGGCAGGCAGAGTGCTAAAGGTGAGTGATTACCCCCGGTGGGTGAGTAGTATTTTGCGAGCGGGTACAATAATGTAGGCGTGACAAGTATGTTGCTGATGTGGTCTGAGCTAATGTGTCCAACTTTTGCTGATAGAGGATGTTATGCATACTAACATACAAATATACAGGCACACACACATCCACACATACACTTAAGCACACGCACATAAACGCACATACAAAAGAGTGTGGCTTACCAGAGGCCTTGCTGAATGTGCCATGGAGCATATTCAACAAGCAAGTGGATGACACTGGACCCCAGTCCAGTGTCGCGTTGAGGCGCATGGCAGCCAAGGGGCCGGAAGGCGAGGAGGCTCCCCACCAGAATTGGGGGTGAGTTGGTATAGCGGTTACGTGTGTATGTGTAACACATATACAAGCAGATGCACTCCTGCTATAGCTCCTGTGGAATGATGGCTAAGGTGGATCGTCCAATGGCTGGCAGTGCTCCCAGTCTCGCTCCCTCAGTTTCCCCCTGCCACTCCTAAAAACCCACCCCCCTTCATTGCTAGTCTGTTGCTTTTTTGTGTTCGCGGAGATGGGAGCAGATAATAGGCACATTTAAGCAAGGCCTCTGGAGAGCCGCACTCCTGTGTATGTGTGTTTGTGTGCGTGTGCTTATGTGTATGTGTGAATGTGTGTGTGCCTGTCAGTATGTTTTTATGTTTGTTTGCAAAACATCCTCTATCAGCAAAATTTGGACACATTTGCTTAGACCACGTCAGCAACATACTTGTCATGCGTACATTGTTGTACCCGCTCGCAAACTCCTACTCACCCACAGGGGTAATCATTCACCTTCAGCACACCACCGGCCATCGCCAACACTTTATCTGAATAGATAAGAGTGTCTAAGCGGTGCGCAATGGTGATGGTTGTGCGTCCTGCAAATACACACAGGATGGTGTGCTGCACCAGGGACTTGCATGACAAGAGAAGGCGTGCGCCAACAAGCTGCTTCATTTTTGCAATGCAGTCCGTATAGCAGCAGCAGCCTGACAGCTAGCATCCATGTTTAAATGTGTTCCATTTCTGTACATGAGCAGAGGAATGAATACGCAACACAGTTTGAGTGTGAGCAACACAGGTTGTAGGCGACGGCTGGATCTGACGGGAAAAGATCACTCATCCCTCACACCTTACTTACCAATGAATGGCCCGACATAAATTGTAGATTTTTACGCACGCGAGCACGCACGCACGCACGCATTGGACAACGGCAGCGACTGGGTATGAGTGTAATTTGCACATTATCTAGGACAACTGCCTCTGTTCCTCCTCATCATAAAACATAACCATCTTCACAACAAGCTTGCAAGTAGTGCCGTCACCATTGCTATGAAACTCACTCTCTTGTGTTGGCATACACACAACCAAATTGCAGGACGTCGAAGGACAGTTATACTGCTAAACTAAACCCGGCCGGCATGCTGGCCAAGGTCGCCAAGCACAATAGAAGCAGTGAAGGAGTCATCACTGACCCGTGGTTCATCCATCCTGTCAACCCCCGCACCATCGTACGTGTTGACGGAAGCACTGTTCTCATCCACATCGTCACATCTTACTCCACTTGAAAAAACTGCAGACCTTTTGCTTGCTTTCCCTTTTTCTTTTTCCCCCTTTCTCCCTCCTCCCTCCCCACGAATGGAAAAATCTTACCGTGCGTAGGTCCTGCTTTGTGCGGCCCTTGTTGCAAGTTGAGTCTGAGCAGAAATTATTGACGCCCACCACCATGCCTCATCCTGCAGAATAGAGCAGTGGGGTGAGAAGATGTATAGTTATCTTGTTTGATCTTAGAACAGTACTTTGTGCGACAATGGTGCTTACAGCACACTCAAGTTTGGGTAGTTACTTACTGGCTGTTGCCGCATGAAAAAGAATGCACGGCTGCTGAATTGCTTGTAACTGGTTAAATAGGGCAGAAGTGTCAAGGGCCTCTGCACGCACCCTCACCTTGAGCTTTATGTCGTACTGGTTGTGTGCAGAGATGTTTGAAGTCCTGTCAAACGCCATTATATGGCCTTGATTGGGCGCATAGCAGGCAGGGCTGGCGTGCCTTGACGATGCAGCTGAGCGGGTGTAAGGCAGTTGGAATTGTTTTCAGGTCATATTATGTGAAGTTGCAAATATGAAGGGAAGGGAAGCAGGCCTGAGAGATCTGGTACAGGTTACAAACACCCCCTACAAATTTGAGTGTCCAGACTTGAGATCTGGAAAAAAGGTCTACGCACAAAATTTAGGCAGGTGCACAGAATTGCATCATTCACACTCACGCATAGACATTTCGGAGGGGCCTGATGGCTGGGCACTTTGCTGCTGCATGGCGTTGCACGTGGCCTGCATTTAGAAGAGGTTTGCAAAATACCTATGTGGTTATTAATTTTTAGGGGGGAGGGGACACTGGTTTGCTGGTTCTATACTATTTTTGCGGAGAAAGCACACGAAGTCAAGGCAAGCTATTAGGGTTGGCCAGAACTGTATATTTACACCGTATATTTGGTAGTTTCCCTGCCAAAAACACAGTATTTGCATCGTATAATTATAGTTGGCCAACCCTACAAGTAATCAACATCTACAAGCAGCTTGCCAGTCTTGTTGGACTTGTAGTGGCTGGCAGGGTCAACTCTGAGTCTCTTAAATTATTTGCTGCTGCCACTGCAGTCCTTACAGACAATTTTCTCCTGTCAGTGCTACCGTCAACACGTATTATGGTGCAGGGGCTGACAGGGTGGATGAACCATGGGTCATTGATAACTCCTTCACTGCTTTTGTTGTGCTTGGCAACCTTGGTCAGCATGCCAGCCGTATTACGTTTAGCAGGATAACTGTCTTTTGGCGTCCTGCGATTAGGTGTGTGTATGCCAACACAAGAGTGTGTGCTATATAGCAATGGTGGCGGCATTTTTTGCAAGCTTGTTGTGAAGATGGTTATGTGTTCTGATGAGGAGGAACAGAGGCAAATTTTAGGGAATGTGATATTTACACTCATACCCAGTCGCTGCTGTTGTCCATTGCGTGTGTGCATGCGTGCGTGCGTGCGTGCGTGAAATATACAATTGAAGTGGGGCCATTTATTGTTAGGTTAGGTGTGAGGGATGAGTGACTTTTCACCGTCAGATCCAGCCACCGCCTACGATCTATGTTGCTCACACTCACACTGTAATGCATGTTCATTCCTCTGTTCATGAACAGAAAATGCCACACAAATTCAAAACTATATGCCAGCTGTCAGGTTGCAGCTGCTAATATCTGCGGTCTGCATCGCAGAAATGAAGCAAGCTTGTTGACACACGCCTTCTTTTGCCTTCTTGCAAGCAACATTTTCAACATATCCTTTCCTTTGCGCACAGCAATGGGCTTCATTTTGTGCAAGAGAGCAGGGTCCTTTCGGAATGGGGAAGGGCCTGCGAATTGCACAGAAATCAAATGTACACAGACAGCTGTTATCAGTCCATCTTTGCACTCTCACTCACTCACTTGGCACTCACTTGGCCTCCTTTAGCGTGAGAAGTAGGCACTGTGGCAGGAAGAAAGTTGCAGCCGACCTGCAAGCAGGAGGAGAGTAAGGAGGAAAGGGAGAAAATGAGTTTGTGTGAGCATGTATGCAAGCTGACAGCTGCCTTTTGTTTTTGCGCTCATGCTTTTCTCTTTCTCTCTTTCTGCCTGCCATGCAGCTGCTCTGCTCGTGATCTTTATGAGTTGCCCGTGACATGAGAGAGATGCAGCTTTCTTGTGGGGGCTGTAGAGGAAGAGGGGGGAGCCAGCAGCTTGCAGCTGCCGGGAAGCTGCTGCCCTGCCTCTCTCCTCTCTCAAGCCCTCATGCCGCCCTTGAATTCGACTGCTATTGCATGTGTCGACAGGCTGCAGGTTGCACGTCAGCTCGACTTGGCACTGAGTACTGTGCATATGATGAGGCACTCACCACCTAGTGCTAGAGAGAAGGAGGGAGGGGAGGAATGAAAGGGAGGGCGGATTGAGCTTTAAAAAAAGGCAGATTCAAAGAGGGCAGGGTATCTATGGCCCCCAAAAACAACTGAGCTGTTGGCGGCGTTTGCTTTCCTGTGTTTGTTTTTAACCATGTTGTGTGCTGCACACTTGTGTCTTGTACTTGCCAAAATTTTGTCACATGCAAGAACAGCAAGCACAAGTGTTTGCGCAGGCACGCACAGCGTATGCGCCGACACATTTTTACGTGTGCGTACGTACACGCACTACATGCATGCACACATGCGCATGCACACACATACACTCACAAACGCACGCGCGCGCTTACACACACACATTCACACACACACACACACACACACACACACACACACACACACACACACACACACACACACACACACACACACACAGACAAACAGACACACATACACACACAGACAGACACACACTACATACACTCAAGCACACACATGTGTACATACAAAGCACACATGCATATGTATACACATGTACATGAAGATGCGCTCCCGCAAAGCCATCATTCCACAGAGCCAGTGATGTTTAAAGGCACCATGCGTTCTAACCTGGACCCCTTCCACACAATGAGTAGTGCATGGTCATACACACGCACGCACGCACAATTGGACCGATGAGTGTGCAGTTGCTGCGGTCACTAATTGCTGGCATCGCACAATATGCTGTGTTCCAGATTTTTAAAGTTGTGATATTTGTGGTTCGCCAGCCGCCACCAGCAGATCCACCTTTTCCAGACAGCACCGACCCAAAGGTCTCAGTATTCTCCAACGTCACATTTACCTCATCAAGATCAAGTACTGTGAGGACACTGGACCGCAGAACCAGCTGAGCACCGCGCAGGAACAACACAAAGGCCTCTGCTCCATCCTTCAAGGAGCCTCCGTTACCCCCCACACCATCCCTTTGGGAGTGGGTCACACCATCTACAGCAATCACCCGCTGGAGCCTTTTAAGTAGCTGTGTCTTAATTTTCAAAGAGTTACAAACTCGCTTCAACAAGTTCATTCTGTTAATTACGCTGCCAAACTCGTTCGAATCTGCAGACATGCCCTCAGCTGACATGCCCTCAGCAGACATGCCCTCGGCTGACATGCCCTTTCCAGCACTATTATCAACTGTCATATATCAGGAGACGGTTTCAGATCAAACCTGTCAGATCAAATTACGGTCACTGCAAAGTATAAGACTCAGCACATCTACTGATATTGCGATCTTTGCACACATGTATCTGTGTCTACTCAGCTTTGCGTGGCTGCCACACTGCTGCTCCTTCCCGGAGCTGGGACCCATGACTCAGACGGACCTCTCGGCCTCAATGTGGTTACATATTAACATCGCTAAACGAACGAACAAATAGAATTGGAGACCTTACACGGCACAGGGTCTCTTGAGGATCCCCTCTAATGGTACCTCTTAAAGTTCACATGTTGTCAATCAATTACCAAAACTATCAAATCCAGAAGATAAAGGTTATCAATAAGACTGGCCATCCAGCTTATTGAACAAGACATAAAGAAACTCTCAACTGTCAACCATTGGCCAATTCAACTGCTCCGTCACACGATTGGTCTCTGCCACTGCTTGGGCTTGACAGCTTGCGTAGTTTTTATTTGAGACAAAAATGACGACATCATCATGATGCAGAGCTATAAAAATAAGGCTGTAACGTATTTAACACCTCCTGGTCACTTGTTTCTTTCTTTTTTTTAGCGGTCCACCAGTCACTTCGATCCCTATACATTGCAGACTTGTAATTTCCAACTTTGGCACGTGCCTGAATACTATATGTCCTGCGTAATGCGGCAGTGACTTTTTGGATTGAACATGAAGCTGTGTCCAGACAGTGCACAAAATTGCTCCAAGGGGGGGAAAAGATGTTGCAGCAAACAACTGTCACAGCACAAGACTCAGCACAGCAAGCAACGAATCGTCACTGTCACCAATTGGGCGTGATAGAAAATCCCACCTCTTTCGCTGCCTTTGTGTTACTTTCCACTTTTTTAGCGTAGTTGGCAGTTTGATATCTCCCCTCAAAATCAAAAGAAACAACTTGCGAAAAAGAAACATACGAAGATGGTTCAGATGCTCCCTATACCACTCTACTTTAATCCATGATACAAAATGTACGAGAGTAGCATCTGAAAATGAGAGGACGTGCTTGCTTTGCTTGTTTGATCACGTACTGGCCGCCGGTGGCAAAAACTCCACAGGGATCTCTTGAGGCAGCACCAGACCCAACAACAGTTTTTTTACAAAACATCTTTTCTATGAAAAAATAAAAGCAAGAATGTGGCCCTGCTAGCTTTTTTTAATGTGAGGCGAAGAAAAACGGCTGGACAACAGAAACACAACATAGCCAGCATGATGAAAAAAGAAGGCCACATTAATGCGAGCCTTGCCAGTTAAACGCAACAAAAGGAAGAGGTTCAGAAGGACTGTAACATAAACTAAGGAAAAACAACAATTATAGTGCCAAGCCTTACCTTTTTGCCAATATTTTATATACAGGTGATATTACTTGCGTTGTGCATCCCAAATAATTATCTGTAAATTTAATTCAGCTTTTAAGCTTCCTAGGTGACTAGACCTAACTGTGCATTAGGCACCTCACTAGCGCGCTAAATAACTGCCTGCAACCACCCTTTATTTACTCGGGGCGCAGGAGCTTTCTACCTATCTAAACTCAACAACACCAGCACAAAGACTCTCCAGCGTCACAACGTCCAGCGTTCCCCAGCTCTTGCCCACACTCAGTTTTACCGGAGTCGGCACACGCAGTTGAATTGCACGCTCCATCTCCAGCTTGACAATTGAAGCAACCTCAGCAATGCGGTCTTGACGAACCTCATACACCAGCTCATCGTGGACCTGTGGGGCAAATTACGGATGTGGTATGCAGAATGACCCAGCAGATGTATTGAATAGAAGTCTGGGCAAGGCTGCTGGGCATTTGACCTGCTTGTACGTACACAATGAGACTACTGGTCAAAAGTTGTTGTGTTTTTTACCCTGCATTAGTGCAAGAGCAATTATCTATGCATATCATGCCGTAGATTCCTTTATTGCTCCCAGTCTCTTCGAACTAAGCAAGTACTTTCAAACATACTACGCTGTATTCCTTTTTAACTCCCAGCCTCTTCAAATTAAGCAAAAAACCAGGCAAGCCTGCCAACACGAAGCATGTTGGCTGAAGCAACTCACAGTACAGGTCCAAGGGAAAGAGCGTAACACACCATGAGCACCAAGTTTGCCGAGCCGTAGTATTGAGGCGAGTCCAAAATGGAATGCAGCCGCACCATTGCAGTCTTCATCATGTCTGCGGCTGAGCCTGTGGTTAATTTAAGGCATGGCACGCAAAGAGTGCTCTCACTATTAATCCTCCATCTGCTACTTGTCTACTATGGTCAGAACAGCGTCTACTATGGTCGGTAGAAAGGATGAAGCTGTAGTTGTCTGTTGATCATAAGCAAGCATGTTCTAGAACCTGAGCAATGGTACCTACAGGGTCTGCGACATTCTTGACGTTACATTGCCTACAACAGGTGGTGGAGGCAGGGCAAGTCTCTTGCGCATTGTTGACAGCTTGTTTCTTATTATGTCTTAGCATTACAGCCAGCAGTAGCACACCTTGCGCCACGGTATTCACAGCTGCACGTTCGGACGACCCCCTTGCCTGCAGTGTGTGCAACAACTTTTAGGTTGCGCTAGATTTAATGAATTGAGATGAGTTATATCCAGAAACAGTAGCCGAGTTGGTCTGCGTGAACCATTATCTAGCATCGTAGCATAAACTGCTGAGAACTAGAAGGTGAAGAAGTATCAGCAATTTATGCATTTATACTACAGTGGCGCTAAACAACAAGATGAATAACCACCCAATAATATTGTGATTTGTGGGACCATAGTGCATTACGATTGAAGCCAGAAGAGACACACAGCTCTACGGTCAAACATAACAGGCAAACCCAGGAACCATCCAAATAATTGCTGGAGACATGGCCAGAGCAGTGCTTATAAGCACCCTGAGTTCTAATACGTGTAAGAGAAAAAAGCAGCTGGCATGTCTCGCTGGAAGGTCGATAGGCAACAACCTGCTCTGCTCATTACAGCTGCAACACCAGAGCAGACCCTTGCAGTTCCTTGGCAAATGCTTGCAGGAAAACATGTAATGCGCAGCTGGACAAGCAAACCAACGCTGGACAATCTGGTCAGAGCTGTGCCACTAAGCGTGTCAGAAAAAGAGTGTATACAAAGAAACAAAGAGCTGGCGCATTACGATGGAGGACACAAGGACCAGTGATACTTAAATTCCTGCAGCTGCAAAGATTACAGCAAGCCCACCCACCTCATGATTCTTGCTGTTGATGCTGGGGAAGTTCCGCCGCCTTCCTGCGATAGTCTTCACACACTCCGTCTGCTTGCACTCCTCCTTGACCCTGCGCGTGCAAGGTGGGGCTACATTGATCCATGTGATGATGTGCTCATTCATCCAGAACTTCATAGAGTTTTGCGTCCACTGATCCGTGTTGTGTGTTTAAGCCGTGGAGCATAAAGCATGCAGGCAGAACTTACCGTTTAGGTGTCATTCATACGTCGTTTTGTATTGCACCATTGAGCACAGCAATTCTTTTTCATCTCCTGGTTATCATGTGGACTTGACCAAAATGAAGACCTAAGAAGGCTGCTGCTGCAGTCAGACGCCTGGACAGCTTTCTAAATACCCACCCCCTCCCTTAAATACACTCGTGCTTGTTTATTCCTGAATTTAAGGTTTTAATCCTTATTCCTAACCATTGGATTTTTGTCGAACCTTTTTCATCCACGCCGCCCCCCAACATACCTCTTGACCCAGGCCTGCACCCCCGGCATGGAGTTCAGAAAGGATTCCTGCCACTCCGCAGCCGTGCGCACGTCAGGCAGGTCTAGGGCCTCAGACACTGCCCTGGCACCCATACCATACAGCAGGCCATATGCAAGGTGCTTGGCTTGGTCGCGGCGCTCACGTGTAACCTACGCACATATTCAAAAACATTTAAAGACTTGGTCATGTCTCCCTCGTGCTAAAAGCATACACACGCACCACAGTTCCTAAATTGCTAGGAAAATGTTCAGTTCTGCATCACGATGGGTTCTTGTAATATGCTTGTGCTTTGGCCAACAGCCACCACTGAAGTGCTTTTGAATGCAAGGATGCACCAACATTGAGGTTCATTACAGCACTGACGTGTGATCTGCAGGCACACAAGGTGTCTGTTAAGGAATACAAGTGATCTTAATGTGTGAGTTGGAATACAGATCAGTAGGAACTCCAGTGACAATAGTGAAGCTGCGCAATTTTTCTGTGCTGCGGTGGTGGTGTCGTGTGTTGACATGTGATTGTGTCATGGGGGGGAGGGGAGGGGGGGGGTCCAGCGATCAGAAGTTTGTTGCTGGCACAAAAGGCAGGCCTACACTCTGCTTTCCGTGTTTGCGGGGTTCCTAAGCACCAGAGAGCAAAGCATCCACACAGCAGGTATCCCCTTGTTCAAAAGCCGCTCGCAGCTGCACACCTGGTCAATGGGGCACTTCTGCCACATGCATGCCATGGCAGTGAAGGGGTCCTGGCCTTCCTTACACAGGGTGCTGCACAGCACCTCATCCTCACTCAGGTGGGCAATCAGACGCAGCTCCACCTGCAATACCAGCAGCAGCAATAGTAGCAGCACAAAGGAAGCCTTTTGTCAAATGCTGTGGCCTTCCTTACGCAACGTGCTGCACAGCACCTCATCCCCACTCAGGTGGGCAATTAGACGACCTGCAGACAACAAAACCAATGGCCAGTAACTATTCTCATAGGTGTCTAATTCATGGATTATAATTAAGTGCAAAAGCACGCATACATACGTTTGCCCCCTGTCCCCCAAACACACATGCACACACACCTGGGAGTAGTCCACACTGAGTACAACACAGCCTGGGGGGGCAACAAACGCTGCACGGATGTTGAGACTGACAGGAGGCAAGCGAGGAGCAGTTGCCCCCTCCGACTCTTCTAGCACAAGCGGCTGCGAGCCGTTGATGTCTAACTCGATGGGCTTGGGCACCGTCTGTGGCCAAGTACACAATGCATAATGTTGATTGGCTCAGAATTAGCTGAGACGGTGCACTGTGGCAGTGTCGTTGCTGCTAGGAGCAACGTGCATGGGTAGTGCATATGGCAGCGTTTTTGCTAGTAGAAATACATAAAATGTTTTGCATTGACGGTTGAATGCATTCTACAGCACACAATGCTGGTATGGGAGATGTACTTGGCCACTGGTGATACGGGCAGAACTGGTCTGCCCGTAGTTTGGGGAAGGTGGAGGATACTTTTGCACGCAGGGAATGCTTTTTCATTGCGTAAGAGTCAGGTGTTGGCCAAAATGAGCACCTGTAAGTTTACCTTATCCGAAGCTCTTGTAAATAACATAGCGGCCAATTGTGTGTAATGCCCCTCTGTGTGCTAGATAAAACACATTGTACGTTTTGAACCTCCCAGTGGTGCCTTACGCCCACACCCTTTAAAGTTTTCAGTCTTGGCGCTAAACTTATTCATGGCCGTCCGGCGTGACTACCTACTGGAGCACGAAAAACCTGTTCACCAGGAGAGAATAAACAGCTGCCACTTGACAAAGAAAAGCCACCTGCAGGTTGGGCTCGTTCATGGCCAGGCGTCCGGTGCAGGTGGCTGTTTGCTCAAAACTGCCACGCAGGCGCACCACCCACTCCTGGGAGCTAGATGTTTGAGCGTCCACCTTTACGCCATCAATGGCAGCGACTGCAAAGCGTTTGAAGGAGAGGTTTGCGGTTTACAACTCAGATGGCTATTGGTGCGCCATCAATGGCAGCGACTGCAAAGCGTTTGAAGGAGAGGTTTGCGGTTTACAACTCAGATGGCTATTGGTGATCACTGTGCACCACACTGCAAAACGTACCTGGCCAGAAGCAATTGTGGTGTGTCTGTAGTCCAACGAGGCTATCACAGCAAAAAGTCGGGGGGGGGGACAAGGTTTTTGACTTATTTTCCACGCCACTTAAATTGAGATCGTTAGAATGGTTGTGCTTTGAGCGTATGCATGCTTTTGTGTTCATATATTGTAGGCTAGGGCTAACGCTACACACAAATGCATGAAATTGTTCAGGCACGCTGCATGCTCTACCCCCTCTCTAACCCTCCCCTTACGTTGCATAAGACCAGCTACACCCTGGCTTGTGCATCTGACTAACCCAATCAAAGACACAGAACACAGGTACACGGTGCATGCAAAAAGAGCATACACAGGCACGTCCTCACCAGCCAGCATAGACGCACAAGCCTCTGCAGTGAGCCTTGTGCATCAAACTGGCCCAATTGGAGCCACACAGGTAAACACTAAATGAGCATACCCAGACACATTCTCACCTGCTGGCATAGACACAAAAGCCTCTGCGGTGAGCCTGGTGCATCTAACTGGCCCAATTAGAGCCACACAGGTAAACACTAAATGAACATACCCTAACAATTCCTACCTGCCAGCACAGAGGCACAAGCCTCTGCGGTGACCCTGGCTTGTACATCCATCTGGCAGACCTGTGTGATCAGATTCTGCAGCAGGCTCAGCTGCTTGCTGATGCGGCGATGCTCTTGAATGACGGGCACCACAGGATGCATGTCGCTGATCTCCTGTATTTACGTGTGTGTCATTGTATATCTACGTATGAATATGTGTGTGTGCATGTGCATGTGTGAGCGAGTGCAAATTGAACTTGGTGCTTTGCGAGTTTAAATGTGCTGGCAGTTCTTGTGTTAATGTTTGCTGTTGAAGTGTGAGCCACAATGCGACTGTGTGGATCTCTAGAGCGCACAGTAAAAGAGGCAGAGGCACATCTCAACACAGCACATCCAAAGCTCACAAAGAAACCAGTCAGTCAGGGAACACATTGGCCATATTTGTACATACAAACCATAAGTATAAGTATGACCGATTTAGAGTGTATGGCGTAGATTACAGTTCGACAGAAGGCACCTCACCCATTTCATGCACCTCATTCTTAAGCGCCCATGCCACACCTGCAGGTCGTTTTTGTTAACACTGTAGTCTCCGCTCTTGTACTTGGTGGCAATTGTTGGAACCGGGATCTTGAGGTGCATGTACAGCAGCTGCGATACCTCCTGGGTGGATGTCAGTGAGAAGTTCTTTCCAGCGTGCTGCGTTTATGAGAAAGAGTAAGCCAGGAAATAAAAATGAAATACGGTTTGCAAATGCTATCAACGTGGACGAGTTATGAAAGAGGCACATGATATGAGGTCCAGCAAAGTACTGTGTTCGCAAATGCTGCATGGGACAGATCAAAGGGAACACTCCTGAGCCATGTTTGTCAGTAAGAGCAGAAACGTAAGCTAGGATGAATCTGCACATGCGAATAACAACAGGCGGAGCAGCTGTATTGTCCTAGGAACCGAATTGGCAAAAAGTTTTGCAGTTAGACATGGCAGGATGTCAAAGCGAAAAAGGCACCCATAGATCTGTTGCCCACTAGCGTTGCAGGCATACATTCACGCACATACATGCCTTTGCTCTCCAATTTTGAAACCACTCACTAAGCTTGGGACACAGACACGCGGCAGCTTGAAACACACAGTGAATGAATAGGGCACGGACCTTGAGCGCCCTTTTCTCCAGTTTGGCCAGCCACCTCCTCAGGGGTAGCCGCTGCACCAAGAGAGAATGCAGGTCGAGGCCCATGCCCACCGCCTCCATTCGCGCCAGCACGTGCACCTGCATGCACTCCATGTAATGCACACTACGTTCATTGACAGCTACTGCACGCCACACTCAATGACCCTGAGGCAGAAGCATGCCTCAGCTTGGTCACGGTGTGCTCATCATAAACAGTCTCAAATCAGAGGTGCATGATGCACTTGTCTGAAGTCTAGAACACAGGCTAATGTGCAACCCATGCAAGTTCTCTCTATCAGGCACATGTACTTTTTAGAAGTGAGGCAACGTGTTTCTTAGCAAGGATTTTCACGGGACACCCACACCCACACTTGCACCACCCACTTCTACACACGCACCAGCGGCATTTCGATGTCCATCAGGGGGGTCCACAGTCCTTGACTGCATAGCACGGTGTGAGAGCGTTCATACAGTGCACGCACAAGCACGGCCTGCTTCAGCACCTCCATGTGCCGCATGCTACACCAGGACATAGAGGGAGTACCTCCACCGCAGCTGCCTGGGCCCCCACTGTTGCCCCCGCCACTGCCACTGCCTCCGCTTGCCCTTGCAGCAGGACCGCTACCTGTATGGGGTACATTTAAGTTGTATGTAAAGAGGAGGAAGACAAACACAAATACCGTGCCTTGTGGGGTTCCCCTCACAAGTCCACAACTCCACCGCTGCTCTTGGAACAAAGTGTGCTTGCGTGGTGGAGGTTTGTAGCGCAGAGCAAGCAAGGTGATCAAAAGGTCTTGGAACAAAACGTATATGGGTTTGGGAGGCTTTTTGTCCATCACTGCCAATCCCGCCACAGCAAGATTCCGATTAAACAAGCTGCTCTGTTTCTCCTGCCCTAGTAAATGTGGAGATGGTGGATGTGGCTGTCCATATCATTAAATGCAGCAAATTTTGAGGGGCTGAGCATTGAGCATCGACCTGGAATACTTAACCGGGAAAAATGAAGTATCCTGGAACGAAAGCAAACCTTTCAAAGGAATGGCCAGCTGTGGCGGTTGTGCAGGGGTGCTGACAGGCACCAGGCTCTGAAGCGCCTCTTTGACGACGGCCTTGCCTGCAAGCTGCTCCAGGAGCTCCTCCAGAACCTGAGCAGTCATGTGGACATAGGCATGGTATGTGCATGGACAAATAAAGAGTATCATGAGTATGTTTGTGTGCAGTTTTGGCCAATGCCATCGACAATGGTGCAGGAATGGCTGGATAAGGAGGTTAGCTTGGAACCTTATGATTGCTGGTACCTCGTTGGAGTTATAAGGGGGAATCTACAAGGGAGTAGGGGTTGCAAAGCAAAGATTAAGGCTTTGAAAATCAGGCCGTGGGACACAATGCAGTCGCCCCACCTCTTGCATTGGTAAGCTTGGGCTGGAAGTGTTAACGATAAACGCTGGTTCTACATGTAAAACAAGGGGGAGTCAGGACAGGATCCTTTCTTTTGATCTATACAACGCCTCATCAGAAATGCACAATACCTTGCCGTTGATGATGCATAACAAAATCGTGGTGAACTTAAGTCTCGCAACTCAGATTGCTGTCGGCTGCACCTTCAAGGGAGGAGGGTAGACATCGTACACGAGACAACAAGGACGTAGGCAGGCACACCTATGCAAGTACCCAATATTACTGCAAACACCCCTGGTAAGTTGCTGGCACCAGAGGGGAGCTTTTGGAAATCCACTTTCTGACAGGGATTTCCACCCTGCCCACCTGGGCACCTCCCGCCACAAACTGAGTGTGCAGGGATGCTTAGATATATCTAGTTAAGGGTCCTGTATACTTAAATGTACTTTTCGGCTTTGGGGCAAGAACTCTCACAGGGATGGCTGGCCTGACTGTATATGACCGTATATTTGGTGATTTTCATGCCAAAAATACTATGTACACCGAATATATATGGTCCTGTCCAACCCTACACACAAAACACATAATTGGCTTGTGTTTGGCACCTTTGAGCTGGACTTCTTGCCCGTGCGTCCTTCTGAGTTAAACTCTGAGACCAGCTTGTTGTCAGGCTCCAAGATCCACACCGCCAGGAGCACGTCCAACACAGGAGCAGCGATTCCCAGGGACAAGGCACAGGCGGCTTCCAGGAGATTGACGGCCCCCTCTGACCTTGCGCTGGCAGAGCTGGTAGCGGGGTTGTTGGCAGGCACACTGTTCCTTGCAGCACCTGCTACAGAGGTGCTGATGGTGCTGGTATCGGAGCCATTGATTGGGGCACTGCCGTCTTGGAGAGAGTTGTGGAAAGGGGAGTGCAGCATCCTTAGGTGCTGTAGGTTCAGCTCCAAGGCAGCCAGCTGCTCTTTCAGGCGGAAGGTGGACTGCACAGTTGCGTCGCCCAGTGGCAGGTAAGTAGGTGAAAGAGATGCTTAAATTGGTGCTGCTGAACATGGCTGGCATTGTGTGCACAGAGAAAGGTCGAGTTTGATGAGGAGGAGCATGCGACGGGATAGCGCAAAAGTGCGTACAGTGTGGCATCAGGCACAAGACAGGTTAAATTCATGAGCCACTGAGACTTATTGCGTATGCTCTTATGGAGGTCAGCTTGGCTATATTTGAAGTGTTTTCAAATGTAGTTGTACCTCAACAGCCCTCCTGTTGATCAGACCATTATACTTTATACTGCTCACACTGCAATCACCACCTCCCTCACAATCTGCCTTAGCACAAACAGGGCAGGCGTGGCTCCCTTTTACGAGCAGAGATGCGTCACACCTCCACTACATCACTCACATTGCAGCCTCTTTGCTTCAGTACACACACGTTCACACATACACCCACACACAAGCATGACAAGCATCTGACTCCCCCAAACATTCCACATGCGTACCTTTGTCAGATCCCCATCCAACAGCACCGTCCGCATCGCAAGCACCATCTCCCTCTGCAGCTCAGCCTCAGCTGCAGACATCTGAGCCAGCCAGCCCCCTGCCCCCCCAATTGTAGCAGCAGCCCTACCTCCCCCAGAAGCCCCTGACATTAACTCCACGTAGTAGCAGCTCCCGTCCCCTGAGCAGATCGCAACCCCCTCCACCAACACAGCCTTAACCGTTACTCCTCCTCCTCCTCCTCCTCCTCCTCCTCCTCCTCCTCCTCCCCCTGAGTTCCCAGCAGGCCCCCCCATGATTGTGCCCTGTATGCCTCCACTCCTGCTGCCCACCTCTGCCCCATCGATAGAAGCCCCACTACCTGAGGCCCCACTCGACTTTCCCTTTCCTTTCTCCCTCCCACTTCCTGAGCCCTTGCCCCTGCCCTTGTGTGGCTGCGGCAGGGTAGCACTGGTGGAGTTCTTGTTGTGGGAGGTCGCAAAAAGCAGCAGGAAGGTAAAGTGACCGGTTTTCTTGAGAGATGCGTGCAGTGCGCGGAGATCTGCGGGGGAACGAATAAGGAGGGCACCACGGCTTTGTGGAGTCTCATCTGGCAGCAGAGGTACTTGATCAAGTCGAGGGGGAAGCTGCTGCTGCTGCTGCTGCTGCTGTTGCTGCTGTTGTCGTTGCTGGGGTGGAGGTATAAGGTTCTTGGTCGGCTGCTGCTGCTGCTGCTGCTGCGGCGGCTGCTGATGGGGTGGAGGTGGAATGTTCTTGGTCGGCTGCTGCTGGTGTTGATGCTGTTGCTGATGCTTCTGCTGCTGCTGCGCCTGCAGAGGCTGCTGCTGTATTATGGGATAAAGCTGCGGCTTTTGGGGCTGCTGCTTCTGTGGCGGTGGCGGTTGCCTGAATGTGTGGTTTGGATGAGATGCAGATGCAAGCTGCTGCTGCTGCTGCTGCTGTGGATTCACAATGTAGGTGAATGGGCATTGTGGATTATTTATGGTGGGGTCTTGTTGCAGCTGATCTGATCTTTTAGCAGGCAGGCTACTGTCGCTGCCTGTGGGGGTAGCCGTCCGATCTGTCCTCTTCTGGGGAGGTGGGCCCTCATCACCTGGCTTTGCTGCAAGGCCTGCTTCTTCTTCCCTGGAACGGCGTTGTGGGAGGAGGCTTGAAGGATGTGAACGTGCTTTGTGGTAGCGGTGGTGCTGCTCTTGTATCCCAGACTGAATGAGCGGCTGCTTTGGTATGTGGTGAGGATCTTGCCTCACATTTGATTCTTGTGGTGGCTGCAGCTTTTCTTGGTGCTGCTGGATATTCACCCCCCTCTGGTGCTGGAAATGGTGTTGGTGCTGTTGCTGTTGCTGCTGTTGAGGATGAATTGGCATTTGTTGGAGCGGCGGGGGCTGTTGTTGAAGACAGTGCGTTGATGGCTGCAAGTGCTGTTGCTGTTGTTGTTGCTGTTGCTGCTGCGGCACTTGCTGCAGTTGCTGCTGCAGTTGCTGCTGCTGCTGCTGAAGCTGCACTGGCTGTACTTGTTGCTGCGGGAGATACAGCTGAGGCTGAAACTTTGTTGGATGCGGCCGAACATCTGCCTGCTGCTCCCGCTGAGCAGTTTCTTTGCCAGTGAGCTGCTCCTGCAGCTTTCCTGCAGCACCCTCTCCAGCAGCTAATTCTGATCGCTTAGAATCCTCTTGTGTGACTCCTGGCTGCACTGCTGTCCCTGTTTGTACCCCTTCTGTTCCGTCCTTGCCCCCTCCATGCTCCACTTGTAAGCGCTTCACCGCCTGTACAGCAAAGGGGCACAAGGGTGGGAGCCATTTGTCATGACTCATGACATGCCTAATCGTCAGACGGACGGGACCCCTGACGCTTTAAGACGTCTTACAATCGGGCATTTTTTGCAGTTCCTATACACTGCAAGGGCAAGGTGCAAGAAACGAAAAAAAAACTCTTTTTCCTCGCACTAAACTCGCTTCGGGAAAGGAAAAATTCAACACAAGATCTCCCCCACACCTCACCTGCGGGTTCCACTCAGGCTGCCCAATCCGGCCCCGCTTCTTGCCACTGCTTCCCTGCCCTGCTGCCCTTTTCTTCACAGAGCCGGTGCCGTTGGTAACAGCAGGCAGGGCTGTGGATTTGCCTGCTTGCTGCCTTTGAGGGGTGCGCAGGCTTGATTTGCTGAGAGGGGTGCTGCCTCTTGGGTTGGAGGCGGGAACTGCGGCAGTGCTTGGGCTGGACTTGGCAAGAGACACACCCTTTTTGCTGTCAGGGGGGGTGTCAAGAGAGTCACGCTGGCGGGAAGCGATCTGCGTGATTTTCAGATAAAGAGTCACGGTTAGGTCTTTGGACACCAAGGCCTGTACCGCTGCACGCACAGCACTTGATGATGGCTCAACCAATGGCTAACACACATACCTACCACTCATCCATGCACATCCAAATTGTGTTCAAATATCCACCCCATCTAATCAACGCCTCGTCCTACGTCTCATTCATAATTTGATGCCCTTCAATGACCCTTTAGCCCCCCTCCAATCATCATACCCGTCAATTGAATGGTGGTCGCTTGGTCTTCTTTCCTAGACCCACCCATCATTCAGTCAATCATTCGTCTCCTGAGTAAACATGCAACCCCCTCCCCCCTCAAACGCATCTTGTACTTGACTGGCATTTGGATTCCCCCCTAAACCCTGTAACAGCCAATTAACAGCACATGTCTGTCAATGAGACTCTTCCCCCTCCACCCAAATTTACCTGCTTGTTACGACGCTGCAGCTCCAGGAGCTCCAATGCCTCTGCTTGCAGGCTGGAGGCCTTAGCATTGCAGTACTCGTTGGCACCCTGTAAAAGCAAGGGAAGCATAAAGCCAACAAATCACACAAGTACTCACACGTGCACGACAATGCACACCAGCTTTTCGGCTGTGAACACACGCATGGCTATCTGTCACATGCTAACTGTTGCTTATTCGTGCTACAACATAAACGAAATATGAAATATGTAAGTGTATGGAAAGTTTGGAGGCCCTCTGAACAGCACGTTGCTTTCTCAAGTCGCTGCATGGATTATAAGGTTATATGTGGCAGGAAGTACTGACTGAAATAATAAGCCTGCCTGTGCACAACATAAAAGCAGCAGCCATCGACCAAACCCTGTGCTTACATAATGAATCGTACGTGCTCACCTGATGGATCATACGTGCAGCACGGCGCTCGTTATTGTGCTGCTGCTGTTCACTTAACTTCTTGGGCCCAGCAGAGCCTGCAACACAGCATGTACAGGAAATTAAAGGTCTTGAGAGACACACAGGGAAGGGATAGCACCAAATATGAAGGTGATCCTTCTCATTCGAGCTATTGTCAATGGAACACAAGAGATGCGTGTGTGTGTTTGTGTGTGTGTATGTGTGTGTGTGTGTTTGTGTTTGTGTTTGTGTGTGTATGTGTGTGTGTGTGTGTCGGTGTATGAAGATGATGAGTTTACCTGCGACTAGGATCTCTGTCAGCCGGTCAATGTCACAGCCTGCCACAGCCTCAGGCGTCTTCAGCCTGCAAGACAAGGCACCACAGGGGTTAAACATTCAAGTTCACAGTGAGCCCCATAACCTGATTATCATTGTAACCCCCGATTCCCACGCCAGGGGAAAAAGCACAACAAAGCAAGCGAGTGTTGCACACTGCAGCTGCACTGCGCCGACATTGTCAGTGTGGCAAAGACTGGAGAATAGGGATGGTAGACATGTCCACGCAGTGGAGGTGTGCTAAGCATGCTAACGTACCCAGCTTTGTAGAGCACACGAGCACGGAAGCCTTTGACTCCAGGGATGCCAGTTAGCTCCACTATGTCGCCTCTGACAGCGGTGTTTATGCGGCCTGTTTAAGCAGCAGGAATAAAAGAAGAGACAACGGTGCACTTGCACATTAGAGGATTACAATGAAAGGATGAGTTATAGAGCAAAATGCTTCACAACTATCAAGCGTGTCATTTTGTTAATTTGAAATCGTAACTTAAGGTATTTTATTGCATGTTCTCCTTGCCAATATAGGAGAGCATAGGCAAGAATAACGATAAATTGAACTCATATGTACATGCTCACAGTCGTTTGACCAATCAAGCTCACTCATATTCCCTGAATTTTGTCTTCACCTTGGAACTTGGCCACCAGGTGCTCCAAATCAGCCCATCCCATTTGACTGCAGAAAGAAGAGACCATGCCAGCCGCCTTTGTGGCATTCTCCTGGGGGCAACAAGCAAAATGCCAAGTCCAATGGATCCTGACACAGTACGCTAAAATCATATGACCTACAAATCAAAGCTTTGATAAAAACGACTAAAAATTAAAGTAGGCATATTGTTAGCTTAGTATATGTAAATTAGTCCAAGCACACATCTAACCAGAAAGCGTGAAGCAAGCCTGTTCTCTACGTTAACGCCAGGGATGTACTAGCATGTTGCAGAAGAAAGAAAGGCACCAGCAACACAAACCAAACAAGAGCATTGATCTGTAATGATTCATTGGTGCAGGCTGTTGTACATCAGAGATCAGAATAACTTTGAGGGTGGCCTTATGTGGTAGGCAGAAATATGGAGTACAAGCCATGGACAAAGGCAAGCACATCCACGCACACACCTGCAACCTCGAGATCATGCTTCTGTTCATCCCGTATTTTACAGCCACTTCGTCCATGGGTGTCTCATTGATGATCTCATGCAACACAAGCGCCACAAACAGCTTCCTGGCTACCCTCTCATCTTCCTGATCATGTGAGATGAATTTAAGTGGACCGATTACGTACGGCTCATAGCAGGTGCTCATGCAGAGGCTAATTTAAGCACAGAGCAGGTGACTGGAGTGAATAGCATGCAGCTCAGATCTTGTGACTATGCATTTACTGTATATGACATGCAGGATTTGCCAGCCTAACTCTACTACCATGTACCTAGACAAAGCCAAGTGTCTAGCACAAGTTCCACATTCATTGGGCACTGTTTATAATCAACACAACAACAGTGCAGACAGCAGACTCTATACGCGTCCAGCACGTCCACGCGTCCAGCACGTCCACGCGTCCAGCACGTCCACGCGTCCAGCACGTCCAACATGCACACGTAACAGCATTGCAACTGCCAGGGCTGATCTATTCAAAAGCACCAGGGGGTTGTGAAATAAAGGACAAGTTATGATGGCTAGATCCGCTACCTTTTTCTCGTTCTCAAGGGCCCTCTTGTTGACTTTCCCCTGCAACCTGTTTTGCACGTAGCCCTCCTTCACGCCCACCAGCTCCATGACCCTCCTCTGAGCCCCCCTCATGCAGTACAGCATGTCTTGATACCTGGAAAACCCAAGGTACTCAGAATTTTCAAACAAGTTGGAATGCATAAGATATGCAGGACCTGGAATTTCCAGGATGTATGAAGTCCAAGCAAGCTATAGGAATGGTTTCACAACTCGCAGCATTCTTCACCGTGCACGTTTTTAAGCTAACGTCAAATAATTACAAGTACTATCGCGTATCAAAGTGGCTCCTCACCCTGAATAAAGGTAAACAGGTTTCTGTGCCCATGTAATCTTTCTTTTACAAAATGTTTTATGGCGTACATGTTGGCTGCCAATTCACACCGCATAAATCTCTGTCATAGAATCTCACCTCTTCCAGTCGGGTGTGACATCATGGTTGTTGGCCGGCACCACCAGGTAGGTGAGGTGGAGCTCTGTGGACATCACAAACTGATCCCTTGCTCTCTGTAGGTCAGTCCTGATGAGCAGGGCATCTGTAGGGCAGAACAGAAATTTTATGAAGAAGGTGATGCAACCCTTTCCACACAAAGTATGCAATAGGAGCCGCATTGGTGGTGCTGTGCATCATAGAGCTTCTCCACTGCAAATACGAGAACCATTGGATCAGTGTTGATGAACAGCAAGCGTTGCTTTTTTTAGCAGGTACTTGCAACGTCCCCACAACTAAAAACTGAGTTTGAGAATTCTTATAGGCAAGAAAGTTGCAGCCCACCTGCTGGGTCCATCGTGGATGCCAGAGTGGCTTTGCCAAGAGGGGTGGCCAGCCAGCTGCCCTCCCTGCCTGCTGCCTTGTCCAGGCTGCACGCATGCAGGAATGCAGGGAGATGGAATGCCAGCGTTAAAGGTTTACCATATACATGTTGCCTTGCCTGAGGTTGCTAACGCAGGCATGTACGCACCAAGTGAATGGAATGTAGCATTTGCAAAAACAGATACATGCAGTAAAGAGGATAAAGGGGCAGAACGGCGTGGTACAGGGGGTATGAATGATGTAACATAGGTAATTGATGTTGGGTTTGTCTCAGAAATAATAATAAGAAAGATAAACTATGTACAGGCATAGAAGAAGCAGTATCATCTTGTATGGTATAACCAATGTTGGAGGTGAGCTATGGAATCACGAGATGAAAAATGTTCAAGCAAAATCAGGATGCAGTCACGTTAGGGATAGTATTCGCCAAGGTATCCTAGCACCACACCATATAGGAATGCACACTGCAAAGCAGCTAAAAGTGTAACGACAGACGGTACATTGACCTCAACTAGCTTACATGATGAAGCCTGAGGAGTTCAGCCACCGTAGGGCTGCCATTGTAGAACTGGCAGCGACTTCATAACCTTCCACACAGAACAGCAACGTGGACTGCATTGCAGTAGCAGGGAGCGAGTTTGATCAGGGCTGGAGGGCCAACAAACGGCGCGAAACATCAAGCAGTTAACTGCCACTCATTTGTACTTGTGCGCCCTATGTATATATGCTTTGAGCCAACACTGATACAAAGCTGATTTTCTAGCACATTGCTCTGCATGTGATTGGATTGAGTTGGTGCAAAGGTGATCAAGGTCACAGCCTTTGGTGGGAAGCAAGAAGTGGTTTCAATGGGTTGCTTTTTGCGCCCTTGACGTGTGTCCACAATTTCTCTCATTTTTGTTTTTTTATAAAGTGGAGGGACACAAATAATTAGAACTAGAAGGCTTACTGGCCTTTTTGGCTATTATCGTGCCCATGCAAGCATAAAGCATAGTAACATTTTTTGCAGGCAAGCTAGCTTACCCCAATGAACATCTGGATATCTCCACCACTGGACACCGCCCCGCTTGCAACAGCCTGCATGACATGGAAGCAGAGGTACTCTGTTAGAAGGTATTGTATGTCATATTCAGGCAGCTGCCAGACACGTAATATGCTCAAACTTCTGACTGATGAGTGCATTTACTGTACATTTTTGAAAGGTTTTCTTACCAATCACAGAAGCACTGACACCGAGCAAGCACAACCTCACCCACCTCCAACAGGGTGCGCTTCATGCCACGTTTAAGTTTAACCACGTGACCACTGTTATCATGCAAGCACAACGGAGTCCACCCACCTCCAACAGGGCGCGCTTCATGCCACGCTTCTGTTCAACGAGGCACGTGGCAATGGGGGCTGCTGGCTCTGTGACCAGCCTTGCAAGGGATGATGCAGAGTAAGGGCCGTATCCAGGCTGGGACAGGATGATACTTTCTCCTGAGACAAACAAAAAAGTGCGAGAGCTTAAAATGGTTGTGGACTCTCTTGATGGACGCCAACCCTTGTTTCATACAATACCGAGTGCTGTTAACAGGTAATTCCGCTGAGCTACTCTCAACGCAAATAAGAAAGCTGGCTTTTGTAAAAAAGGGTAATGCTGCACTATTGCATTACAAACAGTAACAGTAAAAACCCCTGTCATACAACAAAAGAACAACTATGCAGGCAGAGGAACCACCACTCCACATTGTTAAGAAGGGGAAAACAATATAGGCTTGGCCTGAAATTGGCTCCTAAAGGGAGTTGGTAATGGTACTGGAAGGGGCATGTCTGGTATGGACAACTCTAGCAGTGCAGTTGACGGAATACACATGGATCTAAGGAAGCAAGCTCCTTAACCCTTTTTGAGAACCAAAACCGAAGTCCTTGAAAGGCTAGAGTGTGAGTCATGTAGAAGGTGCCACCCACAACCTATGGGATGCCGTGGAGAGTTATGGTGGCCCCTTAAATAACGGTGCTGTTCATAAGGTTTAAGGTTTCATCATCGTTTGTAATAATTTCCACGAAAGCACAGCGGCATAACTTACGCCACAAAACCGCGCACGCACCTGCATCATCAATTCCTGCTCTTCCAGCCCTTCCTGCCATCTGACGATACCTGCAGGCAAGCACATGCTTATTAGAGTGATATGATGTATGTATTCTATGAGAATTACTCTATAGAAGAAGAGAGCAGTTGTGGAAGATAACGTCTGCCACAATTGGCTTGCGTCAACGTCTTTTTAAAAGTTGCCTGTCAAATCACTCACTTGTCAACGGCAGCACTAATAAACATCCCTGTACGGTGATAATTGCTCTGACAAATTTTAGGTGGCATGCCTGTTGCTGAGATCATAATGACTCATTAAAATAAACTGTCATTGCAAGCAGGTCCGTACTCACTGAGCCACGTCAATGGGGTTGTCCCTGAGTCCAATATAAGGCTTGTAAAACACCACCCTACGGGCGGGAAGGTTCACACCCACAGCCATGGTGGAGGTGCAGCACAGCACACTGACAGCTCCGCTGTTGTAAGCAGTCTCGACCACGTTCCGCTCCTCGATGGACAGACCTGGAGTCATTTGCAAGAGGCAATAGACGCATCTGGGGCCCTTCCTTTTAGTATTTGGCATAGCTTTTATGCAATACCATAACCGACTGTGCATGCAGGCAACCACGCATATACACACACAGCATGTTGACACATGTGAACTCTCACAAAGATCCACACATACACGCTACTGCATGATGCGAAGAGCAAAGCACTTAGCACCTAAGATATAGAAAAGATATGTAGCACATACTGCGAATATCTACGCCTTCTACAATATTTCAAGCCCTCACTCTGTGGAAGCCACAGCTTGTCCCACGAAGAGCAGAATACACAACCCAGCTGCAGTAAGTTCTGAAGCCTGGCTCCTCAACCCAAATGTTTCCATGTAGGTAAATCTACCTGCAACTATCACCATCTTCAGCAACCAACTCTCAATCACCAACCTGCATGATGGAACGCAACTCCCTTGGGCATGATACTCAGTAGGGTGGGATGCACACCCATGATCTGAGCCAGGTCGTGCATAATTGCAGCACGCGAGCCCGGCAGAGGTGCTTGGGCAGAGGGCTGCTGTCTGGATGCCGAGAAGCCAGGTATCATGGAAGCCAAGGAGGCTGCAGAGTGTGTGTATACAGAGTGTGAGGGCACTCAGCCACGACGCAGTATTATAGGCAAGCCCTCATCTCTTGAATTGCAGGTATTTGCTGCCAATATAGTTTTTCTTTCATACATGAAGCAAGCTTCAGAGGATTAATGATTTTCACTCTTGCTCTTGTAATGTAGCTAGCTGGTGTGGAGTAAAGCATGGCATGTGTGAGTGAGCAGCCAAGGGTCCCTTTGCATGCAATAAAATGGACCCGGAAACACGAGATTGGATCTTTCTTGCTTTTCCAATGTGCAGGTAGCAAAAAGTGCCAGTGATGCAAGCTGAATATACCATACTATTAGTGAACATGCCTGCAGGGGAAGCGTCTTGGCCCTTGGTAGGTGTGGTGGCCACCACTTTCTCTGCCACTTGACCCAAATGGCTGGCAATTAGATGGCCCACCCATTCACACTCTTTTTTGCTGGGGCAAAAAATGAGGATGCTATGACCTGGAAAAGGAAACATAGTAGCCTTGTCAGGATGGTCTGGGATGGTTATGTGGTGTCCTAGCAAGCTGGTACCCTAGGAAAAGAAAGTAGCCATTAAAGCATCGTATTAAATGCATTGCGCACGCAGGCACATTGGATTCCTCGATCAGCATGTTGTCCAGCATCTTTAAACATTGCCCTCAGCAGCAACTTATTCCCAAAACCTATCAAACAGCCACCCTGCCACTGTCATAACACAAGTGCCTCGTTACCTAAGCACCTCCCAACTTATTCCATGATTTCTTTGGCAGACAATTGTTAAACACCCACTGTGTCCCGCTCATATGTTAGATATGTATTGAGTACACAGCCAAGCACACCTGTTTCCGTGGTTTCCTTGGCAAGGAGCGCGACCAAGTCAGGGTCACTCTTAGCCCAGGCTTCGCTTGGTGGCTCTAGCTCACGCACGCACACGTCTTTGCGAGGATCCCAGAGCTTGCGACCATCCTGTGAAGTATGGGACAATATGTGCAAAAGTACAATATTTGTGTATAGGCAGGTGCTGGTGAGTTAGGGTTCATTGGGGTCTAGTAAGGTTTTAATAACAGAAAAGCAGCACAGAAGTGTACTGTTTTAAATGAACAACAAATATGTAGTCGAGAGCTGTTTGTCAATGCAGCATTAACGCAAAATCTTGGTATGCGGCTTGCACGGTGCTTACCTTGATGTATTCTGCAAGGGGAACAGGCCTGAAGTCAGTGATGAACAGCCTAGCTCCCAGCCACTTGGCTACCTAAAAGCAGAGCAGGGGTACACTCAGATTGATGCTACGTTTAGGCACTTAGACAATGTATGTGCTTGTATGGAATGGATATGTGAGCAATGACACCAATTATAATTTGATGGCCATGTACTACTCACGACCAATGAATTGAAAGAGCAAATTGTAAACGGATTCGACCGGTATGCTGAAAGAGCTGAAAATCCAAGTTTCCCAGGTAGCAAGCGCAAAATTCATTTCCACATCAGCCAAGCAAAAACAGCATTGCACTTGAGCCACATTACCTTACCCTGAAGGGCATTCGACATCTTTCAACCAAGACCAGATACAGAGCTCAACCAGATAGCAAAAGCCAAAAATCATCAGTTCTCTGCTTCAGCTGTAGAACTGGAGTTCTTGCGTAGTGAACGTAGGCTAAGATCTGGCAGGCACTTTGCATAAAGTGCTGTGTACTCTCGTTTTAGGCATTCTTTTTGTGCCTTGCTTTTGCTCGTTTTTTTTTTTTTTCATGAGGACAAGAGGAGCAGCCTGTGCTGTGGAGGGAGATGCCCCTGCCCCGGCCACAAGGGGCCGTGGCTGTGGCCGAAGTAGGGGCAGAGGTAAAAGTGTAATGAAAAAGCTGGTGTAATGACGAAGCCTACAGCGAACTGTAGCATAGATCTCATGTGAGCAAAAAATATGACCATACATGGCAGGCACATACACACACCAGCGCACCTGAGCAACGTTGGGCATTGTAGCGGACATACCAATCACTTGGACGTCTTCGCGCATGGACAGGCCATCCTCTGTATCATCATCGCCATTAGGGTCTGCACCCCCCGCATAAAATGCACGCACAGGTGAGGACATAATTTGTGACCAGCACAACCAAACATGCACACAGCAGGCTTTGCACGGTATAGCTATACTTATTAACGAGCAGATGGACTTGTTATCGAGCAGACGGAGGCTTTCTTCTGTACTGTCTGTATTTGTACTGCACTGTATGTGTACTTCTTAGAAATAGCTACTTTTATTAAACATTACAAGGTCAGACAGGCAGATTGGTCGCGTTACCTGTGGACGTTTCCATGGTTGCTGTTGAGAATCGCAGCTTGGTGAGGAGCAGCTCTAAAAGATAGCCCCTGCGTGAGAAGATGTGCAGCATTTATATGTGCTGCTGCGTGTAGGCTGTCTGTATGTTGTAGCAAGGGTCAGGCCTAATCCTGAATGGGTGTAGGAATTCACAGGTCTGGCGTGGGCGTTGCATGCAGCAGTTGCCTCGTCCACGTCCATAAGGCTTTTTAGCTGGCTACACTATCAGCACAGAGCTGCATTTATATGCTATAACCAAGAAACCAAGTACATGAAGCCCTTCAATCAAGATGGGTGCCTCACATAGGACCGTCTATCATACCTGCCTGGCTCACTGCAGTTGGAGAGCCCAGCGATTAACAAGCCACACCTTAAGCCCCTGTGACCTAACTTTTTAACGCATGCCAGTAATATAAGTGCACCCGTATGCACAAACTTGCACACTGACCAACTCGTAAAGATTCTGTCTAAAGGATCCAAAGAATACAGATCAGTGCGTGCAGCCTAGCCATCAAGCTGGCCAAGTAAGTTTACAACAAGAAAGATCAGAGCGCAAGAATCAGGAGCAGCAGCATACCGCTTCATGAAAAAGGGTCAGAGCACGAGAGACAGGAGCAGTAGCGTACCGTTACACAACAAGAAATATCAGAGCACAAGAATCAAGATCATACCGGTCATCGTCTGCTACCAAGTGCAGCTCATCTACCACCACGGCTCCAAGCTCGCCAAGGCTCTGCTCCTCCATCATTCGGCCCACAAGCTGGTTGGCCTTCTCAATGGTGCACACAAGGGCACCAGTGTCCTTCTCAATATATGCACCCCTTCAAGCAGAATGGACAGGGTTTGATCGGTTCAGAGTTTCACTTAAGTGCTGGTCTAATGCAATTAGGACATGCAAATGGTTTAGCCAGAACCATGCATGATAGATACACACAGTGTATGTACAGTACTTTTAGCAGGAAGACTACCATACTTCGAACTTGCGGTCATTTATGGTATGGTATGTACATACGGTTCTGGCCAACCTTACAGATGGTACACCTTCCGAAATGTGTGCCTTTGCACAATGTGCGTGAATACCAATGGCACAATGGCATAACAAAATTTCAGGTGTCCTGTAGATGGAGGGAGCTGCCTGTTGCTACATGCATGTGAGCATGACCATGTGTGTGTTTGTGTTTGTGTGTGTACGTGTGCGAACATAGCAAAGCCATAGGTGCCTTGTGTATCAGAACAAGCACATAGAGCCCTTCCCTGATCCAAGTGCTCATACCTGCTATTCACACCACCAAAGTAGCGCTTGACTTTTTTGCCAATGGACTCGCTGGATAGCAGCATATCTAGAGTCTCAGCCTGCAGGATTACAAAGGAAGGGAATATTAGAGGTTGCTTAAACAATCGCCCAGCAAAATTTGAGCAGGACTTGGCCTGTCCACAGAAAACAGAGAGCTGAAATGAAACCTCCTGCTGTAAGTTTGTGTGCTTTTAAAATATATTGAGGCAACGGACTCACCTTTTGTTGGCAGAGTACTACGGTGGGGAGGACGAGCATGAAGGGCTTATTAGTACTGATGAGTCGCCGGAGTGCGAGTATTTCATACACAATGGTCTTCCCGGCACTGCGCGAGTAAACAACACACAGTGCATTGTGAGACACAGCAGGGAAGCTGTACCAGTCGTTGAACTCGTGTTACTTTTGAATCCTGTTAATGCCAATACCGAACTCTGTTATTATTGAAGCCAAGGCCAACACAGAAGTTTGCAAGGTGATAATTTGCTTGTCCAAAACACACAGACAGTGGAGGTTAGTGCTGGTGACTGACCTGGTGGGGGCAGAGAACACAAAGTTGCAGCCTTGCAGGACCTTGGGCCTGTCAGAGTGTGCACCCAAGGCTTGGACCTGAATGAGATTAGAAAGAATTGAAACCACATAAGAAAGGAAAAAACTACGCACAGTGACAAACCACTCCCCCTGTATATATACTTCAATGTTATTCAGGATGTATCTGATCGTCTACGTCTTTGTGGCATTCCTTGCAGGCCCTTCTTTGCCTTCACAAGTGCATCATCACTATTCTATATCTGTGCTCATCAAACATACAATTGGCATATTAGGCTCCACTGACCTGCCAATCGTACAAATCTCGCGTCATGCCAAATTGTGTCTGGTAAATATGCACAACGTCAGCAGGCAGGTAGTCTTCCAGGCGATAGTACTGTGATGAAAAGGGAATGGTGGCAAGGTAAAACAGGCAGTAAGCTAAAATGAGCATACATGAAGCATGAGTGCTTTTACAGGAGCGTAAAAAATACTGTTTAAGATTTGTGAGCTTGGAAAAAGTAAAATGCACACCTCCATGCAGTCATAATGGGTTTGACTTGTCACAGTACAGTGAACACAAGCATGGCTTATGCGACACGTATTCATGCCATCCATCTGCATGCCTCAGACAATCACATATTTTATCTTTAACACAACCTTATTTTGTTTATAATAAAGTTTCTAATGAATGGAAACATAATTGTCATGTTTTGAGACTGCACTGACCCCTGTGATACATAAGCCTCCTTTACCAACTCCCTTTACTCACGCCCCCCTTTTCTCTCACCCAACGCAAGCCAAAGTTGCCTGAGACTTGGAAATTCAGTGCTTTCCCAGAATAGCCCACCAGCCTTCATTTGCCTGCTTCCTTCATTCCCACTTATCCAACCTCACAGTTCTTTGAATACCCTCCTTCCCTCTCACCCTACGCGAGCCCAAGCTGCCTGAGGTATGCCCGCCCCCTTGCGTCGTCGCTGCCGCCGACAAACAGCGTGGGATCATGCGTGAGCCCAAGCTGCCGTATAAGCTGTCCAAACGCTGTTGCTGTTGCTGTGAGCTCCCTCCTGCTGCAGTTGGTGTGCCGCGATTGCCACTAGCAGGAGCTCCAAACTGAGAGTAGGCGGCCATGAGGTTCAGTCGTGCCTGCAGACCAGATCAGTGAAGGAATTATGGACGTCGTAACACAGTTCCTACAAGCAAGTGCCTCAAACTGGGATTATACGGATTTGAGGTTCAGGTGTGACCGCAGATCAGAGCAAGGGTATAAGCCGGCGCTGGAGCCAAGAAAGCTATGTAATTTAGGGCATTTAAGGATGATTAAGAGGAGCTGCTCTTCTCAAGCCACCTTGCGTCTCATGCATGCAAGCGCAGGCACCACTACTGGGCAGTGCAAGCCTGCATGCACCTGCTTTGCCTGAAAAATTCCTTACACACATGGACGAAGAACAGGCAAGGAACACAGGTGCACTAGGTGGCCCATATATGCAGGTACGAATGCACCCACCTGGTTGGCATGCTGGGAGTGGCCTCCCAATGGCTCTCCACAGCCCAGCATGGCCAGATCTTCTTCATCATCGTACATCTCCTCCATCGGCAGCCCAGTGAGATCAGGAAGCAAGGCCTGCTGTGGCATCTGCTGCTGTGAGATCTTGGCGGGAGGTGAGATCAGCTGCTGCCCTTGGTGCTGCTGATGTTCTTGCAGCGCAGCCTGATTGCTGGCTGCCAAAGCCTCTGAAGCATGTGGGGCTGACGGTGCACCTACTTGACCCTGAACGGGGTTTGTGGGGGTCCTTTGTGCAGGCAGGTCTGCAACGGATCCTGCTGCTGTTGCTTCGACTGCTCCCGCTGTTCCTGCTCCTTTTGCTGCTGCTGCTGCTGCTGCTGCTGCATCACTCCCGGTGGCGTCAGCGTTCGGTAGTGCCAATGCATCAGGCTGCATGGCTGGCACAGGGACAGGAGGGGCAGCTTGACCCACGCTTGCGTCTGTTGAACCACCCTGGCTTTGCTGGGCTGCTGCTGGAGGTAAAGGGTGTGAGCTGTGATGCAACGTAGGATCGTCTGTGCGTACGGCATGCGTGTGCGTGGAGGGGGGATTAAGCAAGGAGGGGGCCAATGCATTTCCCTCTGCAACCTCTGATGGTTCAAAGCCTGTGTGGGGCCGTTCTGGGTATGTAGGTTGTGGTGGATGAGGTGGGGCGCTTGTTCCTACAGCTTCGACAGCGCCCACAGCGGCGGCTGGTTCCAAAGCTCTTTTTTCTCGTGTTGCTGTGTCCACAGCAGCAGCACTGTTATTATGAAGGTGGCTGATGTATGAAGTTTTGGCCTCGGGAGGCAGATCTTGGGGGTGAGGGCCGTGCTGTATTTGTAAGGGGGGTGCTTGTTGCTGTTGCTGCTGTTGCTGTTGCTGCTGCTGTTGGTGATGGTGCTGTTGGTGCAGTTGGGTTCGCTGTCGCCCTTGCTGCTGCTGTTGCTGTTGCTGCTGTTGCTGGGGCTGCTGCTTGAGATTTGAATGGTGACTCTGATGAGGTTGCTGGTTCTGATGTACGCGCGCTTGCTGCTGCCCCTGCTGCTGTTCACTGCAGCTTCCTAAGGGATAATTTAAATGTTGACCGGGGCACATCTGCTGCTGCTGAGGATGATGGTGGTGAAGGTGAAGGTTTTGAATGAGAGGTTGGGGCTGCTCTTTCTGGAGAAGATTGAGCTGATGGTCGGCTGGCTGCTGCTGTTGCTGCTGCTGCTGCCCTTGTTCAATACCTGAGAAGTGTGGTTGTTGAAGGGGGTGGCCAGTGATGGGTGTGAAGGTGAGGTGCTTGACAGGGAGGGGCGAAGGTTTGTGGACGGGTCTGATGAAGGCAGCGGCATCAGCAACTTGATCGTCCTTTGGTGGTGCAAGGCAGGGAGGGAGATTGGAGGGATCAGCTGACGGGTTAAGAGGTGCAGCTCCTGTAATTTTAGCTAGGGCTGGATCGTCTGTTGAACTAGGCTGCTGGTGCTGATGCTGGTGGGGCTGGTTGCTTGGTACGGCTGGAGCAGCGTGGGCACACGGCGTTTCTGTGCCTGCACCAGAAGCAAGAAAGAAGGTACTTTTCAGGCACTATACAAATTTAAAGACAGCATAGCAGTGTGATCTAGCTGTCCCCCACACACTTTAGGGGAAGAGCTGCATTAGTTTGAGGTACTGTGTTTAGCTACTCAAATTGAAATCGAGAAGGTCAATAGAAATCAAGAGATCAAGGACCCGGCACCTAATAGTTGTACATATTGTTACAAGTGTGTTTGTGTGTGAACGGGTGAACAGATCACATTGTTACGCACTAGACTAAATTGGGCGTTCTATACACACTTTTATAGAAGCTTTGCCTTAATTCTAGACAGCCAAGAAGCTTGCCCCCAAACATTGCGTGCGCTCTTTCACGCCACTATAATTGCCCATTTTAGGTGCATCCTTTCTAGTACAGTCATCAGCTTTGATCAGGAACTGACCTTGGCAAAAACTGCAACCGTCCTGATCCCTATAAATCTGCAAATCCTTATTGTGGTGGAACTTTACTGTGCTCCATGCCATAATGGCTTTGTTCATTAGTGCAAGTGGGGTGTGGTATTTGCTGCCTACCTAGATCTTTTGAAGGGTCTGTCTATTACAGCTTGCATGATCCATGCATGATTGTGTGAGTAGACCGACACAAGGTGCAGACCTATAGAAAAACTCATTTGCTTTACCGTCCAAGGTTTACTCCTCAGTATATCAATCTAACCAAGCGAAGGAGCTCAACAATAGCAAACTCAATGTGTGCTTGGCCATATGTTTGTTGCAAAATAAGGAATATCTGACAGCAACTTTGCAGCACCTGACCCTCCTGTGATACTTGCAGATCATCAGCTACAGAAAGGTGGTGCTGATCCATACCTTGCTGCTGCCTGGCTTGCCCATAAGGTTGATCCAAGAGCTCCTCGAGAGCGTTCCTGAACCCCTCAGACATAGGCGTGCTTTTGCTGCTAGTAGTAGGCTGTAAGGAGCGGTGTGCAGTCTTGAGATCAGAAGGTGGTCGTGCGCCTGAAAAGATGTAAAAGTTATACAGTATAACGCAGGCAGTGTGCTCACTCCTGGCTTGGGATGGGAGAAGAGTGCACGAGGAGATTGGTGTTCTTTGCAAGAGTCAATAAATGAAGCCTGGTCATTGGACACAAATCGCAAGCTGATAGGGCGTCGCCTTAGTTAGGAATATAATATTGACCGGAGATAGATGAACATTCTTGCAACGCTTCCAGAGTTCTGCACTAGTGTGTGCGAGGTGACAAGCTCAAAATGGAAGTGAAGCGGCCAAGCACAAGGTATGCACGCTCGTTTCTATGCACGATGATCGTGACACTTGCTTAATGGTGGCTCACAGGAATTATGTAAGTACATAAAGCAAGTCAGTGGCCTTTCTACACGATCTACCTCTTATATCCTTTATGACGTTGCATGAGGCCCCTACAAAAAGTATGCTCTGCAACCCATCTTCAACTCCAAAAGCTACGAGGTTACGTGTAAGGTCACATTAAGCAATCCTTAGCTGATCTACCCAAGAGGCCAGCAACCCACTCACAAAAGAGCAGTGTGTGCTAATTCTTACCACTGAATGAAGAGGGTGGTGGCATGTTCGTCACGTGCCCCCGTGCATGTGTGCCACCACTGCCACCATCAAGCTGTGAGAAGTGTGCGTGCAGATCGTGCCCTGCCCCAGCCCCAGCACCCTGGCTCTGCTGCACTTGCCAGGGCTGGAACACAGCTGCATCCGCAGGCACAGCCGTGTAAGACGGGCGTGACAGATCAGGGAGTGAGGGGGGTGCGAAAGCAGGGGCCTCCTGGGGGGTGCGGGTGGCAGGAACAGCAGCAAGGCTTGCAGGGTCTGAAAACGCAAAGGAGGGAGGCAAAGGAGGATCGGCAGTGGGAGCAGCAGGAGCAGTATCGGTGACAGAAGCTGGGGCAACATGCTGTGCAGGGGCCTGGTTTGAAGTTTGATATGTAGGTTGGGCTAGGGGAGGCACTGCATCTGAAGTGAGGGGGGGAGGAGGAAGAGGGCCGGGCGGCAAAAGAGGTGCAGTGCCACTTAGCCAAAGTGTGGCCACATCTAAGCGGTTGTCATGGTGGTGCTGCTGCTGCTGCTGCTGCTGCTGCTGCTGCTGCTGCTGTGGCTGCTGTGGCTGCTGGTGTGGTTGCTCCCCCTTTCCCTCCCTCCTGTGCGTTTGTGGCTGCTGGTACTGTTGGGGGTGCTGTCGTGGTTGCTGCTGCTGTTGCTGCTGAACATATTGGTGCTGCTGTTGCTGTTGCTGCTGCTGCTGCTGAACATACTGGTGCTGCTTTTGCTCCTGGTGTGGCGGTGGGTACAACACAATCGGCTGCTGCGGCAACCCAGGTGACTGCTGTTGCCCCTCGCCTCCCTTCCTGCGCTGCTCCAAATGGTACCTCCTCTCTATCGATTCCAGTGCACTGAACAGCGCGTCATCACATGGTGTGCCACTGCCACTGGTCGAATCTTTGGGAGACCTGCGGGCACAAGGCTGCGGCGTCCTGCTAGCAGCATTCAAGGGGGGCGCAGCTGCAGCGGCAGCAGCCACTGCTACTGAGGGGGCTGCAGCAAGGGAGGGGGACGCAAAGGGAGGGGGGGGCAGCTCAGGGGCCTGGAGATGTGCTGTATGGTTGGGTGTGATGCTGGCCCTGTTGGCATGCCACAGGTCCATTTTGTCTTCCACAGTCATGGCAACGTGCGCCTGCAGCTGCATCGCCTGCAGCCCGTGCTGCTGCCAAGTGGCATTCGCTTGTTGTTGAATCCGCGGGTGAGGCTTACCTGCTGTTGGCGGCGGTGCTGCTATTTGATCTGTGGATGCCACAGCAGCTGGTCCATGCACGAGGGGTGCAGGCAGTGGCGTTGCCGCCACAGCAGGTGGAGAGGGCTGCACCAGCTCAGGCCTTGGTGCTGCCAGTCCCAGTGCTGTGGTGGTGGCTGCAAGAGGTGGTGAGTGCGGTGCAAGCAGCACTTGTGGCCCAGCTGTCTGCTGCAGTGGTAGCTGCTGAGGGTCATGCTTGGGAGAGGGGCTTGTGGCGAGGGGCAGGGCTCCTTTTTGGCCCCTGCTGGGGGCAGCATTGAGGGGTGCATCACCAAACGTGTTGTAGTTGTGCTTGAGGGGACTGGCAGTGAGGGGGAGGGGGCTATGCGTTTGGGGTGCAGCCGGCGCAAAGGGTCTGTGCGTGAGCTGGCCTGAGGATCGGTTCGTGGCTGAGGGTCCTGCTGCCTTGCTGCGGTGTGAGGGTGGAGGCGTGGAGCTCAGCCGCTTCTTGGGGGAGCTGTGAGCACTGGGCTGCAATTGGAGAGGGGGGGTGGTGGCCCGTGTTGGTGCTGGGTGCTGCCCTTGCCTATTTAACAAGGTTGCTCCCAATGGCTGAGATGCCCTACTTGAGGAGGCGGGAGGTGTGAGCATGATGCGTGGGCTGCTGCTCGTTGGCACAGCTTTACTTGTGCCTGCCACAGTTGTTGACGCTTGCAGCATTCCTGCAGCCGCTAGGGTTGTTGGCTGTGCTGCCATCATCGGTGCTTGTTCGGCTGGTGGAGGAGCGGAATGCCTGGAAGAAGGGAGAGGTGGAGTTTCTTGGGCCACAACCACATGTCGCTCCCCCTCCTCCTCCTCTTCTGTTCCAGGTACACGGTCTAGCTCTGTGTGTATGTTGTTTTTTTTATGTCTTTGGGCAAGTTTTTGTCATTGTGTGTGTATGTGTGTGTGTGTGTGTGTGTGTGTGTGTGTGTGTGTGTGTGTGTTTGTGTGAGTGTTTGATTGTGTGTGAGAGTGATATAGT
>Ga0307968_1000244_pt1 | contig 36013 bp, 37 predicted proteins | sample OrgLakmetagen650_FD_201834 | JGI IMG/M metagenome (GOLD analysis project Ga0307968, IMG submission 201834) | Saline water microbial communities from Organic Lake, Antarctica - #650 | ecosystem: Environmental > Aquatic > Non-marine Saline and Alkaline > Saline | place: Antarctica: Organic Lake...
CACCCACACCCACACCCACACCTCCACCTCCACCTCCACCTCCACCTCCCTCACACCCACACCCACACCCACACCCACACCCACAACCACACCCTCTCTCACACCCACACCCACACCCACACCCACACGCACGCCCTCACTTACGCAGAACCACACCCACACACCTGCAGCACTTCCTTAGGGGCAGACGGGTTGGCAGCAGCAGGACCTTGCTCCTCTTCTTCCTGTGCCTGCTCCATCTCAGGGGTCCAGCTCTCCCACACCTGAATACAAGTACGTGTATTATGCATGCGTGTGTGATGTGTGTGTGGGTGTGTGGGTGTGTGGGTGGGAGAGTGTGTGTGTGTGTGCATCTTGTGGGTTGCCTGTGTCCAGCTCCCCCACACCTACATCCAAGTGCGTGTGCGCATGGGTACGAGTGTGTGTGTATGTGTGTGCGCGTGTGTGTGTGCGTGCATGCCTCATATAAGGTTGCCAGTACTTAAGAACGGCGTCCCCTACCTTGGCCTGCTTTTAGGGTTGAGAACCAAGTTTGTCAGCAGGCTCTAATGCACACTCACACATGCATACATTTACACACCTTGACCCGCGCCTCCTTTGCCCTACGTTGTGCATCCACAAGCTCAGCCCCCCCTGTAGTGTATGAGTGTGTGTGCGTGTATTTGTGTGTGCACATGCGTGTGTGCGTGTACGTGTGTATGTATGTGTATGCGTGTGTGCGTGTTTTGTGCATATGTGTGTGTGCGTGTGTGTGTGCGTGTGCATTTGTCTATGTGTACGTGTGTATTTGTGAGCTTGTGTGTATACGTGTGTGTGTGTGTGCACGTTTGTGTACATTTGCATGAGTGATAAAATGCACAGTGTGAGCACGTTTGTGTACATTTGCATGTGTGATAAAATGCACTGCGCACAAAAGTATGTGCGGTGTAAATGATGAGGACACAGCAACGTCAACTTAATTAAGCACTTCCATCGATGTATGGATATGATGGATGAATCAGTGTATGGATTCATGAGCTGGAACACATTTTTGACCCTTGGCTCATCAAAGCATTGAGAGCCTTCAATGTACGCTTGGATTTTTTTATGATAGAGCAAATATACCTTTTCTAGGAATCATAAACAATATAAGATACTTGTAAGCAGATGACATAAACAGATGAAGAAAAAGAGAACCGAATGGTAAGCTGGTCACGGATCAACGTGGTCTCATGGATAGAAAATAGCATGCACCCCTATGCTAAAGCATATAAACGCAACCTGAGCATATAGATATAGTAATCTGGCACAACTGCTTAAACGATCCAGTGAGATTTCCTGTATAAATAGGGTTGGCCAGAACTAAATATACAGTGTATACAAGGTATTGTTGGCAGGGAATTACGGACGGCCACAAAACTGCAAAGATAGCCAAAGCAAGTTGGCGGTTCTGCCCACCCGTTATTACAAACACGGTCGGGGGAATTGATATCGAAAAACTCAACTTACTTCTAGATGAGAGGGGTTGGCCAGCCAAAGGATGGTTGCAGTGCTGGCCAGACAACTCCCAACGCAAGAACATAACTTGAACAAAAAGATAGATCTGCCCACCTGCCAGGCGAGAAGGGTCCACTGTGGGCTGCAGTTTGGCCAACCCACTCTTGAGCAGAGCTACGGGGAGGTTGAGAGGCTTGGCTTGGGGGTTGGCGGGCAGGATGGTGATGCTGCCCAGGAATGTGCCACCCCTGGGCAGAGATGAGAGGTTGTGTACATGCATGGGGTATGTGGTATGCGTACATGTGTGTGTACGTTTGTGTGTGTGAGTGAGTGTGTGTGTGTGTGTGTGTGTGTGTGCGCGCGTACAAAGTTGGCTTGCGGGATTGGCAGGGTCAGGGGGCGCAAGTGGCAGAGTTGCCTAAAAACGTGCCACTCCTACAAAAAGGTACAAGAGCGTGCTCATTATAATCGACATTGCTCAGGACGGATTCTGCTTCCATGTAGGCTGCCAGCTGATCAGTCAGGGGAGATATGAACCTTGCAATCGCAAGTAAAAAAAAGTCAAGGCACATCCACGAACCCAAGTGCGCTAAATAACAGATTGCAACACAGTAACGAAGGCCGTTTACTCCACAGCGCGCAAGGCGTAGGGGGCTTCAGGGCATTTGCTTACTCAATTTGAGCCACCCTCCGCAAAATGCTTCAGGATACAAATTTTGACAAGGTTCTGCTCATTTTAATCCACTCCCTTTAGCCCATCTTTAGTATTACAGCATATTATAGTGTGGGTTGAGGCGCCTCTATTGGTGGCACCTTGCAAATTGTACCATTCTAAGCAAGCTCCAGCACTTTTAGGCACACACACACACACGTGCGTGCACACACACACACACACACACACACACACACTCGACACTCCCCCATGCAAGATGTTCAAAAAAACCAGTGTGCATGTTCCAGAGGACGTGTTTTGATGCAGGTCTGCAGGTCTGTAGGTGTGGATGTGGTGGGTGTGGGGGTGGGGGTGGGTGTGGGCGTGGATGTGAGTTTGGGTGTGGATGTGAGTGTGGGTGTGGGTGTGGGTGTGGGTGTGGATGTGTGTGTGGGTGTGGATGTGTGTGTGGGTGTGGATATGGTGTGTGTGTGTGTGTGTGTGTATGTGTGTGGTGTGTGTGTATGTGTGTGTATGTGTGTGGTGGGCGTGGGTGTGGCTGTGGGTCAACATTTGCGCACCCACCTGTCCGTGCTGACCTCAGTCCCTTGCCATTTAAGAGCTTGCACACATACGTGCACAACATTTGCCCACTTGTTAAACACAGGAGCTCTGCACACGCATGCGCACAACAATTGCGCACCCACCTGTCCATGGTGTCGATGCTGACCTCACAGTCCCTCTGCAGTGCATGCTCCCGTGTGAAGTGCAGTGCCTCCTCTGCGTATGGCTCACCCTACTTGTGTGTGCGTGTGTGTATGTGTGTGTGTGAACGTGCATAAAAATATGTGTATATGTGTGTGGGTAAATGCGCACGTGTGTGTGTTGTGTGTGCACATGTGTGTGAGTGTGTGTGCTTACTTAGCATCACATGTGCACATTGAAACCATTTGTAGTGTGGTGTACCAGAGGGGGGACACTGAGACCCAAAATGGGAATACTTTTTGCATGCTCCTAGGGCAGGTGGCCATAACTTGCAGGTTCCAAGCTCAGCTCTGCTATGTAGATTCCAATGCAGCTGAGCTTGAAACTCGCAAGTTACGGCCACCTGCCTCAGCAGCCGCGGCGTGAACCCTACTTTTTGAGCAGCCATGTGCTGTATCTGACCAGCCAGGTCACGAAACCTGGTGATTTTGTGTTTTGAAATCCTTGTAATTTATTAAGATCATTACAAAAGAAAAGGAGCAAAAGGACTAAGTGGCTGGCGAGATATGCAAATTAATGTGCCATTCCCCCTGGAAAGCACCCATCTGGGGTACAGGTGCACGACGTGTGCTTTTAGTCCTGTCAATCTGTACGCAGGGCGACTTGTCTAAATCTGAGCACATGCTCGGGTAGCTTATAAAGTCAGCATCAATTTGAAGCTAGGTTGGGTCCAATTCAATGAAGTGACGTGTGAGTAGTTGCACCTTTCATGCAAAAAGGAGCATGTTTTGGCTTTCGCCCAGATAACCCCTTCTGGTAGTAAACGTGCATGTACATGCGTGTATACAATTTGTATCGCCTGGTATTCGGGTCAGCAAGCATGCTGGCAAGGTTTTGATTTGTGTGACTGGTGCTATTTGCTGCAACAGGAAAACAAATCAAAACCTTCCCAGCATACTGCTGACCCGAACTCCAAGTGTATGAAAGACTCACTTTGGCAAGGTAAGCTCCAATGACAATCACAGTTTGATCATAAACCCGGTCATTAGCACCTGAACCATAACCCCAAAACCAAAGCCTCAACCCCTTGACATGTGCGCCCAGCATTTCTGATCAACCCTGTGCCTTTAGCTTTAATACCACACCCACACAAACACACACACACACGCAAACACACACACACACACACACGCACGTACACACACAGCAAAAAAAGTAAACTTTTAGCTTTTGGCAGGGAAAGCTCCCTTCTACAATTAAAACTTACAGACAGCGTTTGCGCTGCTAGTTCCAACCAGCCCTGGCTGCATCGCATACCTGGATAGCAGGCTTGCCCATGGAGGCGGCCTGGGCTCTGGCAGGCGTCTTAATGCCGGAGGGCGCAAAAACGACTGTCGCACCCTCCTTTGGGATGGTCACCTGTGCGTGCATTTATATACGTGTGTATATGCGTGTGAATGTGTTTGTGCATGGTGTGTGTGTGTGTGTGTGTATGTGTTTGAATGTGCAAGAATGGGCATACTAGGGCGTGGGGATAGGCATGTGCATACGCATGTGCATGAGTGGGCTGGACTGGACTTTTTATGTGAAAATGTGTGTGTGTAACATTGCTGTATGTAACAAGGTTGACGTCCTGAAAAAAACCTGAGCATGACATTAAACATGATTTATTTCCCGAGTTTGAAGTCTACAGGCATCTGAAGTATTCCAGCGCACATGTGGATTGGCATTTTGGCATCCACGCTGTGTGGTGCATGTGTGTCATTAGGTGAGCGTGAGAGCTGGCGTGTGTACTTTTGTATGTTTGTATGCTGCGGAAGTAGCCTACCTATCTGTGAACCCTGTAAACCCTGTAAACCCTGTAAACCCTGTAAACCCTGTAAACCCTGTAAACCCTGTGAACCCTGTGAACCCTGTGAACCCTGTGAACCCTGTGAACCCTGTGAACTCTGTAAACCCTGTAAACCCTGTATACCCTGTAAACCCTGTAAACCCTGTAAACCCTGTATACCCTGTAAACCCTGCAAACCCTGCAAACCCTGTATACCCTGTAAACCCTGTAAACCCTGTAAACTCTGTGTACTCAAAGTAGCCTACGTGCCTGTGCCCTGTGTTTCATGGTCAATAGAAAAAAACATTACACGTCAGCTTGCTGCGCGAAATAGAATAAGGTACAACCTTGTCAGCACCCTTAAACAGTTATAAAATAACAACACGTGCACACGTAAACACACGAGACAAGCATACATATAAGCATGCATGCACGCTTTCGCGCGCACACACACACATACACACACACACACAGACACACACATGTACACACATGCATGCATACGCACGCACCCACCTTAAGCCTGTGCCCTGACAGCACAAACTCTACAAGGCCCTGCATCTTGCCATTGCGCTGAAAGAAAGGCAGGTACTGCTTGGCCCTGCAGTCGCGATTATCAGCAACCATTATTTGTGCCAGGAAATGGATTCAAGGGTGTGCATTTTGCACGGAAAGAAAAGCAAGTAGCGTTTGTCCCTGTAGTCAAGTGTTTAAATTACTCTTTACTGTGTGTGTAACAAGGCCTTCACTCTGCCGTTGCGCTGAGAGCGAGGCAGGCTTTGCTTGGCTGTGTTGTCAGAAACATGACATAGGAAAGGGGTGCGAAGGGTTAGTGCATCCTGCTGTCAAGCAAATCTGAGGCAGGCTTTGCTTGCCACTCTTCCGATTGCTGGAAGAGGAGCAAGCAGCGACGACACATGTGTGTTTGTTTCAGACAATCTGCCCAAGCTACCATATCCAAGAGTACAAATAGGCTTTTGGTGCCAGTACATGCATGCAGTCCATTCGGTGGCATCAATTCCAAAAGTACAGGCAGGCTTCTGGTGCCAGTACACGCATGCAGTCCATTTGGTGGCATCAATTCCAAAAGTACAGGCAGGCTTCTGGTGCCAGTACACGCATGCAGTCCATTCAGTGGCATCATTTCCAAGAGTACAGGCAGGCTTCTGGTGCCAGTACATGCATGCAGTCCATTTGGTGGCATCATTATCAGGGGTACGTGTCAGCTTCTGGTACCAAGCACATACATTGCTTCACCTTGACCACTGAGATTTGCCAATTGGAGAGAACAATGAGCAAAGGGAAGTCAAGGAACGGTGTGCTTCCAGGTTTTTAACTGAGCCTGATTCATTATTTGAGCTCACGCTCCATTTTTGTTGATCCTTCTGCAGGGAAAACCGCACACAAAGGCATTGGAACGCGTACCTACGTGCATGACACTTCCTGCATCTTCATGCGCTTCCTGTCCGTGAGTTCAGGGTGCTACACCAGCAGGGGGTTCCTTCTACACAAAAAATAAGTAGGGTTGGCCAGAACCATACATTTATAGGTATACACGGTGCACCATATACGGTATTTTTGACAGGGAAATCACCATACATACGGTCATATACGGTGTGTATATACGGTTCTGGCCAACCCTACAAATAAGCACACAAGGACCAGAGCACGCACTTTGCTGCGTTCCCAGGTGTGGACATGTCATTGATGCGATTTGCGGCGGGCTCCTTTCCGCTATGAATGCCCCGCTTGGCGCTCCTGGCCAGGTTCTCCACCTCCATCAAACGATCATAGATGGAAGAGCGCTCCTGCGCATGTGTTATATTGTGGGTACAGTTGCTGGAAACGAGTGTGGATGACGTTTGCCGTGGGTGCTCGAGCTTGTTACGGCATTCCTCATCAGGCATTCTACCAACCATCAGGCCAGTATGCAGGGACACAGGCCGTGCGTGCAAAAATGTCAGAAGCCGCTGATGCACGTACAACTTGTGTCCCTGCATAGATGCCTGAGTTAAGCACCCCACTATGGCATATCATTTATGTTCATTTACGTACGCAAAGACAGATTCATGCACGCACGTACGCACGCATGCACGCACGTACGCATGCATGCACGGACGTTATACCACATACTTAGCTCTTTAGAGCCTGCGCACACAAATACACACTCATGACAAGCTTTACAGGCGTGAGCTGTGTGGCCAAGCTCCTCTAACCTTCGCTCTATGATGAAAGCAAAAGCACACGCACGTACGTACAGAATCCGTCAAACAGGTCTGGGATTGAAGCAAATGCGCACATATATGCGCGCGTCAACTGAAACACACACATACACACACATACACACACATGCGCACACACTCACACGAAATCTCTGCCTTTTGTGATTGTGGACGACCCCTGTGTGCTACCGCTGGAACACACCCACTTAGGCTTTAGCCAGATCTCCCACTTGTGTACGTACATCATCTGTCATAATAATACAAAAAAGTTCCCAATCACACATGTAAGGGATCCTTCCTCTTGTCAATTTGTGGACGCTTGTGCTCAATGGCAAAAGCCATTACCAGCTGTCCCCTTTAGCAATAATCATAGGGAACGGACATTGCAATGTCATACTTTGAGTACAGTTGCTACATTGAGGGTTGCTTAGAACCTCTTCCTGCTTGTTGGACATATGACATGCTGTGCACAGCCTCGTACCTCTTCTAGCCTGTGCTTAATGACCAAACCAACCCCACAGAGTCGTTGCACATACTCTCATACACGACAATCTATGAATAGTCTCGTACCTCTTCTAGCCAGTGCTTAATGACAGAAGCAAACCCACAGACTCGTTGCACATACTGTCATATACGACAATCTATGAATAGCCTCTTACCTCTTCTAGCCTGTGCTTAATGACAGAAGCAAACCCACAAAGTCGTTGCACATACTCTCATATACGACAATCTATGAAAAGCCTCGTACCTCTTCTAGCCTGTGCTTAATGACAGAAGCAAACCCACGAGCCACAACCAGCTCGCCCACGTTTTGCTTCTCCTCTCCCTTCTCCGGCACCACCTCAACGTTGCCAAAGGCGAGCACGCGCTCATCGCCTTGAGATGCAGTCAGCTCCCCTGTAATATGTGACGCATGTGATGGGCAAGTTTTTAACACCTTCCAATGTCGCCTTGGGTGTTGTTAGCTCCCCTTTGTAACAAGGACTAACAGAAACCATGATATGAACCACACCCAGTCCCCTCTTCTAAAACACCTTCAAACTTGGGGATCTCAGACCATGCTATTTCATCGATACACCAACACAGCACCGTTCTAGCCCCACAGGGGCAGCCTCACACATGCACTTTCTTCACTGACAAGTGAAGCCTGACTCTAGGCAGCCTGCATCAGACCAGATCAACAAAATCCAAGGCACAAACTTACCAGCAGGAGCCACTTTGCGCGTATACTCCATCTTCACGGCCACCTCCCGCCCGATGAGACGCTTGCGCAGGAACTCACGCGCCTCAGTGGCGTAGGGGTCGGCAGCACGATCGCGAGAGCCCATGCGCGGGGTACGCAGACTGTGTGGTTGTGTTTACGGGTGTGGGTGTTTGAGTGGGAGTCTTGATTGTGTGGTTGCGGCGTAGGGCTCGGCAGCACGATCGCGAGAGCCCGTGCGCGGGGTACGCAGACTGTGTGGGTGTGTTTACGGGTGGGGTTGTTTGAGTGGGAGTCTTGACTGTGTGTTTGTGCTTCCGGGTGGGGGTGTTTTGAGTGGGAGTCTAAGGGACGTAGATTCACCACGATCGCGAGAGCCCGTGCGCGAGGTACGCAGACTGTGTGGTTGTGTTTACGGGTGTGGGTGTTTGAGTGGGAGTCCTGGGGCATAAAACCAGCACGGCTGCCTGAGCCTGTGGGCAAGCTACATTAAATGTGCCGTGTGAATGTGTGTGTGTGTGCTTGTGTACGTATTTCTTGTGGCACTAGAGTCAAAGCACGGCTGTAAGAGCCCGGCACGGATTAAAAAATAATGTGTGTGTATTTGTGTGTGTGTCAGCGTGGGTGTTGGGCGTCTGTTCAAGGAGTGTCTTGATTATCACACGCTGTATGCCTAAATGTGTGTGCCAAGGAACTCCGTGAATGGACGCCTGAACGACCATGTACAAGCAAATCACTAAACCAAGGAAGGAAAAGGAGCCACTTTGGTACCAGGTACCGTAGAACCCCTCCACCACAGAAAAATGTTCTTTTACATACCATAACATAATACAGCATGTTTACGGTTTGACTCACAAGCTGCAACCTTTGTTCTAGAGTGTCTAGAAACATTGTTCTAGAGTGCCTAGAAACATTGTTCGAGAGTGTCTTAGCGTGCCATTGTTTCGCCCACCTTTGAATGTAATGATGCTGCAAACGCTGAGGTTTCAGGCTTACCGTGCTACTAAATAGATATATGAAGGCAAATTATAAAAAACAGCACCTCGCCACTGGGCCAGCATGTTCAATATTTGCACCAGACACACAATACAGTACACAGTCTCCACATTAATACATGACTGACACAATTGTATTACATCCAATTTGAAAACGTATGAGGAAGTCTCACCTGTTACCTGGACAGCTGCACGCGCCGTTCCAGGCCAGAGGAGGTGTCATTGACAACCAGGCAGTCGCTACTTGTACAATCCAGACAAGTAGCATAGGAAAGACGAGTGCAACCTACCTGGACAGCTGCACGTGCCACTCCAGGCCAGAGGAGATGTCATTGACAACCAGGCAGTGGCCATTTGTACGATCCAAACAAGTAGCATAGGAAGACGAGTGAGAAAAGAGTGCATCTTACCTGGACAGCTGCACGCGCCGCTCCAGGCCAGAGGAGGTGTCCTTGATGACCAGGCAATCGCCACTCACTATCTCCACCACTTTTCCAGCAAAGCTGTCCGACAGCTTGGTCTGTGTATGTGCCGTGTGGACAGGTTATGTGAGATCGAGTTGCTGGTAAGACGGTCAACTACATTGTGGACAACACAGGCTTTTGGCAGAAGTGCATCTCGCGGTGTTGAGGACCTTGTTATCCTTTATTCGTTCAACCCCACCACAATCTCAGCCCGTCAGGTTCTCTTTTCAAGCTTCACAATACGACCAGTCGAGAGGCAAAAACAAATTGGGCACCATGATGACGCCAGTCAGGAGTTGTCGTTACAGCGTCAGCCAAAATAATTGAGCACATGTTTTCCCTCTTGCCTAGTCCAATATAATTGTTCTCTGGCACACTGACCTAATCGGTGAGCGGGCTACATCGCCTTTTTTTTGCTGGCAATGCTCACTCTCAACAGAGAATTAAGCACCACAGCTCAGCTCTTCGCACAACTACGTAATGCAAGCAGCCTTCATGCCTAGATCAAATTCAGCCTTCGTGCCTACCAGCCATCATGCCTAGATCAAATTCAGCCTTCATGCCTAGATCAAATTCAGCCTTCATGCCTGGATCAAAGTGGAACAAATTCAGCTCAAGGTAGTTCTGACCTGATTTGTGGGGGGAGCCACGTAGTTAGCCCAGATGCCCAAGCGCTGCAGCTTGGCTGCCTTCTCTAAATCACGCAGGCGTTGGCTGCCGTTGGACATCAGGTTCAACGACCACTCAGCGCACTGCACAGGCGTAGGTGTGTGTGATGTGCAGAGATGATGAAATTGATTAATTTGACCATGCAGGCGTTGGCTACTGCTGTCAATGAACATTAGGTTCAGCGACCACTCCGCACACTGCACAGGCGTAGGTGTGTGTGATGTGCAGAGATGGTGAAATTGATTCATTTGACCATGCAGGCGTTGGCTGCTGCTGTCAATGGACATCAGGTTCAGCGACCACTCCGCACACTGCACAGACGTAGGTGTGTGTGATGTGCAGAGAAGATGGAACGGATTTATTCAACCACGCAGGCGTTGGCTGCCGCTGTCAATGGACATCAGGTTCAGCGGCCACTCAGTGCATTGTGCGAGCGTAGGTGTACAACGTATAATAATGATGATACTCCGATTATTTTTATCGCGCAGGCGTTGGTTGCTGTTGGACGTCAGGTCTTGTGAAAAGTTCAGCGAAGTGTGCAGGCACGCCTATTCGCTATGTAGATGTGTATAATGCGTACAAATGATAGGGTCCCTTCATTCAAACCAAACAGGCAATGCCTGACACTCTGATAAGCGACCACACAGCGCACTGCACACTGCGCATCAGAGTCCAAATTTTGTGGGACGTGTTGTGCACAAGAAGGTTTGGATGTTGTGTAAGGTTGGCCGGAACCGTATATCTGCACCATAAATAACCAAGTGTATGTATAGTGATGTCCCTGCTAAAAATACCGCATGTACATCGTATATACCTATTAATGTATGGTTCTGGTCAACCCTAATGTTGTGACCACACATGTCTTGGCTGCCAAAAGCTTAGGTCAGGGAACCTTGGGGACAACAGGTGCGCAAAACAGCTAGCGTTGGCCAAAACCGTATATTTACGCCGTACATACGGTCTTCACCGCAGGGTTTAATTGCCATATACAGCGTATATATATATACGGTCCTGGCCAACCCTAGAATTAGCACACTGTGCACACCTACTTGCCTTGACCATTATATGAGCACGTGCACAAGCTTTTGATCACACAGCTCCCGCAACTTGAATCCTCTTTTAAGCATGTACATCCGAGGTTATATGAGCACGTGCACGAGCTACGATCACACAGGTCCCGCAACTTGAACACACTGTGCACACCAACTTGCCTAAACCATTATATGAGCATGTAAGCAAGCTACGATCACACAGGTCCTGCAACCTAAAACCTCTTTTAAAAACATGTGCATCTGAGAGATTGCACACAACATCTTTCGTGCAAATGTATTAACATCACATTAATCATTCATGAAGATCATCGACTGTGATTTCACAGTCAGCAATGTACGCGTTTGCGTGCAAGGCCTTGCTGGGTGCGCGTTCATGTTTGGGTCATAGCGAACCATCATGTGAGCACAAACAAAATAGGAATCTTAAATTAGCCAACACTGATTATACACATAGCGCGACCTAGAAAATGCTTTGCCAACAGCAAGGCCCTGCCATACAAGACGGTTTAAGTGCCATGCATCCAAGGCCTTAAACCTGTGTGTAAGGACTTACTCGCATGATGTGCGTGAGTGGGAGTTCAAGCACCATTCTCATGACAGGGGCACTGACAAGACACAAGACACTTCAAGGCACACGCTGACACAATGCAGACACCGACACAATACACACAACTGACACAATACACACAGCTGACGCAATGCAGACACTGACACAATACACACAGCTGACACAATACACACTGACACAATACACAGCTGACACAATGCAGACACTGGCACAATACACACTGACACAATACACACTGACACAATACACACAACTGACACAATACACACAACTGACACAACACACACAGCTGACACAATGCAGACACTGACACACTACACACTGACACAGTACACACAGCTGACACAATACACACACACCTTGGCAAAACCTGACTTGATGAGCAGCTCTGCCAGGCTCTCGTCAGGCACCTTTGGCGCTGCCGCTGTGCTGCTGCCGTTAGCCCCTGTGCAAAGCGTGTCGGACAGTGCCAATGAGGGGTGACTGGTGAGAGGGTATGAGTGAGAGATTAAGATTGCGCGCAAGCAGCTGAATGCACCGTCCCTAGTAAGGTACTTGTAAGGTACTATTTAGGTACTGGTTAGGTACTGATGCATACTAGTTAGGTACTGGTTAGGTACTGGTGCAGTACTAGTTAGGTACTGGTTTGGTACTGGTGCAGTACTAGTTAGGTACTAGTAAGGTACTCGTAAGGTACTGGATAGATACTAGTTAGGAACTAGTTAGGAACTAGTTAGGTACTAGTTAGGTACTGGTTAGGTACACAGCCGCTGCCATGCTGTCACACACCACTTTTGTATGATATACTTAGGTGGCACCGCAACATGCTCCTGTACAGCATTCTCTGCTGTTCAAGTATGATTTGCTACCTGTACAGGATTCTCTGGTGGTTAAATATGATTTGCTACCTGCTAGGGCTCCGTTCGCAGCACTGGGAGCTGGAGCTACTCCGGGCACGTACACAGAAGCGAACAGGTTGTTGAACTTGTCCACGCCCTCAACAATGACGCGCACGTCCCTGCGCGTGGTGATGCGTGTCACAGTGCGTGTCACACAAAAATGCTCCCTTAATGTGGTGAACAGGTTGTTGAACTTGTCCACACCCTCAACAATGATGCATTGAGGAATTCGTGGCAAAGTGTATGTCACAAATAATGCTCCTCAAATATGGTTGTGGTTATGTACACACACCGCACACACATACATACACACATACATACACACAAATGCACAAACACACCTGTTGAGCGCACGCATCTCAGTGAGCGCCTTAGCCTCAGCAGCAAAAGGATCGGCATTGCTGGTGCCGGCAATCGAAGCGACAGAGGGCCCTGAGTGTGTTTGTGGCGCACACGTGCACGTGTGAGTTGTGTGTGTATGTGTGCATTGCTGCGTGTGTACAGGGAGTGCGCACACATGTGCGTGATTGTGAACTGTGCTTGCTCGAGTAAAATGGCACAGGCTCTGTGCGAAATGAAGAGGCAGGGGTATGACCTTTTTTTCGTGCACTTAATGCTGGAAGGTACAGTTGTGTTGTTTGTTTGTGTGTGTGTGTGTGTGTGTGTGTGTGCTGTGCATGATTGACTGCACACACACACATACACACACAAACACCGGATCGTCTCTGATTTAAGCAAGACGAACGTGTTGGCCAGCGCTGCCCCTTGTTGTTGAAGAGCACAGCAGCTTTTCACAACATGTATCCAAAAGTGGGCAGCCCTGTCCCTTTATATCCCTGAAACCTGCTGCCCCTTGCAACACACACACACATACACAAACACATGCCGGACCCTTGCAGCTGTTGACTCTCTACCTTCAAGGAGCAGCTGAGGGGAGGCAGGAAGGGGCAGCTACCTTATCTTCATGGGTATACACACAGCAACACGCGTTGTGCTTGTTAGCCTCACCTGTGGGGAGCGGCTGAGGGGTGGCAAGCATGGGGGCACCAGCAGCAGCAGCAGCTGCCGCTTCAGCAGCACCTGCCTATTTCCTTTCACCATACACAAAATGCAAATTCAAATGTACACACAGCGTCGTGCGTTGTGCTGACAAGCCTCACCTGTGGGGAGCGGCTGAGGGGTGGCAGGCACGGGGGCACCAGCAGCAGCAGCAGCTGCCGCTTCAGCAGCTGTTACGCTGGCAGGTACGGCGGCAGCAGCGGCGGCTGCAGCAGCTGGGTTGACCTTGCGGCCCATGGAGGGGGCTTGCACACCACACAGCGTCTGTGCAGGGAAAGGGGTCGAGAATTAGGAGATAGCAATGGAGAGAGAACAAAGTTGTTTTGGAGGGGTCAACCTAGCGGCCCATGGAGCACGCTTGAAATGGCCTAGCATCATTGTTACACGCACACACGTGCAAACACACACACATACACGCACACACACACGCACACACACACACACACACGCACACACACACACACGCACACACACACACACGCACACAAACCACGCAAACTCACAATGGTAGCCAGCTGGAAGTCAGGCAGCAAGGTGGCACGTAGCATGCCCCCGTTGGACACGGCCTCCACCACGGCTTGTACTTCAGATCCCTTGCCATTCATTTGCATGAAGGAGGTGGCGTCAAAGGCTGCAGCAGAGATGGAGCACACACGCACACACATACACATCAATGTATGGACGCAGTAGTGGCTGCAAGGAGAATGAGCACACTAAGGAACACTAAAAAAATATGCACGAAGAAACAGAGTTTACAGAGGTAACTCAAGCTTGTTCATGATTCTAACCCCCCAAACCCTTAACACGTAGAGCCTGTTGATGTGGGGGGGAAAATGGTGGCAGTAACCTTTGCATGAAATGGCTAGGAACGAATACCCTTGCATGTATTTACTCAAAACATCAGCAAAATAAGGGGCACAATACCCGCTCAGCACATACCACCAACTGACCGGATAATCGTTTTCCTAACGTCACAATACCGATTTGTACGTGTATTATTTGTAAAATCGTCAAGTATCTCACAAAATAACTTAAATGCCAAGTTTAGAAAGCCAGACATGTCACGTCTCTCCCAAAAATGACTGGGCTGCACGTCAATTTGTTTGTTGCATATGCCATGCTGAAGAGCAGTTTGAAAAAATAAACCACACACGGCAGGAACAAGAAGTTATGGAAACTGCAGCGCACTTACCATTTACTGGCACGTTTGCTTAGTCGCTTACGCCCTTGCAGAGCCTTGAAAACAACACTACGGCAGGGCAGGACACGAATAGACCCAAAATTTAAGATGTACTCACCATCAACTGACTGCACGTCTCTCACTGCCTCTGCATGCGCTGACGTGTCCTGTGTGCGAGGTTTGAATGCAAGGGTGTTTTTGTGGCCTGCTAGAAAAACAAACACACTGCTCGGTAACTCAGCACTGGCTCTGGTGCCGCGTGCGTTTGCATTTGCGTGTGTGTTTGCGTGTGTGTGTGTGTATGTGTGTACGTGTGTGTATGTGTGTGTTTGCATGTGTGTTTGCGTGTTTGCTTGTATGTATTTGTGTGTATGTGTGTGTTTGCGTGTGTGTTTGCTTGTTTGCGTGTGTGTTTGCTTGTTTGCGTGTATGTTGTTGTGTGTGTGAGTGTGTGTGTATGTGTGTGTGAGAGGGTGCAAACGCAAGAATGTTTTTGATGGCACTCTTGGCAGTTGGGACAACGAGGTTGAAATAATTGAAACTCACTACCTCAGCACAGTTGTTCAAGCCAGCGTGTGCATGTTCAAGCTAGCATGTGCATGTGAGGAAAAACATAGTCAACATGTCTCGTTCTCCCAGCATGCCCCGATTGTCTTTTCTGGCACTCTGTATTGCCAGACAACTGCACAATGCCCACGCAAACTGTGAAATAGATGATACCCTCAACCACGTGTTAAGCCTCTGAGAGCGCTCCTACACAAAAAAGACTGCACTCACCCAAAATGCCAGGCAAAATTCTTGTGTCGTTACAAGAACGCTCCTAGTAAATCAACTGTGCAGCGGCACGCATTCACGCAAACTGCTTCAACGCCACACCTTTGTCCATACTCCAAGGCCAGCCAGTTGCGCCCTCTCCTCAGCTTTTTTCAGCGCTTCCAAGTATGGGCTCTGCTGAGCACCCCCCATCCTGACCTGCAATGCGCGCGTCGTCACACAGTTGCCGGTCACTGCACAGAGTGTTTGCTGAGCAGCAGGTTGCCATGCGTCAGAATGGCCACTGCACAGAGTGTTTGCTGAGTGGCAGGTTGCCATGCGTCAGAAGGGTCACTGCACAGAGTGTTTGCTGAGTGGCAGGTTGCCATGCGTCAAAATGGCCACTGCACAGAGTGTTTGCTGAGTGGCAGGTTGCCATGCGTCAGAAGGGTCACTGCACAGAGTGTTTGCTGAGTGGCAGGTTGCATGCGTCAGAATGGCCAATGCACAGAGTGTTTGCTGAGTGGCAGGTTGCCATGCGTCAGAAGGGTCACTGCACAGAGTGTTTGCTGAGTGGCAGGTTGCCATGCGTCAGAAGGGTCACTGCACAGAGTGTTTGCTGAGTGGCAGGTTGCCATGCGTCAGAACTGGCAGGCAGGGGCCAATGCAAGCCCCCCTGCGTGAAACATGCGGACCAAGCTAGGACTATAATAAGCTCCTTTCTTTATAGTGATCAGTGTTAACCTGCATAGGGAGGGCTTATTGCCCAGCGGTTTTATCAGCGCCCAACCCGCGCCCAACTTGCGCCCAACTCAACAGCCAGGCAATAAGTCCTCCCTATGTGGGTTAACAATCAGCTCCGTTCCCTGATCAGCAGCGACATATCAGAGCCTCCGGTCTGGCTGCCGAAATGGGCACATGTTTTGCGCAGATCTAAAAGTTGCCTTAGGTATACATCAAGAAAGCTTGAATGACACTACTGCTGATGCGATGGTGCACTCTGTCAGCTCTCTGCTACAAGCGTTTCTGGTTTCTGGGGTTTGCACTATGTAAAAGAAGTGTCTCTAGCATTGGTTGGGAGCTTTGACATATCAAGTATAAATGCCCCGGGCTTACTTTAAACTCCACACAATGCGTAGCACGGAAACGGTGAAACACTGGGACAAAGATGAGGCAATTGCCATGTGTTCATTCAGGGTATTGTAACATGCTTATTACTGGAACATGCTAATTCCTGTAACATGCTTATTCCTGTAACATGCTAATTCCTGTAACATACTCTTTCCTGTACCGTGCTAATTCCTGTAACATGCTAGTACCTGTAACATGCTAGTATTTATATCGTGCTAGTTCCTGTAACGTACTGAATCCTGTAACACAGTGGTGGAGGGTTTTAATAATAATACGGTACCCGATACCAAAGAGGCTCCTTTCCTTGATTAATGCGGGGAGTGGCTTCCACTGCTTGCCTAGTTTTTCTTTTCTTTTTCCCCCTGTAACATGCTAATTCCTGTGATGCATATAATTCATCCATACATAGTACATACGTACCTTGGCCATTCCTGCTGCCACCATCGCCTCAGCTACATTGGTAGTCCCCAGAAACACACTCCCGAATTCCCGGTTGCCCAGCTGCTCGACCGCGTAGTCCACTTTAAACACCACAGGCTGCACGCAAGATTCAGGGGGCAGAGTCGTATCCATCAGGTTCAGGGGCGCGCAGCAGAGCATCCATAATGTTTCAGCAGCTGACTGCTTGTGCATTATGATGCCTCGTACGTGAGGGGGGTAATTCATGTTGAAAAGGACATTTGGTGGTAGTGCCTGAGCAAAGAAGTTTTGATTGTGTGGGTGTCGTATTCATCAAAGCATCGATATGCAACAGGATGTCCTTTGCATGTGAGGCCAACAGGAGTCAAGGTCATGTGCACAAGATGTACGATTGATAGCAGGCTTGGCTTGGCTTTTGATCAGATGCACTCCGCATGGTCCGCTTCAAACACCACACATTCATGGCGCAAGGGTGACAGGGGTCTGCATTGTTGACAGGGCACATTAATATTCAAAAAAAGCCATGATGACGTGTGCCCAGGGCGCACTGCCCACTTGTATACTCAGTGCTGCTTGTGAATGTAGGAGGGGAAAAGTTCAGCTAAGCTACGAAGACCTTCCAAATTGCAACTATGTATTCACAAACGTAAACATCACTGCTGCGTTACTGTACCAGGTGTGTACACTTAAACACAAACATAACACTTAGAGTTGGCCAGAACCATATATACAAGGTGGGCAGGGAACCACCAAAAGTACGGTCATATACGGTGTATATATGTAGGGTTCTGGCCAAGCCTAAAAACACTGCAGCAGTGTGCATTTGGAGTGCTTCGCTTTTTGTGAGATGAGAGGTGTTTGTGCGTAAGCCAGGTGAGGTGTTGGGTTGCAGTAGCCCATGACAAGCTCTGTGAGAATGGCATGTTCTTGGTACGTGTAAAAAAAACCAGTCGTGCATGAGAAAGCTGATCTTTTCATTTCCCATTCAATGGTGTACAGGTAAAGGACAAGCCCTCTTGACTTGAAATTGTATGCATGAAGCATATGTGACGCTTCATGGTGAGTGGGTTGAATCATGGCGCTTATGGTGAGCGGTTTGTTTTATGGCGCTTGTAGCGAGTGGGATGCAAGTGAGAAATCATGGCACTCGTGGTTGTGTGTTGATTACCAGCTCTAAATTTGTGGCGAGATGTGATAGACTTTCAAGGACTTTGTCCCTAAAGCTTTAAAATTGGCATGTAAAAGCAAAAGTGCAGTTCTTACATGTCTTTTGGGAAGCCCACTGACACACGCACCTGTTTGCACTCGCGTTCATGGCACCACTTGTGCTCGCGGTCACAGGTGCGTTAAATAGTGGTGCATGACTAACTCAGCAGAAGCTCTATTGTCCCTTTTGACTTTGCGTTGTGTTGCTTCTTCTCGAGGCCTAGCTTTGCACAGCTGTTTTAACAGACAGACCTGGCCGATGAGCATCTTGCGCAGGAACTCCCGGGACTGCCAGGCGTACGGCTCATCCTTGGTGGTGCCATCACGCTTGGCCTGTGCGTGCGATGAGAGGGGTGAGCAGGGCAGGAGATCGCATGAATTGAGGACACCTAGGCAGCGCAGTTACCTGCTAGTCCATTCCACTGTCCTTATTTTGTTCATGCATGTTGACATCCACAAGGTACAGGAACACACACACAAGCACACACACACACACACACACACACAAGCTTGGGAGCACTCACGAGCTTGGGAGCCACGATGGAGGAGAGGGTAAGGCGCTTCTCTGGAGGGGGTCCCTGCTTCACCACACTGGCAGCGATGCAGACCTGATCACCGCCTTGGACCTCTTTCACAAGGCCTCTCAACCATCCGGCCATAGAGAGTTTGAGCGTAAAGCTTCACTGAAGAAGTTAAGAACTTCTGAACAATTGCTTACAAATATTAAAATAATAAAACTGATCAATTCAGGTGCAAACTGCGACACACACACACACACACACACACACACACACACACACACACACACACACACACACACACACACACACACACACACACACACACACACATACACACACACACACAACACACACACACATACACACACGCACACACACACGCACACACGCACACACACACATATACACACACACACACGCACACACACATACACACGCACACACACATACACACACACATGCACACACACACACACACACACACACATACACACACACACACACACACACGCACACACACGCACAAACACACACACACACACACACACACACACACACACAAAACGCACCTGTAAATGCACTCACAAGCAATATGCATGGTGGATCAAGTGTTGCCCCCCTCCCCACACACATGATGCACATACAGAAGCACTACTCCTGCCGCGTCCTTCAGGGCTCAGGATCTGCCCTACCCTGCTTCGGATGCCATACACAGCATTATCATCAGAGACAGAGATGATCCTAAACACCAGCAGCATGCAGCAAACTTCCGCCTCACTTGCAAGACCTTTTGTGAGGTGGTGATTCTACCTCCCGTGCTGCAGGTGATAGAACACTGCAGATTTTGTTATATGGGCGTATATCCCAAGCATGTGAAGAAGTTACCCTTTTCTTCCATTGCAGCTGTCATTCCCCCACTCTCCTTCCCAATCCTCCATGGAAAGCCTAGCCCAGCTGCAGCTCGCACCCAGATCAGCATCAGGCTGGACAAGATCACCTTTCAGGAGCAAGAGGGTGATGAGAGTGATGAGAGTGATGAGAACTTCATCCCTCTTTCCCTCTCAGTTTTGACTGCAAATTTGTCAGCTTGGATGTTTTTAACCTCACACGTTAAAAGCACTCTCGTTGCTGCATGCTCAATCCTTCCATCTGTGCCCAATCTAGTGTTACGTCTGGAAGAAGATGCCCTTGATGAGGAATTGTGGGAATTTGAAGGAGAGGGAAGCAGCAGCAGGACAAGAGTCAGCTGAAATGCCTGGTGCTGTATGCGCCATCTGGGGAACCTCCTTTTAGTTTCAACCCACCCCTCCACGATCTGAGTTCCTTTGATAGGCTGCAGCATGTAGTAATGCAGAGCCCAATTACTCAGGACAGAGATGAGCTGGACGACAATGAGCATCCACTCCTACTGCCTCCCCACACCAAGGTGATAACTTTCATAAGCAGAGTAGTGGCTCTAGTGCAAACTTTGGTTGTGTTCGTACCGCTACATTCATTTGCACTATTCAAGGGTAGGAAAGTAACCCACCCTATCACGTGTTTTCCACCAGGTGACCATCGACCCACACCTTGAGGGCAGGCAACCCACAAAGTGGGCCAGGCCTCTGAAGACATATGATCGTTTTGAAATGATGCCTGTGGACGCCATACCAGATGCAAACACGGTGGGTTTATCTGTTTGAGAAATGCTTGTATGCTAATGCTTGCCTTTTGGAGGTGCGATTGTAATCAGCACGGCCAGAGGGGGAGATATTTGTCACAGTGATGGACTGCGATCTTTGCAGCGCAAGCTTGCACATTGCATTGAATTCTCTGCAACTTCCTTTGCAGTACTGCGAAGAGGATCAGCAAGGGCGGACAAAAAGGATCAAAGCTTATGTTAGACGGCTCAATGCCAACGCTTTAGTTAATAAAGAACGGTGAGTCCTCTAGGGGAATCACTCCTCTGAAACGTATGCAAGCCTACTGGAATGCATGCTGGCCATTACTAAATCATAAATATTCCTGTAAGGAAGTTTTACTGGTAAGCATACCAACGTTTTTCAATGTTTTTTTAACTGGCATGTTTTTTCACTGGGACCCACATCCATACCTTGCACCTCAACACGCACATTTCCAGATGCAGCAACCTGCGGATTCATAAACGATTGTCTGCTGTCTGGTTTTGTTAGAGGATGCTTTATGACTGACTTATATGGGATCATGACTGCATTGAACATCGTAAATCGGTCAGACTTATTGGATGACCTGAACATCTAATCTTTAGTGAGTGAGATCCTCAGAGATTGTAGAGCTTTTGTCAAAAACCCCGCTGCAAGTGACGTGGTTGGATTTGGTTTGTACATCCCTATATGGTTGAGAAGAGTCTAACTATTCTGTAAAGCTTTGACTTTTTCCAGCAATTGTTATTGTTTCCTGATTAAACTGCTGCATGTATAAATTGCCTGTTATATACTGAATGCTGGCATTCAGAACGGGCAATTTTTCAGATATGCTAAGTATGCACTTTAAACATAACAGCGCTACGAATGCAGGCATTTAAAACGGGCAACTGGGTAGATACGCTAGGTGTGTCAAAGCAAAGGGGGCCGACGGAGGCGGAAGTTAAGAAGAGTTTTTTTGTGCAATTTATATGGAAAGAAAAGGGAAACTATGCAGGCAGTGAAAGCCACTCCCACACTAATTAAGGAAAAGGAGCCACTTTGGTACTGAGTACCGTAAAGCTCCTCCACCGCGAAAAGGATAGGGAAAATCAAGAGGGTTGCAGGCTTGGCCTAAAACTGGCTCCTGATGAGAGTTGATAACAGTGCTGGAAAGGGCACGTCTGGTATGGACAAGGTTAGCAGCGAGGTTCACAGAGTGCACATGGAGCTTGGAGGCGAGCTTCTTAACTCTTTTAGAATCAAGAGCCAGTTCCTTGAAAGGCTTCAGAGTGTGGGTGTTGTATATGGTGCCACCCATTCCCACCGCCCACACCCAAAAGGATGATGTGGAGAGTAATGGAGGCTCCTTGGAGAATGTTGCAGAGGTCTTTGTGCTGTTCCATTCTGGCGTTCAGCTGGTTCTGAGGTCTGGTGTCCTCACAGTACTTGATCTCGACGATTGATATGTTGTCACTTACGTAGGCTATCTGCCCCATTGGCGGCAGTGACGAGTTAGGCTCCCGAATATGGCTCCAAAGTGTGAATGTTGTAGATGGCGCCACCCATCCCAAAAGGATGGTGTGGAGGGTAACTGAGGCTCGCTCCTTCTAGAATGGAGCAGAGGCCTTTGTGTTGCTCCTGCGCGGTGCTCAGCGCTGGCTCTCAGGTCTAGTATCCTCACGATTCTTGATCGCAATGAGGTGGATGTTAAGTTGAAGTATGATGAGATCGGTAATTCGGTGCTCTCTGGGGAAGGATCTGCTGATGGCTGGCGGTACTGCTGAGGAGCTCCCCGTCTCCCTCAGTTTCCCCGCACTTTGACAAACCCACCCCCCTCCATTTTCCGTTTGCTGATTATTTGTTTCGTGCCAGAAGCATCTACCTACTGCATCTGGATGGCTGGAAGCAAGGACGATAGAGCCACTTTGGTGCAATCCTAGTTTCAGCTGTTTTGGGGATTTGAAGATTTTGCACAGCCATCCGTTGGAAGTCCATCCGTTATATATCAGGTTGTTGAACTTTACATTTGTTTACACAGCCATCCGTTGAATGTTTGCTGCATGCAACTGATGTATAGGGTCGTCTCTGTCTCTGATGAGAATGCTGTGTATGGCATCCAAAGCAGGGGAAGGTAGATCCTGAGCGCTGAAGGGAGCGGCAGGAGTAGTGCTCCTGTATGTGCGTCCTGCATGTGGGGAGGGGGGAAACGCTTAATTCATCATACATATTGCTTGTAAGTGCATTTACAGGTGCATTTTGTGTTTATGTGTGTGTGTGTGTGTGTGTTTGTGTGTGTGTGTGTGTGTGTGTGTGTGTGTGTGTGTGTGTGTGTGTGTGTGTGTGTGTGTGTGTGTGTGTGTGTGTGTGTGTGCGCGCATGTGCGTGTGCGTGTGCGTGTGCGCGTGTGCGTGTGCGTGTGTGTGTGTGTATGTGTAAGTGTAAGTGTGTGTGTGCATATATCACACGCCTCATGTGCTGCAAAAAGTGCACTAGTTCATTGCATAAACTGATTTCAGGATAAATTATAAAGTAATTTTGAGGAAGCGGATGAATTTCCTCGATGATAGAAGTAAATTGATCGATTCGTTTCGAACAAAATATTGAAAATTTGACCAGGCGCAATTTATCATTAAATAGAAAAAATTTGGCAAAGGAAGGACTCCCAACTTTCAAGCTAAGATGAACTGCACACACTTATCCCTCCTTGCCCTTCTGGCACTCCTGTCTACCGTCTGTGCCAACGCAACTGGAGGTGGTGACGAAAATAAAGCACCAGATATTGAGAAAGGTGAGCACTCTTGCAAGCTGTCAGTTTGATTGATGACGGGTATACGAGTGAGAAGTGTGCAAGCACGTACTTGTAACTAGCTGCGGCGATAACTTTGCCTTCATATTCATCTGCCCATTCAGCTGCTGTGAGAGCGGGGGTTACCAAGCAATTCGAACTCCAGGTAAGATGACTGTGTGACTGCGCGCGAGCGAGCTAACCTGCAAATGTAAGGTTACAGGGGTTCTTACGGAATGAATTTCAATTTATAACACAAGTACCAGCGCTTCTTATTCTGTGTGTGCATATGCTTTATGAATGCTCGCAGGAGCAGTACAACCAGCTTAATTCGCAGATCAATTCACTGTATAACACCAAGCTTTTCCAGAGTAGTACCGAGAAATCAAGAGACTACCCGAGGTAAATCCAAGTGATCTCAAATGCAGTAGTATAACAAGCTTATTTTCAGCATTATACATTCCCGTATCACACTGCATGCGCAGGCATCCGTCCCAGACACCTAACCCAGAGGTAAGGCGTGTCAGAATTTTTCAGATATTTCAGCGATATGTCTCATGAAGGAATAGCAACAAGCAGTTCATATGACAGCATTTCATATGACTCGTGTGTATCGGATCTGTACAAAACATACAAGGGGCTCACCATTCAGATCAAGCGCGCAACTGCTATAGGATTCGCTGATATGAACTTTCTGCAAAGAGTTTTGCATGTTGTATATAAGAGGGTGGATCATGAAGAGTACTTTATGACCATATTTTATCAGGAAAAGCTTTTGGTGCAAACGTGATCCACATGCGATATTTGCTTGTTAGAAAACGCAAAATGCGGGAATCTTTGTCTAAGTAATTTCAACAATGGATCAGAGGTTAAAGCATAGCTGCGCAAACTTGACTTGCAGGAAAACGGTGGCGACGACCAGGAGGAAGGATATGATGATAAGGATGACGAGGTGAGGAGGGCAAGTATTGTGCGTAGAAGGGGCGCACGTGGAGGTTTGTCAGGGCTTCAACTTCCATTCTTTTTTGCAATTTGCATGAATGTCGATGATTGGTAATGATCTGCAGCCATTCAAAGCATAATAAGCTATTTAAAGCGTAAATGCAGGGAAAATAGGCGACAGATGTAAGACACAAGTTTGAAAATCGTGCACCTTCTTTCATACATGTAGAGCATGTGCAAACACGAGTAATGCTAGTCTCTGCCTAACTTCTGTTTGTCTGAACTAGGGTTATATGCATCAATGCGTCCAAGGAGGTCAAGAAAAAGATTCATGTGAAAGATTCATGTGCTGCAAGAAAGAGCACGAAAGCAGAGAAGGTATTTCACCCTTAAGAAGAAAAATAACATGGTCGAGTCTTATATGCAGGGTGGCAAAGCTTTGCAACCTCAAATTTCTTTCGATTGACTGTTTACTCTCCCCTTTTAGCCTGTGCTTTGTACTAAGGACAATCCCCACATTTTTCGGTGGTCACTCTCCACCAGCTAGTCTTTGTTATGCTATGCATGCAACATTTTGCTCAATCCGGGAATTTTCCTTGCAGGGGGATGAGAGCAAAAATGATAGAGGTTTCTCAGTGCGTGCGCCTTTCACTAGAGTTGGTGCTAGCAATGGTGATGGCATGTCTGTAGTCGCTCCCTTCACCTCAGTGTTCACAGGACGGTAGGTCTCACCTTCTGAGACGACGTACGATGTCACGGGGGAATAAGAAACGGTTGGAGAACTCTCGCTTTTTTTTCACGTTGTTTTTAACAGCATGTGTAAGTATTTGCCCTGCACTAGAGCTGCTGGTTGTGCCATTTACCTCTGTAATCACAAGCTATTTAATATAAAACAGCAAATGTCCTGAAACTGATTATTGAGAAGACGATTGCTTACATGTTCCTTTAATTGCACTTTTATATCTCCTAAATTTAGCTCTGTATACTTATTTTGCATACCTTGATATTTAACAGTACTGAATTTACACAAATTGTGTGAGACAAGCTCATAAGCAATGCAAGTGAAAAATAGAATAAAGCACAAAAACGGATTTTACAGACATAAACCTCTGCAAGGTCGCACCTCAGACTCTTAGACAAATTGCAGTTGGCTTCCTTCCTAAATAACAGTTTTGCAGAGCTATGTCTGTACATTTAGCCCAAGGACCACATAATTCTCCAGAGAGTTTAATGAACTTAGTATTAAGCATCTGATGTAGTGCAAACAAAAAGCAATCGCAAACTGATTATTTGCCTTTTACCCAATATGGCCTGGGTTATTATTCATGGATAATCAAGCAAAATCCGCTTATCTGAATGTGGTCCAGCAGGTCTCAGTAAGAGAAAGTGGTAAAAGTGTAACAAAAACCTTGGTTGAGCAATGAGTTAATCCCCAATCGCAGAAAATACATTTGGTTTTCTATCATTTCCAGCGTTGATGACATGGTGACTCAATATAAAAATGATGCGATTTGTGTAGGGGGTCAGCGTCTGCCAAGCACAGGCAACTGCTCCCCGCCTCACAGTGGGAAATAAGGACAGAACGCTAACGACCCTCGTTTACTCAAATCAGTAATCCCATTGGCAACAAAGCATCCTGTTTCCATTGTAGACAATACATTGAGACAACGTGGTAACACGAAATGAATTTGAGAATCATTTGTTTGTGGTATGTGGAGCTTCTGCTTAGGCCGCTTCTCCTAGCAATGGGACAGGACATAAAACTTGCTGTGCAGTATTCTTGTTTTGCTTTCCATCATATTCATATATCCATCGTAGACAATCCATATGCGAGCACATCGGTATGTAACACAAAATGCACACATTTGTGCGGCAATATCTGCGCGGTTCACCAGACTGATAAGGAGACCCAAGGGCATGTTCTTTCCATATGGGTTACAAACGCCTCGACTTCATGCTTTGGCCCGTTAGCCTAGTACTGGTCTGGTGCGTCGTAAGCAGCACGGAAGCGGCATTCTGCCTGTCAATAGTTCATGTGCGGGTGCAGCACGCAATACAGCCCCCAGAGAATGCCACAGACACCCAATAACAGGCACATAATGACAAACATTTGGGATGGCAGTCTGTCAGAAAGAAAAGCACAGAAATCAAACATGAACGGGAAATTAATAAATTAATAATTGTGACTTTAAGCCAAGGCCAACCCGAGGCAACAGTAATGGCTCTCTTAATTATGATTAATATTTTTTGCCTCAATTTCAAAATCGTCGGCTATCTACTTCTCTCGTGGCAGCCTGCTTTAGAAATGTAGCACATCGTGCAAACAATAATGCGTAACCAGTTTGCAAAATTATAACATGGAAAGCTAGCCAAGACCCCTTTTTTTGCAAGCCAGCAGGTGCAAGTCGTAATGGACTCATACGTTCAGTTGAAAAATACTGAAAAGGATACACCTGGGCATAAATGGACGCTTTTAGCAGCATTCTGGAAGAATGTCTGCTAGAAGCAAGTTTCTCAATTCTTAACTCTTGAGAATTGAGATCCAAGTCCTCGTCGAGGCTCTGTTGTGTTGTAAATGGCGCCACCCACTCCAAAAAGGATAGTAGGGAGGGTAATTCCTTGAAGAATGGTGCAGGTGGGGGGGTTTTGTGCTACTCCTGCTCGCTGCTCGGCTGGTTGTGAGGTCTAGTGTCTGCACTTACCGTATTGACTTATAAAGTTATCTGTCAGAATTTTCGAGAGTTTTTCTGGTTTTCCAGGTCTTTTTTGTCAATTTAGGGGGAGAGATTTTTCCAGGTCAGCCCTGTCTGGAGATGGCTGCACTGCAGGCCAGCCACACATGATAGCTGCTGAGATACACCCTCAGTTGCCCCCTGCCGCTGCAAAGAATCCATAGCCTCCACTATTACTATGTTGTTTACGTGTTTTTGCGTAGCTGGGAGCAACCAGCCAGTGAAGCAACAGGAGGTATACCTGTTTTTGTCTGAGAAGCGGGGTGATCAGAGCCACAATAGGTTACCAAAGTAAATTTCATGTCATCTGTATCGGAATCCGGAGATTTTGTCAGATGTTCGCTGCTGCCTATGTCCAAGGAGACAAATTATAATCCCAGGGAACATGTTTTGCTTATGGTATGGCTCTGATGACCAAGCTACACAAGTGCTGCAGACCACCGCCTTGCCTCCTCCTTCTCAACTCTGATACCTGCCTCAGCAAATTAAACCGGACTAGTCTGGTCAATGCAATTCGACTGGAAGCCAATTGCCAGTACCTCGTGGCCCTGCAGATCCATACCATAAGCCCTGGCTATGAAGCCAAAAGGCATGATGGACCAGCAGCTGCAGCAAAAGAAAAAGAAGAAGAACACAGATAGTGTAAACACTACCGGCATGGATTAGGAAAGGATGTTGTTTTGTGTTTTGCACCACCCAGTGGATGCAGAGGCACACAACATCCTACCTGGAGAATAAAATAGGAGTTTTTCAGTGGGGGTCAGTTGCTTGGGAGGCAGAGGCCTGCACATCATCAGGAGCATAGCTAAGATACTTCTGAGAGTTGTGTTTAATTTCTCGTCTCATCTACCTTATTGGTATTTGTCGCGGATCTGATTGCATGTAGACTTAATCGTGAGTGTTGAGGCATGTAGACCAGTAACTCTGAGGCTGTGGAGTAGAGTCCTTGTGTGGTTGCTGCTAATGGTGCCTGTTGCTCCTAGCAGGATGGTGTGAAGGAATATGGTGTCCAAGTAAGCGAGGCATTAGCAGCTTATGTTGTTCTCGTGGCTTATCTGCTTGTTTGGAAGTGTCTACACAATACTTTTTTAGATTAGATGTATATCGCGTTTGTTCAATTGTATGAGATGGCTGCAGCCTGACAACATGTGGTAGGTGCCGTCTAGCAATTTTCCAGAAAGAATTACTTATATTTATCTTAACAATGCCTTCCTTGATCAGTTCTTGGTATTTTGTGTAGCACTTGGACTGATGCATGGTTTGAAACCTTTGATTTAGGACCTAATGTGTGTTGGACGTGCATGTGTGCTTTAACAGCATCGAGTTATGAGAAAAATGAGAGCCTTTCTGATGGAGGCCCTCGTTGGCAGGTGTTAGGAGTACCTGGTAGGCAAACTGGAGGGGTCTTCCACCCCTGCCGGCCAGAAAATGGATGAGTGGGGATAGGCGGCCATGTTCAATGTGGATATCATGGCCACTTTGATTTTCCGCAAAGCACTTTGCTATGGCATCACCCCTATTTTCTGTTATCGCTTCCAGCCTGCCTCTCTTGCTTCCCTTTTATTTATCAACTTTCAGTTTCGTTTCAACCTCGTAGTAGGGAGTTGGCTATCTCCCTGGACCTATGTATTACGCCATCATAAAAAAAAACTTTGCTATGGCATCGGCGCACTCATCCCCTAGGATGCCAGCACGAGCTTTAACCTTGTAGAGATGGATGGTGTCTTTAGATAGCTGGATGTGGTGTACGATGGTTTCCAGGAGGAGCACGCTGGGGGTAGCAGAGGATGCTATTTCTTATTTGCCATAGTGCACTTACACTGTCTGTTGTCTAAGCTGGGTGAGCGCAACAGCAAAACGCAGAGCTCTGGTTACCCATCCTGCTTATAGGCCTCCCAGATACATGCTTCTTGACCTTCCTCGAGATGTCAATCGCAGTATGGCTCAGACTTCGTGCTCACACCCTTCGCTTTGGGACAGCAACTTGGAATTCCTCCTCTTCCCCTACTTGCGACTTGTGTGAGGCTGATGATGATGTCCAGGATGAAAAACACTGCACGCACCCTCAGATGGTTTCTCTCTGCAGGGAGTGCGCGTTCTTATCTTCACAGGCAGGATGTGCCTGCTTTTTGCACCAGGAAAACAAAAAGCTCCTCTTTTCCTTGTAAACCTAACTGGTAATTCGATTGTGTGACCTTAAACAATTGCTTAGCATGAACCAGACCATGTTTTGACGTTCCAGACCCTCTCGTTGTGCATGTGCTGCTTACACAATAATTTAATGTATGATAATATTTGCCTCCCTTCTTATTTTTGGTATCCTCAGTGTGACAGTCCATGTTTCTATGTGCCCAAAACTCACATTAATCATGATGTTGATTCTCTTTCTTTGAATTAATGCGGTCAGTTGGTTCTGGGAGATGCTTGGTTGCTTTTTTCCCTGGTTTTATCCAGTGCTGCTATATCACATACAACGTTGTACCTCTTTTCCCTGTCCAAGCTTTTTTTTGTAGGTGCTACAAGTATGTGGTGCCACAACAACAACGCATCAGTTGCACGTTTTGACTGACGGATTTATTTGAAACCTCTGTGAAGCATCACCCAGCATTGCCTAGTAGGTTATCAGACTCATTGTGCCAGATCAGAGTGGGATTTCCTTCTGGTTACTACTAGGTCAGCGCCACCCCACCCCCCATTGTAACCATTATTGTAACCAATTTTTGTTACTGCTCCATTACTGCAGTAGCAATCAAAGCCGCTTTGACACCACGGCCTGATTTCTATTCTGATTTCGGGTTGGGTAATTGAGAAACCAAGTACCAAACGATTGCTTTCGGTTACCCAAACGCATGACTGCTTAGGTTACCAAACTAGTAATGCCTATGTAAATCGTGGTAATCAAAAATGGTTATGAATTACAGCATTCTGGCGTGCTTGTGGATTACTTCTATGGTTCTGTTTGACAACACGACAAGTCTTCTAACAAATAAGTGCCTGCGACAGCGTAAAGCTTCCTTGAAATGCATAGCAACAACCATTATCTAGGCATCTATGAGGCAAGTACCAAGGCAGGTACCAAGGCCGGAGCGTCTATGCTCCTCAAAAGTACAATGTATGGACAAACTTAAAAATGTAAGACAAATTAGACTTGCATTCCCTTGTGACAGGTTCTTAGTTAGCCAAGTCAGAAACTACAAGCCATGTTCAGTATCACTACAAAACAAAGACTCAGCGAGTTTTAACAGTATCTATTCAATCAAGACGTCTCTCCACTCTGCATGAGCACACTCGTTCACAAGCCCTCTGAATACAACAAAAACAACTCCAACATACACACATTGCAGCACCCTGGTAACGAAACAAAGTACTTATCAATTCTTTTCAATCTTTCGCCACTTTAGCGCACCGCCTGACATGCTGATTCCTGCACAGCCAGCTGCCACAACATCAAAAGGGTGTAGCACGCTCCCGCACTGATTCTTCCCTCCCAGTACAACTAGAGATCGCACTTCACTTTCCCTCTCTAACACAGCTAGCTGGAACGACAACCTCCATTCCCTGTCTGTGACAGCTAGCTGTCACGGCAGCTTCATTCCCCGTACTTAACAGCTAGCTGCCGCAGCCACACCTGGCCCACCTCAGGGTCACACGCAAGCAGGGCAGAGGTGATGGCAGACACCTCTCCAGGAGTGAGAGGGGGAGGGGCAGGTGTTGGGGGGCTCACAAAAGGAGAAGACTGCTGAGGGCCTCCCGGCTGCTGCTGCTGCTGCTGCTGCTGCTGCTGCTGCTGTGCCTGTAGCAGGGGCATCACCACTCGGCCGAGGTAGCCCAGGAGCCAGGGCCGAGGAGGCTTGCAGTGGGCTGCTACTAGGGCGGGCAGGCACGCAGCGGCTTGAACCTGTCGGGGTTAACATAACATGCTCAAATGATGAAACAATTTCATTTTAACTGTCCGCAAACTACTTTTGCCCAATTATCAAAGAGAAATCACGACTTTTAGGGAGGGGCAGAGGGAGGGGGAACCGGTCAAGCAGTGCTTGGCCGAGCAGTATCTGCGTTTTGGTTATAGAGACTTCCAAAGCACATTGCAGACAAGCATCGCGTCATGGAGGCTGTGCTTTGCTAGTAAGCCTCTCATGCCACAGACACGGAGCAGACCAGCACAACTGTCTGTGCACATACCCCTCTGAATTTCAAAGTTACACCACAAGACGCCAAATCAGCTCTCAAAAAGCAGCTCCCTTGGCTCACTAAAAAAGCCCAGCCTACGCAATATATACTATGCACAACACAGGGCATAACCTCCATGGTAAAAAACGCACCACGCCAAAGCGTAGCACAACACGCAGCGCAAGCTGAAACAGAGCGTAAGCCTTGCTGCACCGAACACACCACATGCATGCCATGACAGAGCACAACAGACAGGTTGCCACCTGTACTGTGCATCGTACAAGCAAGAGCATGAAATGCCTAACAAGTTTATCATGGGAGGCAACAAACACTCACCCTGTCGAGCTGCCCCAGCTGGACACCCAAGCTGAGCACACCAGAAGCTGTCTGTGCCCATTCAGGGTCTGGGCGCGCACGCACAACAGCCAGTGCTTGTAGCAGCAGCAGCACCTCCCCTGCCTCGGCACAGGTCCTGGGGCCGCCTGCATGTGTGTGCGTGTGTGTGCAAGGTTAGCATGCGTGTGATGTGTCTGTTTGTGTGTGTATGTGTGTGTGTGTGAGTGTGCGTGTGTGTGAACAATAATATTCGCCACTTTGCATGCAATGCTTTGTGCATAGTAGTGCTCGTCTGTGACTTTCGGTGCCTGGTCCTACTCTATGAGATCAGCAGCTACGCCACCCACCACTTCCTCTCATTCATTCCCCCTGCTGCATACCTTATGACTAGCACACATAACAAGCTCTATGTACCAGTGCTGAAGGGGATGCTGTCATTTTTACCGTCTCCAGTAACAGCATTACCCCCAACTTCTCCTCCTAACACACACACACACACATGCACATGCACGGCAGAAGTAGGTCATGTTTAGGATTTGATTCAGTAAAACTGAACCCCACGTACCACCAAAACTGCCTCCTGGACACACAAATACAAGCAGAACCTTTTGTACGTGGGTTAAATTCAATGGAGGGGGTCGAACCCTAATTCTGTGATGGTGACCAGCTTCGCGGCAGGGCGAGAGAGTACAGAGGATCAATGGAAGGGGTCGAAACCTGTGACAGGGCTGAACTTTGTGGCAGGATGAGAGAGAGAGAGAGAGAGAGAGAGAGAGAGAGAGAGAGAGAGCAAAGGATCACCTTGTTTACATTGGAGGTCATTATTTTCTTAACTCGTGTTCTATCGGTTATTAATTATATACCTGCAGTAGGTTTGCCAGCCTTCTTGTTGGTCGTCGAACTCAACACATGGCTGCGTATTTGTTTTGGCCATACAAAATGCGCGTTTGCGCGCGTATGCCAGCCTATTCAGATGTGTGCGGGGCACACTTGAAGCACACAACCCGGACAAAATGAATGGAACATTCGCCTAATACTGAGGGACGGACAACTAAAACTGTGGAACGTCTGACATGAATTGTGTGTGTGCAGGTCCTGTAGCAGGTGCCAACTCAAGGTCACCACTGCTGACAAGTACGCTGTAATTATTCCCAGCCCACAGCACCCTTGTGCTGTTCTCATGCCAGTTACGGATTTACAGATGTACAGATTAAAACATCAGTCAAAAAGTGCGACTGCACTGGCTCATGCCAGTTACAGCACCCATACGATACGCATTAGTACACACACACAAACACACACACACACGTGTAGAGGTCGCCAAGGGGTGCTGCGTACGATCATTACGACTGTGCAGGCACGACTGTGCAGGCCTTGTGTGCAGGTCCCTTTGTAAGACTGACGTGTCATTGGTTAGGTAAGATAAACATCGCTATATATGCCTCTGGGGGGCATCCGAGCAGAAGCTTGGAAAAAGTCTAGAACGAAACCAAAAAGGTGCTAGAAAAAATCAAGGGAAAAGGGCTAGGCACTCAGCCACAAAAGAGGCCACACCATATATATCTGGTTGGTTCGAAAAAGTCGTTGGTTAGCCTCCGACCCACCGAAACGTTTGTAGGCTTATATGGAGCACGTGGAATTCCAAACCACACAACTCAACGCAATCACTGGCCCGACCTGATGAGGAAGACGATGCTTTGAAAGAAAACAAGCGCTTAAGGCGCAAAGGAAGAGGCATTTCCGTGTTTTTGGGATTCTGCAAGCACCACTATTATCAGCGGCCCCAAAACAGAAGGCCACTGCTGATCACCAAAAACGGGTTATCACCTGCCATCGTCACGCTAGGCTGTCGGTGAGCAGCGAGCACCGATGCCATGCGCTGCTGGCTGTAGGTCAGCAGCGTGGCCATCATCAGCTCAAGCAGAGAGTCGTCAACAGCACGGCCGCGCATAGCGAAAGCACGCAGCAGCTGCGCCATGTCAGCCTGTGCATGTGTGTGTGTGTGTGTTTGCCTGTGCGTTTGTTATACTGTTGTTGTACCATTCATGTGAGTATGTTCGTGCCAAGATTTGTGCAAGTGTATAGGTTTATGTGTGTATGTTCCGGTGTGTTACGTGTATGACTCATGAAAGTGTGTGTGTGTGTGTTTGTGTGTGTGTGTGTGCTGAAGCTTGAGTAGGTATGCACACGTACAGGTACACACATGCCAACACGCAAAACAAGGATGCACTTCATACACGTACTCACTGTAATATACATGCACACGATCAAGCACCCTCAACTCTATCCACATCCCTGCATACACGCATACACGCATCTATATCCCCACTTCCACCCTCATGCACCCATCTATACCCCGACCCCACATCAAAACTCACACCCACACCCACACCCACACACGCACCAGAGCTATGCGATGTACCTCAACCCCCACGTCAAAACCCACACCCACACCCACACTTGCACACCCACACGCACCAGAGCCATGCAATGTAACTGCTGCTCCACGACCACCAGCGCCGTCCTCAGCCACCGCACCTCCAGCGTGCGCACACTGACTGCACGCGGCGGCTGTGACTCTGATCTGCCCACACCACTCCCTGCCTGTGAATGTGCGCCCCTGGCTACTGCCGTATCTGCATCTGCATCTGTGCCTGCTGCGACTGCAGCTGCTGCACCACTTCCTGCTGCTCCTGCTGCTGCTGCTGCTGCTGCTGCTGCATTCCCTGACCCGTCTCCTGAGCCGCTTTTCGATGCCTGCCGCGCCAAAACAGATGCAGGCAGAGGAGGGGGCCTCGTGCCCCCTGCGAACGCGCGCTGCGGCCACGGAGCTAGGTGGGCTTTGTGTGAGGGGCTGAGCAAGTAGGGGGCTTGGATGGCCCACGCCATGAGGGCAGCGGATTGGGTGGGGAGTTGGGGAGGGGCGAGGTTGAGCCTGTGGTGTGATGGCGGGTGTGAGTTTTGGGTGAGGGACAGGAACACTGTTGTGTGAATATGGGGTGTGGGTGGGTTGTTGGCTGTGAGGGCAGCGGTATGGGCAGGGGGTGAATGTTTAATGACGGAGCGTGAAGTTGGGGTGGGGGGACTGGAATGCTGTTGTGTGAATATGGGGTGTGGGTGGGTTGTTGGCTGTGAGGGCGAGGATGTGGGTAGAGGGGGTTGATAGTATGATGATGACCAGGGGGTGTGAAGTTGGGGGGGGGGAGAAGAAGTGCTGTCGTAAGAAGTTGGGTGTCGTTGTGAAGCACCAATTTGTGAAGTGTCAAACTACAGCGAGAGAAGGTAAGGAGGGCTGGTGGTGACGGTGAACAGAGGGGGCTTTGAGGCCAGTGCAGAAGGAAAGGGAGGGGGTGCGAGAAGCAAGATATTGAGAGGTCAACATTTTTACAATGAAGTTTTTACAATGAAGTAATGAGAGAAGGAGTGGTTCGAGCAGCGGTGTAACCTAAGGTAAGTGGATTGAGCAACGGTGTTTTATAGAGCTCTGATCAAAGAAAAGGTGCTAGTAACCCTGGTGTTTGCTTGAGGGAGCACACAGCACACACGCACACGCACACACACACGACCTCTGTGTGTGCAACATGAAAAAATGATGGTGAATAAGCCATTTTTAGTTCACACGTCTCAGTGTCTTTGCGTTTCTTTATGTGCGTGTGTGTGTTTTTGTGTGTGTATGTGTGTGTGCGTGCGTGCGTGTCTCACCTACACCTACTAGTTATGGTTTGAGGGTGATGCATGTTTACATGACTGCCAGCTGCGCACACGTGCAAACTATTAGGAATGGCCAGAACCATATATATTTACGGTGTATATACGGTGTATATACGGTGTATATACATGGTTCTGGCTAACCCTACAAACTATGCAAGCGTGCTTTTATAATGTGCGATTGCATGTATCCCACCTGCCGCGTGCTGCCCGTGGCTGCTGCACCCCTGCGGCGTGTGGCCGCTGCATTTCTGTCACTGCACGCCTCCGCAATGCTGCCACCCATGCCAAGGGGGGATGCACCTGCAAGAAGAAAAGTGTGCGCATGTGCTTGAGTGTGCGTTTGAGTGTGTGAGTGCATGTGTGTGCATCTGTGTGTGTGCGTTTGTATGTGCGTGTGTGTTTGCACGACTGTATTGCGCCTATTCAACACACGCGTCTATTCGACACATGTGCCTATCCAACACATCACACAAACCAGTCTAGTAAGCAGCTGTGCACGATTCCCTGTCAGATGACATCACACACGAACCCGAATGTTTTGGCAACAGCCACGGCAAATGCACCAAATCGACAGGCCTCCAGATCTATTCAACAAACGCGTTACAAATCACCATTGACCCACCTGCTGCTGTCGCAGCAGCCGTAGTAAGTGCACCAAGTCAGCAGGCTTCCAGCTCTGTGAGGCGTGCT
>Ga0307968_1000245_pt1:0-5000 | contig 35976 bp, 40 predicted proteins | sample OrgLakmetagen650_FD_201834 | JGI IMG/M metagenome (GOLD analysis project Ga0307968, IMG submission 201834) | Saline water microbial communities from Organic Lake, Antarctica - #650 | ecosystem: Environmental > Aquatic > Non-marine Saline and Alkaline > Saline | place: Antarctica: Organic...
GGGTGGTTGGTGCAAGCCCAGGGTACCCCCCAAAATAGCAAAAATACGTTTGCGTATTATACGCGTATGTCGTATTAATAGCGTATTAATCCGTATGGGACGTCTCAAAAATCCGTATGACCCATCCCTGTTTTATACCCAAAAAATGAAAGGCTGGGGAGCTAGGCCTGCTCGAAGCCAAAAAGACCAAAAAGTGGCATTTTTCAGTGTAAAGAGAGGCTTAACTACCATAACCATACATTATACAAAGTATTTAATGCAAAAACATGCATATAAGTTAGTAAGAAGTTAAGGGAATGCTCAGTTCAAAAAGCCGCGAGAAGAAAAAAAAGTGGACCAAAAAGAGCAAAAATCGCTTTTGCAAGGAATTGAACCCGAGTCTGGGGTATACCACCTGCAAATACGGTCCATATACGGTCATATACGGTCAGAAATCTCAAATACGGTACCGGATATACGGCGTACCGAGGATACGGCGTATATACGGTCATACGGTTTGGCCAACCCTACTTATGTCCCTTGTGTGAGTGCCTCCCACTCGGCGGCGTTCCCAGTACCTCTGCCCCAAATTTGACATTACGGCATTGTTATATAACATTTATAATTTATAATGCTTATATCCTGAAGCAGAGGTCGATCGGGGCAACCTCAGAAATGCACCTTTTTCCTGCCAAAGTGGGTACAAAATACGCAGCGAGCCCCACAGAACCCCCCAGAATGCCAAATTTCCAGAAAATGTCAACAATTTAGATATAACACCAAGTATTTAGAATTCAGATGAGGTATAGGGGGCTTTGAATTGGGTGGAGAGCTAAGTGAGACTGGTTGGGTGAATTGTTCATGGGGACGACCACTCAGCAAACCAGTGAGCTGAGCATAACAGCTCAGAGAGTCAATTTTTAATTCGGATTTCCATGCGTAATTTAGCCTTTGCAAATAATATGAGCAACGATTTCAGAGTTGGGCACAAAGGCCGCCCTAAACATCTTTTAAGTCATGTACAGTAAGGCATTATTGCAAATACACAGCTTGCTGTTCAAATGCCCTGATGATTATCTGCAAAGGGGAACCTAAGAATTCACACAGCACCTCACTAAGTGCGGACATTGATTTCCTGACTCTGGAAGCTCCTGCCTTCAACTCAAGCAATACGCACCTCCACTGCCCCCCAGCATTGCACGTTTAAATTAGTGCCAGGAGCTAAATTAATAAGCAAATGTTTTTTATTTAGCACGCTGTTGCAAAATTTGGGGATCTTTTTGTGTTCAGTCTCCGTTCAGTGCCTGTATTAAATACCTCCTGGACTCTTGCAGTAGCAATAGCACAAGTTCAAAGTGATTAACAAGCTGCATCACACAGGAGGTCGATCCCTTAAGGCCAAAACAGGCTATCCAAAGACAAGTCTTGCGAGGCTTCTGAATTCCTCACAATGCAAGCGGGCCCATGAACTTTAAATTATCGCAACAACCCTATTAGCTTTTTCTTGGGTAACACCCCAGACTCTACCATTTTTATTTTTGCTCTGCCAACCTCACGCCTCCCTCAGCATTCCTAAAATAATATACTTAAGGCTTGTAGCACGCAAATTGGCAGACGAGGTGGTGTTAATCTAGCTCTATGCCTGCCTTGCACCCATTGTGCAGCAAGTTGGCAAGGAAAGGGATGCCCAATTCGCTCCAGTCCACCTATTCTCCAGCACGCACGTAAGCTTCTTTTGCATTTCATTTATTAATCCACTTGTGTCAAGATGGTGTTGGTTTGGATGGTTGGTGTTTGCTGGGAGCTGACTATGCGTGTGGATATTTGTGCAAGAAAGGAATGGGTCCGCACTCTTACTACGCAAGCTGTGGAAGGCATTTGCACATGGCATTTGTAAGTTTCACATTCCAAAGGTATTTGTAAATTTCACAATCCAAAGGCATTTGTAAGCTTCACTTGGCGCCAAAGCTGGCAGAGCCAAATTACAGCCCTTCTGAATAACAGTGTCCAAACAAACAGCTAATTTTCTTTATTTTTTACCAAAGATGGGTCATACGGACCTCAGAGATGTTCAATGCGGTAAAATACGCATTAATACGCAATACGCGTATAATACGGTACCGTATTTTATGCAATTTGGGAGTGCCAAATTTTGACCCAAAATGGACCCGATTCGCCCCAAAAACACCCAAAATGTTCCCAATTCTTTTCCAATATATTATGTGATATTAATATATTATATAATAGCACTGGAAGCTCACTGAAAGGCCGTTGTTGGGCGGAAATTGCCTAAAAAGACCAAAAAAGGCAAAACCCGACAAATTTTGCAATCGTATAATACGGCCCAATTTGTTCAATACGGTAAAATACGCGTTAAATACCATACAGCGTATTTTACGAATACGCCGTATGACCCATCCCTGTTTTTTACAGAAGATGTGGAAAGCATCAAGCCCTGGGGTTTTGGAGGGGAAAAGCACACAAAAAGACGGCCTGAGTGCTGCACAGTTGCGGTGACCCCTAGTCATGCGGCCAACCGACGCCACACCAATGTCAAGCTTCCATCACAATGTAATTTCACAAAAACGGTCAAGAGATGGGAGAAATATGGTATATGGCAGCCGTTGACTGAGTCTCCCCCCCCCGTTTCTTTCCTCTTTCCACAAGCGACAGCCAATTTCGCTGACCGATTGCAAGTGTCTTTGTGCGGTGCTGCTCTTTGCATATCGTACCTGAACCTGGTACAAATCTGTGATCCAGTCCTCATTGCCCAGCGTCTTGCTGATGAGCTTACGGAGAGGAGGGTTGCAAAAAGCCAGCCAACGTCGCTGAGTCACGCCATTTGTCTTGTTCTGGAACTTGTCAGGCCACAGCTGCACGTACACAGGCAAGAACAGCAGCAGGGATGAATGTACAATTCATGGTCAGAAAACAAAGAGTGCGCCTGCTGTATTCCTTGCAGAATTTAACATGCATAGAGCTTTGACCAATCAACATAGGATCCTTGCCCTATATTACAGCCCGCGTGTCTCTTGCTCGTTTATGTTCTAAGCGGACCACGCCTACCGCGTAGAAGTCTTTGAAGATGGTGTTCTTGATGATGTCTGAGTGGATCGCTGCAACGCCGTTCACAGTGTGTGAGCAAACCACGCCCAGGTACGCCATGCGCACGTGCTTCTCGCCGTATGCTTCCTCAATGATGCTCATGCGACTGATGCGTTCCCAGTCGTCTCCATACTTGGCACGCAGCTGCAGGCGCAGGTTGTATGTGTGGACATTTGTGTGGCAGATACAAGAAGTAATGCTTTTATGGGCTCTATACAGATCCATATCTACCAGGATTAAATCCTAACTTTAAGAAATCACTTAATTGTAATATTCCATTTTTAAGTTGCCGTGCCTCAAAAAGGCCTCGTTACCACGCTGAGCATGGGGACGGGAAACGTATGGCATAGTTTTAGAAAGAGCAACAGAGGCTGGTTAGGTGGCTCATTATTCTTCCCTGACAACAAAACCACGGCTAACGTCAAGTCAAGGGTAGGCGCAAGGCAAAGCACCTGTTGAAGGAAGCGCCAGTTGATGTCATACACAATCTGCATGTGGCGGGGCAGCAGTTTCTCCATGAGGCTCACAGGCCACTTCTCCAGCGCCTCAGGCAGCACCGTGTGGTTGGTAAATGCAAACACCTATAAAAGAAGTAAGGTGGCAGACATACAACTTGCTTATAACCTGAAGATTTGCCGCAAAAGCAGTTTTAGCCATTTAAAATTGCCCATTTTAGTCGTGGTAGCATACAGCTATGTATATCACAAATTGCCCACGTCTTCCTAGGTTTTGTTTTCTAGGAGGATACGCTAGAACACAAATGCAAATCACTTAAGCAAAGGCACAAACGCACGGTGATTTTGAAGAATAGATTTTACTCTCTTCCATTATCCAGAAAAAACAACCATGTGTACGTAAGCAAAGCTGAAAAGTATAAATATTGCAGCCCAGAGCTGACACAGGCCAGGTAAACAAACAATGTGAGCCCAGTCAGTTGTGGCTCTGTCATGCAAAGGAACAAGGCCAGTCTATCTTACCTTAGACACGATGCTCCATGCCTTTGACCACCCGAGATTGTGATCATCCATGAGCACACGCATGAGCTCAGGCACTGCGATGGTGGGGTGTGTGTCGTTCATCTGGAAAGCCACCTGTGAAGGTGTTATTGGCAAAGACAGAAGTCAGAGGGGGAACTACGCTGGATTTGATAGGCAGTGCCATTGACAACAAATACAGTGTAGACGCCCTTGCACACAAAATAGGCACTCAACACGAATCTAAACAGTTGAGCTTTTAGGCGTGGAGAAGTGCAGACTCACCTTGTCAGAAAAAAGGTCCCAGTCAGTCTGGTGAAGGTCCACAAAGCGGCGCACCACATCCTATACAAGCAAGTGAATTAGGCAGAATGGTGCCCCCCAAACATTCAAGCATTTTGGTCTGTCAACGTCACTAAGAGTGAGCCCTTGCTCTTTATTAAGAGATATACTTTTAAGCTCAATGTTACGAGGCTGACAGGGTACCCAATGCGATGATCTGCTTGCACTACCCTACCACAGCGTCATGCCAGCCAGCATCCAAGCCCTTGCATATGTGCAGATAAGCAAGCACCCCCGTGATTACCTGGATGGAAGCACTGACAAAAAAGTGCTGCTGCTTCAAGCGCAGCTCCTTGCCCTCATAGGTGCGGTCATCAGGGTACAGCACACTGCTGAGGGTCTCTGCACGCTGCTTGCTCAGAATGGCTGCCACATAGTCACCTGTAACACACACAAACAATGCCTACCTGTTTGTGTGAGAGCATGTAATGACCAACGACAGGGAGCAACGCTGCACCAAGTCAAGATAGTGGCAGGCTTGTATGTCGCTTTTGCATGAGATAGAGTTTGCAAGCAGTCACCGCTTATTCCCAAGTTGGCAGGTCAATCTGCTGCGCAGCGACCAAGAGGCATCACTGTAAAATCTATACTTTACAAAGG
>Ga0307968_1000245_pt1:10000-35976 | contig 35976 bp, 40 predicted proteins | sample OrgLakmetagen650_FD_201834 | JGI IMG/M metagenome (GOLD analysis project Ga0307968, IMG submission 201834) | Saline water microbial communities from Organic Lake, Antarctica - #650 | ecosystem: Environmental > Aquatic > Non-marine Saline and Alkaline > Saline | place: Antarctica...
AATGTATTATGCGGGGGTGGAGTCGGCAAGCAATCCATTGCCATACAACACCCCCCAATGGCTAGTCAATCATTCCCAGCTAATGCCAAAATGCACTAGCCTCATCTTTCCACTTCACCGTCTGGGACCTGCAAAAGCTCGTTCACTTGTTCACATGCCAGTGAAAAGCAGGTTAAAAGATTTGGTGATGGCTCACAATCTGCAATTAGAAATCTGTTTTGGAAGGGTTGCAGATTTTCCAAAGGAGATTCACTGAGCAAGGGCCTAAATATGCTCTTTACCGTTGGGTACCGTGACCAATCCAAGGTTTGAAATAACTCAAATAATAAGCCCCAATGCGAGCAATGCGAGGGGGGCAACACATAATTAATAAACACAATGCGAGCCTATGCGAGGGCCTTCTGGCCCTATGAGCTGCACCTACACGCGTATGCACGCGCGTGTGCGCGCGTACGTATGCGTGCGTGCGCGTACGTGCGTGTTTGTGTGCGTATGTGTGTGTGCGTGCACATACGTGTGAGCGTGCGTTGTGTACGTGCGTGTGTGTGTACGGTTGTGTACATACATGCGTTCATGCATTGTGTACTTGTGCGTGCGTGCGTATGTGTGTGCGTATGTGTACTTAAGTGTGTGTATACCTACATATGTATACATGTCCCATACATGTGTGTATTTGTGTGTGTGTGTGTGCATGCGGGTACGTGTGCGTGCGTGCACATGTGAAGGGAATGAAGGCGCCCTTCTCTTGGTCCTTCCTCACCAATAGAGGGCCAGCCTACCAAGCTGTTTGTCCACCTTGGGGGCCTTGAGGGGCGGCTTGGGAGACGTTCCCCCTGTCCCCGTTCATGCTTAAAATTAATTACAATGCGAGCTTCGCGAGGCCCTTGTCACAAATAATTAAGTTGCTCCCGACATACAGCAAGGGGGTCAAAAAAGTTTGCGTTAGCGCGGTGATATAAGTACAGTACGGTATTTAACTTTCAGGGGGCAACTACTCACACATCACTTTATCAAGTTGGAACCAGTATAGCTTTAGAATAAAGCTGATGTTATAAGCTACCAGCGCATGTGCTCAGTGTTAAGTCGCTCTATGTACAGATGGACAGGACAAAATGCTCACGAAAGGGGGAATGTATGCCTTTAATGGGTGCTTCCTATGAGAGAAGCATTTTAGGTTGCATACCTCGCCAACCGCTTGGTATTTTTACTTGATTTATTTTGCAATAATGTTTGTTTAAAGTAAGGACTCTAAAACACCAAGTATTACTGAACCTGGTGCAGTAGGTGATCTCTTATGAAGATTTGGCAGCAAATAGTTGGGTTCATGCTACAGCAAGTTAAGCATGTGCAGCAAAAGTGGCTAGATCCAAATTTTACACCCACAGACCCACAGTCAGACTTATAATCAGGCTTGTGCTCAGACGGTCAGACGGTACGGTACTATGAGTATGGTACGGACTGTCTTTTTGTAAAGTCGGCGTATTTTCGAATTTTGGCGACCGTAATTTATCGTCTAGACGATAAAATACGGTACGGTGTACGGTATGGTGCCAAGCTGGCACTGCCAGTGCAAAAACGGCCTCAGAATGGCCTCTCCGCCCCAACACCTCCCATTTCCACCTCCTGCATGCTCCTCTCATGTGTTGACGCCACAAAATGCTTCCCTGGACGACCCTGAGGCTGGGTTGCGGCTGCATCAGCTCGGGGTAAGGGCCCAGCAGTGGCTTGCATGACAACAAAATCAGATGCAGTACTTGATTCCTGGTGAACAATTAGCGTTTTGTTCATGAATAACAATTGTTGCAGGAAGAAAATAATTATTTTGAGCCAAAATCGCACTGTACGGTGACCACCGTCTTGTACGGTTTGAGACCGTACTAGTCAACTCCACCGTCTTAGTTCAGTATGGTATGACGTGATACGGTACGGTACCGTGAATACGGTCAAAATTGCTCTAGTACGGCGTAGTCGCACAAGCCTGCTTATTTTAATGTAATGTTGGAGCTAGCCAATCTTGCCGCACATGAGCCAAAGACCTTATTAAAAATTGCCCATTCTCGGCCTCTGTAGTCCCCCTCTGTTATATTTGTTATATTTTACCAAGTTCCTACTACTGACGTGTCCCACTCGATATGTTCAACACTGAAAGTCTGAGCGCAAATGTCAGGCTGAAGGGTGGAATAAGATGTTCATCTTCCTTTGTATTATTTGTGTGGTGGTCTCCCACTGCAGGCTTTTCCAGTACCCCTACTTCAAAATTCGACAATGCAGCAATACGAAACAATATCGAATTGCTTGAAGCAGGCGTTGATTGGTGCGAGTCAAGGAGTGCAAATATCCCCGCCGAAGTGGGTGCAGGGTGCCACACAACTTCCCAAATTGTCAAACATTCCATAGAGCAATCAGTCAATATTAAAGTACCATACTGATGGTAGTAAATTACAATGGTTGGATTATTTCTGGGGCCTCTCCCAAGAGAAGCATGCGTGACAGAGCTGCAACTTGTGAGTTGGAGGAGCATCGGTATTGTTTGCATGCAGCAGGCAGCCATATTGAATTCGGCAGCAGCAGCAGCAGCAGCAGCAGCAGCACAGGAAAAGCGAGAATGCAGGAAAGAGGCACAGTGAAACCGCTCCAATTATGCAACTTTCTAAACTATAAAAGGGGCTACACAAAAGCTTGTTGTGTACAAATTGATTTACTACCAGATTGCATCTCGCCAAAATTAAATTTTGCATTTCATAAGAAACAGTAAGGTAGGTAGATAGGTTATAAACAAGGTAATGGTATGTGTTTATTACAGATTCACTTTCCATTAGAGGGAGGGCTTACGATTAAGTGCAAATTCGAATGACATTGTATGGGGTGGTGGCCCAAGCGCAGGGTCGTAAAAATTTTAAATATTGTAACTAGACCAAACACAATTTGTTGTTTGCTGTGCAGGTACTGGGACTTCTTTTCCTCACCACCTCTAGCGTATCACTCAATGAGTTAAAAGCTTGTCCTTCTGGTGTATCTGTCTCTGACCAGGACACACACACCAGGACTAGGTGAGCTGTCATATGTTTAAGTCAACGAGAAGTAGCAGTGAAAAGCTCAAAAGTAGAGCAACCGTCAACCTACTTGTTCTGGGTCTAGGTAGAATTTCGGTGTATCTAATATCTTTAATCCGGTTGATTACAGGAGTGCTTGCGTGCGCCTGTTCGTCTGCGTCCATTCCAATGCTATTCCTTCCACTGCTCTGCTCTTAGACCTCGTCCCTTTTCCTACTACACATGCAGCTCCTCCTGCAATCCCCAACTTTTCTCCAACTCTTTCTCCCCCGTCGCGCGTACAAATACCTCAAGTGCATCTCACCTACGGCAAAGAAAAGCCTCGTCTCCTCTCAGTTCTGTGTTCAACTGCTTCCTTCCCGACGGATACTTACCTCATGATGAGACGAACGAGATACCAGAGAACCAGCAGGTTGGCTATCAAGCAAAACCTGCGGGCCACTTTCTTGCTTGCACGCCTGTTAATATGTGTTTGTGTGGGTGCATGGTTGCGTGGGTCTAGGTGTTGGTGATTTGTATGGGTAAAGTTGCAAAGTATTGACAATGCTCAGCTAAGTTCCAGCTAACTTTTCTCGCAACAGTAGCCTGTCCACCTCCTATGCTTAGTGCGTCTAGTTGTTTCACCCTCCTCCTTCTACTTCCAGACGTTGTTTGCCTGTGACTTAAGACAAAGAGGAGGATGTTGTAAATAGCCAACACATGTTGTCCTGCTCACTCTTCTTTTTGCTATTCTTCACGTGCAACAGAGCCTGGAAGAGCGTGCTAAAGCACTGGCTGGCTTCAAGACTTTTATGCAGGTGAGGAACAAAGGAGGTTGTGAGGAGTTCCTGTGTCAAACACGTCATATTAGCAACTTTGTATTGAAACTCGTCAAGATTAGGTCTGATGTGACCGTTGCCAGCGTGCAGCATCGCGAGTCACGCGCGGCATCACGTACCACACACACCACTACAGGCCCTGACTTTCAAGGGTAGATCATCCAGGCTTCTTTGGCTGAGATCATTCATTTTCATCATTCACATGAATTCCTGGGTGTTCAGATGGACCTGCTGCTGTATGACGGCAAATTTGCTGAATTACATCTACAACTTGGATGAACTCAGAAATCTCTGGCTTGCCCAGGCACACACATACATGCTTTCCATCAGGTACATGAATTGTAAGTAACACTATTTGTCATGATTGCCTAATTAAGTTTTGGTGGATCTTAAAGTTGGAGCCTCCTAAACAAGTGAAGTTGGTGAGCCAAGCTCCATGGATGTCCAACATGTTTTCTATACTTGGCACAAAATGTCAGGCTTAAAAACATCTCGCCTTCTCATCTCATATACTTGAAAATGCAGGGTTTGGATCATCAGCCGGGTGTGTACTCAATAGAGGAGTTTATCTCTGGCTCTGCTGCTGCTCTGCGAGATGTGTTCCCAGGCATGAGCCATTCATCCATCTGCCTGCTGAACAGGTGAGTCACCAAACAGTCACTGAACAGGTGAGTCAGGAGTCAATATGAGGCAGGACGGCAAAACGCATTAGTGTTCAGAGCCTGTGCGCACATGCAATTCAGGTTGCCCACAGCCTAGTGCACAGAGCAATTATTCTTGACCTGCCCCTTCATCTGCTCGCAGTGCCTGTTCCTGCTATAGCATATACACCTTCTTTTCCAAGGAAAGTGGCCCACACACAACGTCTCGCGTCAACGTTGCTGTTGTACCTCACACCCTCGTGTACCACGTCCTTACCACATGCCGGCCTGTGTTTATTGACAACATCTCAGCTGTTTCTGGTGTGTATGAGTCTCAGCTGTTTCTGGTGTGTATGAGGCAACGCCCGAAGCTGCAAATATTTTCTGACCTGTTTGCCTAAACGTTTTGTTTAGCCAGAGAGACGGCTGTGTCTTAATATACTGTTGTTGGTTAGCAAAGGTGCTCAGTGGACTTACCAAGCACAGATTAATTACGTATTTGGTCAATGTGATGCACATGCCTGAATATGTTTTTGAATGCTGACAGCACACCTCAAATCTTTCCACCTGCTCTTATTAGGTACTTATACTGACCTGCATTTCATGCGTCTGGTACTTGGTCTAGAAAGCGTGGCCTGCTTGCCCCTGGTTGTAAACATGCGTGTGCTGGGCGTGCTGCGCTTGGGCTATGGACATACTACTGAATGGGAGGAGCAAGAGCAGGTAGTTCAGAGGGGGCATGGGCTTGGTTGCTCTGGGCATAAGCTGAGTTCCTGTTCAGAAAGGCATCCCTCAGTGTAGTTGCCTTCTAATTTGCAATTACGGTGATTGCCCAGTTTCGTCCAAAAGTCTTCAATTCACTTAAGGACTTAGGGGCCGCTTTCCTGACCTCTCGTTATTCATTCATTATCACTTTTGAGTCCTTGGAGCCATTTTGAACTGATCAGACTCCTGTATGTATGTATTGACTCGTTATGATTATGATCTATGAATGTTACGGCGCAAGTAGAGAGGTATGATTAAGGGCAGGTAGCATTAGCGCCTAATTTTGCTGGGTTGGCCAGATTTGTAGTATGTATACGCCGTATATGGCCATGTATTTGATAAAATCCCTGCAAAAATTACATCTACACCGTATATATTCGGTTCTGGCCAACCCTGCAATTGTGCCTTGAAGTTATTAATGGGTTAGTAACAAGGCTGTGCCAACACGGTGTACGGTACGGTGTACGGTTATACGGTACGGTACGGAAATACGGCGTACAGCCGTATTTATACGGTTTTAGACCGTATATACGGTAAAATACGGTACGGCGTACGGTACGGTCCAAACTTTGAAAGCCTCAGTCAAAAAATTTAGATTGAGCTTTGTTTCAGCTCTGCAAATGGCTAAGGAAGCCCACACCGTTTAGAAGGCTCTAAAAAGGACCAAAAAGGTCCATAATAGGCATCAAAATTCAAAACTGTCTCCTTTCCCCCGGCTGCTGCTAATCTGCTAATTCTTCAGATTCTTTAGGTGCTCCTTCATGCAGGCCTCGTGCGCTGACCTCGCGTTTGGGCAGTGCTTGCATGCATACTTAACCTCCATCGCTGCTGTCGCTGTTGTTGCTGCTGCTGCTGCTGCTGGAGCTGGGGCTGCTGCAGCCTCTTCTTCCTCTGCCATTTTCTGGTCACCCCCCGCTGCTGCTGCTCCTGCTGCTGGAACTGGACGCATGTCAAACTGCTCCCACACCCAGGCATTCTTCCTAAACCTTGCCTGCTTCTGAATCAGGCCCACTTGAAGGCCTGCTGCAGGGGGGTATGCAGGGGCCCTCAGCAGGCTTTGGGGGTCAGGCAGGCTGGCCTCCCCCAAAGCCTGCCTTTGCCTCTTTTGTGTTGGGCCTCTATTCATCTTTGTTTAATTCCTTAATTATAAGTATAATATAATGATAGTTGTTGGGACGGAAATTTTGAGTGGCGGGCGGGCACGCCTTTAAAAACGGGTGGCCATGCAAGCTTGTACGGTCGACCGGTTTCCCGTACCGTATCGGAACCGTACTGTATTTTCATTTGGACCGTACCGTACCGTAACCGTACCGTATATACGGTCTGAAAATGGAGATACGGCGTATAAGCACAGCACTGGTTAGTAATGCAAGTGCGGTGCCATGGGTAGAATAGAAAGAGACTAATCTTAACATGTAGAAAGAGGAATCCTACCAGGCCCTGGCTTTCTGCCAATGTTTTGAGGTGTTTTGGCAAAAAGTGTGCACGCACTGTTCACACCTGCAGAAGACACTGGTGTAACTATTCACACCTACAGAAAAAGTGTGCACGCTGTTCACACCTGCAGAAGTAGCGCCAGCAGGCACCACCCTGCATTTCTGGCGTGTCAAAACATAGCGTACTTTAATAAGTACTCGTCAGAGTGACCTAAATAGGTCAGGACAGTATGATGTGCGTGCTGCCAATCACACGCACCAACATGTACACACAGGTTGAATTAGACTAAATTGATGCCCGTACTATTAATTATGACGTTCACAATCAGTATCAGGCGCAGGAGATGCACGCCATAACTGCCTGTTGCAGCGGGCTGATGTTCCAAATTGCGCGCGCGGCACCAAACTGCACTGAATTGCACCAAATTAATGCCTGCAGCATGTTCCTGAACCAGCAGATGCGTCCTTGGACAAGAAGCTTGGAATAAACACGCACGCACAGTTTCCTAACTGTACAGTTGCTCAACATTCTGCCCCAAACACCTGTCACTTGTGCATCGATCGCCCTTGCATTGGCCTCACACTGGCTCCTGGGGGCTATCACAGGCTGCACTTCTATTACGTTTGCATCGTAAGATGGCAGTGGATTGTATACAAGTATAACTCACAACTGCATTGGAATAAGGAAAAAGGCTTTAAAAGTAAACTCAAACTAGAAAGGAACAGCAGTTGTAAGGGCCAAGTAATTTAAAAGGTGGAGAATTTTGAGAGAAACACAGATAAAAAGCACGAGTGATATCACTTTGCCTCACTCTAAAAATTGGAATTCAAGTGTTACACAATGAACTCAGCAGTTTGTGTGTGTGTGTGTGTGTGTGTGTGTGTGTATTTCAGTGCATATGCATGCGTGCATGTTTTTGTGCAGGTGCATGTGCACGTGTATGTGCATGTCTGTGCGTGTATGCGTGCGCATGTGCATGCGTGTGTATTTGTTCATGTGGGTGTGCGTGCATGTGTGTATGCCTGTGCATAAGTGTGTGCGAGGGTATGTACATTTGTTTGTGAACTTGCCTTTGCATGTACATTAATGCGTATGGTATTTGCAAATGCGTGTGTGCTTGCGCATTTGCGTGTGTATATTTACAAATGCATGCGTGATCATGCGCATGCCCTACTACAAATATGTGTTTTTGTCTGGCACTGTATCTTTGTCAAGCAGGGGTTGCAGGAAACAGCTGTGATGTGATAATTTTTTTGTCGATTGGTGGTTAAGTAGCGTGGAGTTACGTAGCGCAGAGAGTGTAGCAGGACTTGAGTGAAGCGTTTGCCCACAGAAACCTAAAGAGGGTTTAAATTAGAGAAAGGGAGAGGAATGAGGTGCTTAGAGGAAGTAGCGGAATTCCGAAAATCACGCATGTGACAGCTTGCCCCCCTTTTAGGAACGCTGGTATTGTACTTTTATTGTACTTTTAAAGCCAGCAATTACAATTTGACTGAAGGCGGTGGTCTGATTTGGATTCTGTTTGTGCTTGCAGCATCTGTCCAAGCAGCTGGCGCTTATCCTCAGCTGCAGCAGTCACAGCCATGGCAGTGGAGAGGCAGACACAATAAATCCCCCTGGACGTGGTTTATATAATGGCCAGCAGGTGTGACACATGCGTGTGTGCGACCAAACGACGTGCATTGCCACAGGGCGGTTTTTCAGTAAATGTAGGTGTGCCGTATTATAGACGGCATCATGGATGAGTTCCATTTACTTTTTTGGCTTTACCTTGTGGTAGTTAGTCACTTCCTTGCTTCCTCAGTTTGAGACAATCGATACAGCTTGGATCCTTGCCCTTTTCCCTCTTCACCTCACATATTGATAGCATGCCATTCAACGCGCTTGTGCATTCAACTGAGCTGTCTTTCCACGTGATGCTATTCCTCTCCCCTTCCATCTGCAGCACAACACCAGTGATATTTCCCAGGCCTTTAATCAACCACCGCCTCCTGGTCACATCAATTGCTTGGATTTACAACAGCAGCCAGTAGGGGAGAAGTCGCAGCAGGAACTGGAGCAAGAGCAGCAGCAGTTTCTTCAAAGACGCCAGCAGCATTTTCACCAGCAACAGCAGCAGCTAAGGTATCATGATTGGCTGCAGCAGCAGCAGCTCTGGCAGCAGCAAATACGACAGCAGCAGCAGCAGCAGCAGCCTGAGACGAATCCTATGGATACGTCAAACCTGCACCACCCATTTGCATCCCAGCAGCAAACAAACAGATACAAGGACGGCAGTGATACTGACAAGAAGAATAGGGAAGACGGCAATTACAGTGACAGTGACAAAGACAGGTTTCACTCCCAGCAGCAGCATCTCTTGCGCCCTGCCCCCCACCCACCTCTCCGCTCATCGCAGACCTTTCATGTCCATTCCTCACATCCCTCCCGCCTGCATCGACACAATAGGCTCAAGCGCCATGGCCGCACGCGTCTTTCCCAATGCACCAAAAACGTGGATTTCCCTTTGCTTTTTTCTCGCTCCTCCCTGCCCTCCTCCCTGCCCTCTCACTCCAACCTGGCCTCTGGCCTTTTCCTGAACACCTTCCCTGGCATGCCGACCTCCTTCTCACGCTCAACTGCATCTATATCCTCACACCTACGCTCACTCTCGCGCTCCCGAAGCTCTCATTCCGCCGCCATACCTCTTTTGGTACCCAACCCATTGTCCTTTGACAGCAGCACGCCATCCTCTGCTAAGGTCAGTAGCCTCAAGAGGTAAAGCGTCTGTGCCTGCTCAAACTGTGTACCCTTGCCTGAAACGGCCAAAGTCACGGTCACCGTCTATTAAATGCAGCAGAGCATCTTGCTCCTTTTCGCTGGAGGTGGCTCTGGAGGTGGTTATGTTATTGCTGAAGACGTGCGGTGCAAAAGATAAGCAAAGCTAGATATTGACAATTGTCCTTGCCGCTGCATTGTCAGGTGGATGAAGGGCTAAGAATGCCATGTGCTTTGAACCCCTACCAGCTTGCTGCTCTTCACCTGCATACTAATATTACCCGCTTGTAGCACATAGGTTGATCCATTGCTGGAGCTTGCTCACTTTTTGTTCCATCCCCAGATCCCTTAAGGCTACCTTTATTCACACACACTAGCTCATGCACAGACAAACCCACGCACACACTGACATGCACGCGTACGCACACGCACCCACTCATACCCACACGTACACATGTGCATACAACTGCACACAAGTCAAACGCATGCACACGGGACGCACATACAGACTTGCGCGCTGATCACTTGCACATACAAACGCACACAAAACACACTACAGCAGGCACGCCAGCCCCCTAATGCACCTGCGTTGCAAAAAGGCGAACGCAATGTTGAGGTAATTGCTACTGTTTTCGTTCTTTGGCTATCTTAAGTAGCCTTCAGTAGAGGGCAGAGTGGTTGAGGGAAGCATTGTATGTTTGGTTAAAAAAATATGGAGGGCGGTCAGAACGTACACACACAATTCACGCAATATGTATTCTGTAACCATCAGGACCTTGTTTGTCATGTTACAGGGTGCTGATGAGGTTCACCAGCCAAGGTTTCAAGCCAGGCAAGAGAAGGAGCAGCAAGCCCCTCCCCGTGCCCACCTTTCACCTCCTCTGGTGGAGTTTCCCCACCTTGGCCATCAATGGCAGCAAGGGCACCTGCAGCCCGAGCCAGCAGGCCCAAACACGGCGCCTCAGCACATGGACAGGGATCAGCTGCTGTGGCAGCTGCAAGCGTTGCAGGAACAGCTGCGAATGCAGCAACAACAGCAGCAGGTGCTGCTGCATGCAGACTACTGGCCTCGCATGCCACCATCCGTAGAAGCAACCCCTGTAATGTCGTTCCCACAGGCAACCTCACCCGCAGGCGCCTTCCAGCAATTGCAACCTTTGCGCCCTAGACCTGCAGCATGTCCTGGAATACTCCAGGGAGCTTGGGGACCAGGACGGCAGCAGCAGGTACATGTATGCAAGCGGACATGCGTGCATGCATACACGCACGCACAAGCACACCCACAAATGCATGCACGCAAGCACACACGCATGTGCATGCACACAAACGTGTACATACGCAAGTGTACACTTTTACTGTATATAAGTATGCATGTACGTATGTATGTATGTGTGTAGGGAGGGAGGGAGGGAGGGAGGGAGGGAGGAAGGTAGGAAGGTAGGAAGGTAGGAAGGTAGGAAGGTAGGTAGGTAGGTAAGTAGGTAGGTAGGTAGGTAGGTAGGTAGGTAGGTAGGTAGGTAGGTAGGTAGGTAGGTAGGTAGGCAGGTAGGTAGCTAGCTAGCTATGTAGGTAGCTATGTAGGTAGCTATGTAGGTATGTAGGTAGGTACAGGTAAGTAGGTAGGTAGGAATGTATGTATTTACGTGTTGAGTGTGAGCATAATTTTACTTTCTTTTTATCTGCAACATGCTTGCGCGCATGCGTATTCCTGCGTGCGTGCGTCTATGTGCATTTGCATGCAGTGCGCACATTAGGGTTGTGCTCTTGAATCGCTCAAAGGATTGTAGGGATCAAACCATGAGCAGCATTCCACTTTTTTGCAACCTGGCTTCATCAGACCGTTGTACCTCACATCTCCTGGCTGCCCTACATTTTGGCAATTAGAAATGTGTGTATTTGTGATGTCTGCTGGTCCGTGTTGCACAATCTAGGACTGAAGTATCACACCCGTATCCCTCACAAAATTAGAAGGCTCAATTTGCTGATGTTGTCTGCAAAGCCTGTTATGTAGTCAGAATTATAGGCATGCCTTCACAGTAGGTAGTAGGTAGGCACACACTGTGTTTCTCCTCGCCTAGCCGTTAAACTTGTGCCCCCTACACTTCTGCCACAATGAATGACGTAGGCTTATGAGCATAGAAGAGGAGACCCATGGGGGGAAGGGGATATGTCCAGAGGTTGCATGGAAGAAAGCAGGCACTGGGACAGCGGATCCAACCAGCGATGGCAGGATAGAGGAGTAAATTGGGCTCTCTATAACGACAACCAGCCTCCCACGCCCCTGTGTGACCCTGAGCAACCAATGGCTGCACAAAGGTATTGGTCTGGCTCGCCATGCCCCGCCATGTACTACTTGAGCAATCAGCCCCCCCTCCAGCAACTCTACCACGACAATCCACACCAGCAGACTCTGCACCCTCAGGCAGAAGATGGCGCAGGTGAATATCCGGGTCAGGCTGAGTCCTACTGAACGTAGTTTGCAGTGGAAGACAGATGGCGAGACAAATTTGGGTGATAAGCTGTTCTAAATTAATTATGAACCTGTTTTCAGCTGTCTTTTGGTCTGTCCTTGTGCCTCTTGAAACCTTACGCACACAGTCAAGCTATTTGCATCAAAAGCGCCCCAAGGCTGACACCTTGATATATATGCAATAAACTCGCACTTTGCGTTCACATCTCTCCTTGTCCGAGATGTTTTTCATGGACGCGCCTCTAAGCACCTTCTTGTGGAAATTTGAAGGTAGCAGGTTGTGTAGAAAAACAGCGCTGTCAAGGAATGACCCTCTTTTGGACAGGGGTCACAAAGGTTAAGAGTGTGTGTGTGTGACAAACCGTACACAGTTTACACACGTGCACAAACACACGTATACACTCTCAAACTCACGCTCATACACACACACTCACACACACACTCACACACACAAGTATGCACATATGCACACATATACACACAGACAAAACGGCACGCTCACACCCACGCATACTCACATCCACCCACACATACCCGAGCACACACGCTCACATGCAGCTCACACACGTGCACTCAAACAATTCACTTGTGCACACACCAACCCTGTGATGGGGAGTTACATGCAAATGCCTTTTTACGGGACTCAGGGGATGGGAGAGGAATTGAGAGACAAGGCTTAAAGCAGTCCAGGGTCGTGGCTTCGAGTCTCGAGTGGAAACTTCAATAACGCTCAGTCTTCAAATCATAAAGTTGTGGCATCATCGCGAATCGCAGATGTTTCTGACCCCTTTGCAGTGTATGGCAAGCAAACTTGCATAATAAACATCATGTGCCTCACATAGCTTGCATTGGTGCAAAGACACTGATTTGCAAGGGTCCCTGGTCAGACCTCCCCGAAAACATTTGCCTAATAAATCTCTCTGATTATTGGCTTTAAAGGCGCGCTTGTTTTTGCTATCATCTTTTATTATGTCCATCCAGAAGCCTCTCCTCCTGAGTCAGGTAAGGGGCAAAAGGACCTTGCATAGTCTCGCAGGGGTAATAATAAGGCGTTGCCCCCTTCGTATTGAGGCTTATTTCTTGGGTTGCTTCAAACCTTGCGTCGGTCACGCAGCTCTACCTTAGCAGATCTCCGTTACAACTAAACGTTGCATGATCGTGGCTGAAGCACAAGCACCTGACGCATCAAAATGCAGTTGGGACGGGCGTGACCACAGACGACGATGCGGCCTTGGTTGTGCACGTGCTGGGTGTCATTGGCCGAGGAGGCTTTGGCAGTGTGTACAAAGCCCTTTGGCATGGAATGGTGGTACGCATCATGTCACAAATATGTAGTGGCGGATTGCTGCTCTGATCCTATGCTTGTAGGTACCACTGTAGAACGCTTGTAGGTGTCAATTGTAAAACGCTTCCTCATTGGCGTCACTGTAGAATGCTTCGTAACTAGGTGTTAATGTAGAACGCTTCCTCATTGGTGCTCAAGGCATTTGTTTGGCTAAGCTCTGCCCTTCATTTGTAGCTATGAAGAAGCACACATCTACTTTTTGAGCAATAACAATAAAAGGGAGGTTACACTTCGTTTCTTGGTTGCTCTAGACATTAGATGAGGCTCCCTCTGCATTTAGGCAGGGTGGGGGGGAAGCTAAAGCCTGCGCTATTACAATAGAAATTTCAAGTTGGTAATAATGTGTAAGATGTAGCAACCGTCCGTCTCGACATACTTGGGTTCCACATGAAGCCTAACATCCAGGAGGAGGCAGGATTGTTGGTGTACTTTATGACCTCATGTTATGCCTGTACTGCATGACCTCATGTGATGATGCATGTACTGTATATACTGTATTGTTGGTGTACTGTATGACCTCATGTGATGATGCATGTACTGTATGTACTGTATTGTTGGTGTACTGTATGACCTCATGTGATGCCTGTGCACCAACAGGTGGCTGTCAAGGTCTTGGAGCATGGCGACGAGTTTACAGGGTGCACTGAGGACGGTGGGAGGGATAGGGACTCACACCAGCTGGATGCCAGTGGAAGGCGAGCTGCCCTGCTTGAGGGTGCCATGACGTCTACCATCAAGCATCCCAATGTGCGTGTGTCATGTGTGGACTCGTTTGATGCACGTGTTAGTGTGTGTATGTGTTTTACCTGTGGGCTAGGCAAGCAAATGCAAGTATGCACAGTGGCAGTGTGTGTGTATGTTTTACCTGTGGGCTAGGCAAGCGAATGCAAGCATGCACCGTGGCATCTGCGATGCTGAGCAGCGAATACGCATGAGCGTTTAGGCATAGGTAGGGTACAGGGTGGCCACATAATTATGATACAATGTTGAATGGTGTCAATAAAAGACCAGATTTAGTACTCCACTTCAGGGATGTTTCTGTAACATTACGTTTTATTAGGAAACAAATGGGGTGAGGGCGAAGCATGTTTGAAAAGGATGCAGGTGGCGTGGCTCGCCGGGTGCGCATGGGCGCCCGCAGAACTCCTGATGAGGCTTAGAGCCAAGCACTGCTGAATAGTAAGGCTGAATGGTCAAACTGTCTTGGCGATGCGCTGTCAGACTGTGTGGGGCCCTGCAAAGTCTGTGGTAAAGTTCTAGTCCCATTTCCTTCCAAGCATGCATGCATGCATGCAGCACGGCACATCACTGTACAGCATCCCCTTCTTGCGTGATGACAAAGTGCTGAACCTGAGGAAGGGGAAGAGGGTCGACAAGATGGAGAAGGAGAAAGAGCAGCAGGGGGAAGATGGGGTGCCTTGCTTTGGTAGCCGCCTTAATGCACGGATGCAAATTGCACACCGATCTGTCTGGTAGTGATTTCATTGCAGGAATATTACCCATCAACTCCGTTGGCGCCAGGGATGTCATACGCCGTATCATATGTAATGCGTATTTTTTTTAACAAATCAGGCCGTAATATACGGTTGCAAAATTCGTCGGATTTGGCAAATTTTGGCCTTATTAGGTAATTTTCGCCCCAAAAACGGCCTTTTAGCGAGCTTCCAACGCTTGTACATAAAATAATAAACAACATCTAATATATTGGAAAAAAATTGGAGACGTTCTGGGCGATTTTAGGGTGAATTGGGTCTATTTTGGGTCAAAAATCGGCACTCCCAAAATTGCTTAAAAATACGATTGTATAATACGATCGTATTATACGTAATTTTTGTATTTAACACGTATTGTACCGTATGACACATCCCTGTTTGGCGCAAAACCACTTCCATACTTTTCCTCGGACAGACTCTTGAACTCTGGTACTTACGTGATATAAGATATAAGGGTGGGTCGTGCCCTCGCCAAGGCGCGCCAAGGCGTAACACAAAACTAAAATAAAATCTGACGAACGTATCATTTAAACCTTAGGCCCTAAGCATAAGGCCTTTTTCAATGGAAGACAGGTCCTTTGTCTCTTGCATTTGTGAAGGGTGCACCGCCCTTCTGTGCTTTGTAAATGTTTGAGCATTGCTCCCGCTGCCATTGCTCATGCAGGTCGTGCAAACTTATGACTATCGGGTGGTGCACCTAAAGCAGCAACCTCCAACCCAGCCTGGGTTCCTTTCTCCCCATAGGTAGGTGGAGTGCAAATAAAAGGTTAGCACGTAGGTCATGGTTTGCAAAAAAGCCACTGGTGTCGACACTTGCTTTGTTTGTGGCATAGAAGGAAATAATGCCTGCCAAAGCGCAACAGGTTATTACTACTTACTACTTGTTGTTGATAGAACAGGACTGTACTTCTTTTCAACAAGTTGCAGGGTTGTGCAAGAGACTCACATCATCATGGAGTTCTGTGACCGCGGATCCTTGCAAGATGCTATCAAGCACAACACGTTTAACCTGAGCGACAGTGCAGCAAAAGAAAGGTACAGAATTGTCTATTTCACGCTTGCTGCGCTAAGTAGAGTCAAGTACACGTTAGAAACCAATGCCCTTTCTATTTGTTGTGCCCATGTGACTGAACCTGCACTCGCACAGTCATCCTCCTCCCAGGTTTGTATGGTTGTAATTGCCCTCATTCTTCTGCAATTTTATCTTTTTGTCACACAAACGCACACATGCGTGCATGCACCCTTCATCCCTGTCCTCATTTCTTAGTCTTTGTTGGTAAACAAGCTTTTGTATTCATTTTTTATTTTCAGGGTGCGGTCCAGAAGGGGGAGTAGCCAAGCTTGGAGCTTAGGGGGGGAGGATACAAAAGGTACAGAACGCTCATCTGCCACTCAGAGGGCAGCTGCAGCAGTAGCAGCAGCCGTGGTGGCTGTCAAGGCAAAGTTGGTAGCAAGAAGTGGTGCAGCAGAGGGTACTGAGGAGAGCTGCTGCACCGACGACGGAGACCAGGTGAGAAAAAGTGAACTGTAAGTTCAGAGGGGTAGCAGAGTTGGAGATTGGAATGCAAGGATACAAAAAGGAGAGGGCAGAAGGAGAAGCGAACGCAATTTCTACCACTGTGAATGTTACCGCTCTAGCACGAGGTTACACAGAGCACGTAACTGGAAGCAGGTGAGTTGTATCACTGTAACTGTAAATGATACACCACACGCTAGAAATAGGTCACATGTAGTGCGGGGTTTCCTGCCTCGAGGGCAATGGGGGACTGTCTGCTGCCTACCCTGTGGCAGACCTGTTGTCGATCTTGGTAGTCATAGCCATCTGTGTTTGAGACTGTACCTTTGTAAATGCACGTGCAGGATGAGGATGGGAGTGAGAGCAAGGGTGCTGGTGCGGTAGACTTGGAGGCCTTGAGCATGACACTGGCAGAGGTGGCTGCTGCCATGGCTTACCTGCATGCTCACCGCATCACCCACAGAGATCTGAAGCCTAAAAACATCCTGCTGCGCACGTCAGACAAGGACCGGCGGGGCTTCGTAGCCAAGGTACGATGTGTGGTGATGCAGAGGTGCATCGATGACATGTGTCATAATCAGGGCAGTGAGCCACGTCTAAAAACTGAATCGATAATCATTGAATCCCTTTTCCTTAGTGCGGTTATTTTGTTGAGTGGTAGGTGTGATGCCAAAATGGTGGTCAACATCAGAGTTTCTGAAATAAGAACAAGACGACTGGCTTTGTTGAAATATGAGGGGATGTTGTGAGGTGTTGAAGCAGTCTGCAATGTATTTCTGATGTTAATAGTCCAGTACTCTCACAACCTATATTGCAAAAGCTCCTCCCATATTGCATGCAGCTTAATCATAGGCATACTCGTAGGCTGCAGCCCTTTTACGTACTTGTATCTCTGAACAGCATCTGAGAGGAGTCTTTGCCTGCTTGTTCACTGCTGATTGTACCCTCAAAAAATAAGTAAGCCTGAGTGTCCCTGCTCTGTGCTTGCCTTGCACGTTAAAGTCACACGTACTGTAACTTCCAAGGAGGCCTTTAATTGCTGAGTGAATGGGGCTCATTTGAAGAGGAGACTCGAAGATCTGGTGATGTTTGTACCAGAGACGCTTGATCATGCAAGCTCGTAGCTATGCTTGTGCGTGCACAAAGCTACATACGTGCAAGACACACATGTGGTTACATATACGTATGCAAAGACACACATACAGATATACAAAGATACAAAGCACGCATCTAGATTGACACACTCATATTACTTGCTACAAAATAAGCCAAATGACACACCTGTATGCCTGTGTCTATGCTGTTGCCCTCAAATGCTGTTTTGGCGCTTACTTTTGCACGAGCAGCTGGCTGACTTCCGGAAGTGTTTCAGTTGTTCTCACGCAACGTCTGTGTTATCACATAGTGTGCCTCCCTTCTGTGTCTTATGCCTCACCCCTTCTCATGATGAACGACGCAAACCTGTGCTGCGCAGTCAAACGATTTTGCCGGTCTAAGCGCGTTGTAAAAGGCATACTCGAGATGTAAGATTAGAAATTGCATTCCTAAATATGTATCGATACATTTTAAACATTTAAAATAAAGCCTGCCAAACATGTGGTCAGAAAATTCCTGGCAATCTGATACTTTCTTATCTGCACAGCTACCACAGACAGTTACATCACATCTTACACGAAGTTTTTGTGCACAATGTCCACACACACCGGTATATCAACCCCGGTTGAGGTGACTGAACAACAAAGAGGAGGAACGTACAGGGAACGCACATCCAACACTGACAGTTGCACCGAAACCTAGTGCTCAGTCTCGGACAGAGCAGCCCCGCGGATGCGCCTTGCAAGTGCTGGAGGCAGCTTGGGCAGCTGGCCCTTCCAATTACGGAGGGTTTCTGTGCTTTCGCTGCGGAACACATCCCGCCGGTGCCGCTTGAGATTCTGAAAGGCCAGGAGATGCATGCTCTTGCCCAGGCACCTGCAGCACTGGTAAAGGACACCGGGAAGGGCTGGCAACTGCACTCTGTTGATGGCCAGAGTGCAGGCCTGGCCGGTGAGCACAGCGCAGAGGTGCTCATGGTTGTCCTGGCTCTGGAACTTCAGGGCGTTACCACAGGACGCCTGAGGTTGCCTAGGCCTAGGAGCTCCTGGTAGGCGCTAAGCAGGTGGGGGCACTTGTGCTGCTTCACGCTGGATTCCACCTTGCCCAAGCCCCCCTTGGCTGTCGTTGCTGGCAAAGAAGCCAGCAACGTAAAAGATTGTCAGCGACTGCACAGGCAGGCATTAGAATAATGAAATGAGAGATGCTGTTTCGTGCAGGGCAGCCGTGGTGCAGGGGGCCATGCATTTCCAGCATTTGTTCAGGGGCAATGCTTTCTTGTCCATTTTGAATGAAGACAAGTCGCACGCACGTGCGCGCGCGTGTGTGTATGTGTGTGTGCGTGCGTGATTGCTGTCATTGCTTTCATCACTATCGATGGCATGGCAGGTTTCATTTCAGTTCCCAATCCTCAAGCATGCCACGACCAGACACAGGATTCTGCTGCAAAACAGAATATATATGATATGGGGTATTAGAGAAATGTATCTGCATTGCCTTTGTGCATGTTTTTTGGGGTGTACAAAGCATGATTTAAGCAGTGGCCCCTGGGTGCACCAAATGATAGACTGAAAATCACAGTTCTTGAACTGCATTAGCTTTGCCTAAGCTCGAATGAACTTGCATCATGTGACAGCCACCACTGGAGGACATGTACACGCTGTGGGCGGATTCCTGAATCGATCCTGTTGTAGATCTTGGATGTGAAGCCCCTTGAGGGGTTCTCAAGCCGCGTGAAGTGTCGCCGCTGCTGGGGAGTAAGGATGCGGCCTTTGTCCATTGCTGCCAGCTGTTTGAGAGATATCTGCCTTCAGCTCCAGGAAATTTAGGCCGCGAGCTGCCTGTGTAGCATATGATTCGCAGGTGTCCTGAACTCATTCTGCGGGTGCTCTGAACTCATTCTGCAGGTGCCCTGAACTCATGCTGCAGCATCCTGTGTTTTTGTGTGATCCATGGAAGGAAATGCACAAGCAGGTTTATGTGCTTGCAACACATTTTTTAATGAGCCAATGTGTCACCTCCTTTCCAGCGTATGTGCTTGTGAAAGTGCAGGTGTCTGGCATCTGACAGCTCGAGCTCAGCGCTGTGTTGTGGTGTGTGTGTGTGTGCTTGTGAAAGAGTTGGTTTCTGAGTTTTAAGATGCCAGTCTCAACTCAGACAGAATTCTGAAATCTCAGTGCTGTGTTGTGTGCGCGCCTGGACCAGGCATGTTCTTGTTCATGCAGCAGCCAGATCAAGACCAAGGTCACATCTAGTGTAGCACTTAAAATTATGTTCAAGGCCTGACGATGGTCTAATAGTCTGATGTCCTGATTTTCATCCATCATACAACAAGGCTATCACCATCCCTTGTCCTTGTGTGGTAACTGTCAGAACGCTCGAAAAGTTAGCACAGCCTTCAACTGCTGAGAGAACAGTATCGAGTGTATATCCAGGAAGCGCAGCACGCCCACCAACTCTTTGACTGCTCCTCCTCCTCCTACCACTGCATCACAGCACTGCATCACTTCTTGCTTCATGCGTGAACAGCCAGCATGCTGATTCCTCCTGCAGCACTTCATTTGAGGCAAATCCCTCTTGCTCAGATCTGTCGCCCCACCCGCAGAATCCATTCTAGCGTAACTGCCAGTGTGCTCTGTCCTCTATGTCATATTTCATTCAAGCGCAACTGCCAGCGTGCTCTGTGGGATTTGAAATGAGTGCCAGCACGTCAGGCAACATCAGGTCACTATTGGCAAAGAACCTCCCTCTCCTATTGATTTGTGGCCCTGTGCTCACCTGAAAGAGCTTGAGCATGCATGCTTTCTGAATTCTGATAGACTTTCTACTGTGGTCCTAGGAAATGGTGAGATCTTGGGGTCCTTGGCTGGGGGACCGAAAATCATGGCCACGGACCTGTGTGTGTCCGTGAGTCCACCCAGGTACTTACTGGGCAGTGTTGTGGACGCCGCCCTGCAGCCTCGCGAGCTTGGAGCGCGCAGGTGGAGACAAGGATTGAAAGGAGGATGGAGTTAATGTTTGGTCTGTGTTTTGCTCTAAGTAATTGCACACACACGCCTTAATCATCATCATTAAGGGTGTACCAGCCTCTAGTCGATCTCATCGAGCCTCGTCAAGCCGTCACAACTGTCTAAGCCTAAACGGCGGTGCCCTTTTGGGAAGGACATCAGGGGAAATTCTCTGAAATTTTTTAATTCCGGGGTTATGTGATATATAAGTATTTATATGAAATGTACACGCGATAAAATTGCACATCACGACATCACAGTCTTGTTCAGAAAAGTGTCAGACTTTCATTTTTAAGCGCCCCAAAATGGGCAACAATAATGTACATTATTTTCTTAATGTTATCAAATATTATTCAGAATATATGGAGCTTATTCCCGGCCAATCTGCTGTGCGTATGCCTTTCCACGCACCGCACCATGAGAGTTTTTCCAAACATTTCCCACATTTCTTTTCAGTCCGGTCTCTTCACGATAACTGTTTACTAATAAATAATATATATAAATCCAGAAATTTTTCGGCTCAATCCGCGCAAGTTTCAGATAGTGGTTTTCTAACCATGATGCACCAACTACAGCTTACTTTTGCACATGCAGTTGGCTGATTTCGGCATCAGTCAGGTGCTACCGGAGGGCACAAAGACGCAGGTGAGATGAGCCTCGGGTGTGAAAGTCGCTAATTAAGGTGATGTTAGGACCAGAAGAGAACAAATTTTGCATCAATCTCTGTCTAATGTGCTTTTATGCCATGCTGCCCTAATTGGTAAGGTCACTAAAATCAATTGCTTAGGCTCTAGTTATATGAAGGACTGGAGATTTGAAGATGCCCAAAACCGATGGAAAATGTCCAAGAAGTCCTAAACACGGGCTTACTGGAAAGTGCTAGCCAGTTGTCCCCGTCCCTGAATCCCCCAAAATATTGCCAATAAGGCTTCACTCAAATTGAAGCTGTACCACTTGACTTCCGCCATCAGCCTCTACTCCTGGGAAGGCATTTTCAAAGTCATATCACGATGCTGCCGAGTGCCTTTGGGGCAGGGGTGACAGGAAAGCCTGTAGCTGGAGGTCACCCTTGCTTTAACCGCAGGGTAGTGTGCCTCATGGCTTCGCACTGTAGCAAGAGTTTGCATTTCAAAGCATCTTGGATGGTGCAAAGGCACAAGTAGAGCTTCCTTAAAGCTAGCTAGCTGTTCAAGATGCAAAGTTGTCCTTTGATCCTGCCCACTTGCTATTTTAGATAGACGCAGTAATTTTAGGTGCACTTTAATATCTAGAAAGCTGCTGGCATCCACTTCAAAGTTTGTTTGGTATAATGACAATGGGTTTGGAACAAAAATATGTTGTCAGGGGCCTTCCCGTAAGCATGCTGCTTGCCTGCAAATTTACAGGCTACACAGAAACATGAAAGTGTAGATTACTAGTCTTGTTGACATTACAGAGGCCCTAATCTTCACAAACTTTTCACCCTTGCGTGAATTCAAATAAGTTGGTTTTAGTTTATTTTGTATTACAAAGGCCTCCAGCCTGGCATGGCTGCTCAACCTATAGGTCCCAACAAATAAATAAATCAAAAAGATCGACAGCTGCACTAATAAATTTGTAAACTTCTGGAGTTATGTTGGTGAAGAACAAAACCTTTGATATCACCGTCAGAAATATTTTCAAGCAAATGGTGAACTGGTGCCGTAAATGTTCGGTGCCCATACATGAAACAATAGCCTGTTTCTCATCTTGAGTATAATCCCCGTTTTCACATAAATTGCAAACACGTGCACTCCTGTCCGGACTCCTGCCGTATAAACCAGTTTTAAACCTCAACCCATGTCCTCAAATCCTGAACCGAGCTACGTTCCTCATGACACTTTTGCTCAGAGCCATCTTCAAATACTCTGGCAAGACAAATAGTGCACGTGCATCAGGAACCGGTCTCTCAGGCAAAACAAACCAGTTGTGATAAGCCAGACTTATTTTAACAAGAGCAAGCATCTTGACCATGTGCCTCTCTCCGAACTGCCTGACGCCTGAATCTCAAGTCTATGCGCAAATTAGAAATATTCAGCTTCTTGTAACGTAAAAAGTCAATTTTGTATATTATAGTGCCATTCTACAAATCACCAAAGGAATCTTTCATCTGTCTAGTCCAACCATTAGAAGCACCAGCATTCCTAAGGGAAATATCTGCTTTCCCTACACAGCGTAAAGTGTTGCTATTTGATTCAACCATCCTATTCCAAGATTTAGCAGCTGAACCATTGCAAGGTTCCTGTGCAAATCAAATTAAACGGTTTTAGCGAATTCAAGTAAAACGGTTCGCGTTCCACCATGACCACAAGAGCGACTGAAGTACGTCCATTCTTGAGTGGAATAGGTCAGTGAGCATGCATCCACTTCCACAGGTCGTAGCCTCTGAAGTAAGGTCGCAATGGACTCCACAGGTTTAATTCATTTTGAGATGTTTGACTCACTGCTATCCAGCAGGTACATTGTTCGCAATAATCTCAGACCCAGTACAAATTTTCACTCCTCACCGACACACTAAATGTATACATGCGTTCATATGCCTGACGACACTTCACTCCCTACCCGACCCGACCCATATCATGTAGCATTTTGCTCTTTAAAAAAGGCCCAAATAAAACTGAATTGCTTACCTTTCCTCACAGGTGAGCATGCGCTACAGCGGCACCGTCACGCACATGCCCCCTGAACTTATTGAAGAAGGCAAGGTGTACCAACAAGGGGACGTGTACGCATTTGGCATTATGATGTGGGAGGTGAGCATGTCATTGCATGTCTTGCATAGATATTAATTTGCTCCTTATATGAATGCCCAGTGCCTTCAAACACGACAGGTGCCCTGTTTTCAAATGTGATTGTTTGCTCACTTCTGCTTCAAACCCATGTCTCTCTCTTACACTCTATGCAGCTCTACACCAGCAGCGCACCTTATCCGAACATGGCTCACCCACAAATCATGGTGGCTGTTGTCACACACAACCTGCGGCCCAAGTTCCCATCCAGCTGTCCAGAATGGTTCAAGGTAGGGCTGGCTGAGTGTAAGGTTGGCTGCGTATAAATACATAGCATGTGGGTGGGGCGATGGTCAAGCCGTGGTCAGATAAACACTCACACTGCTATAGCTGGCAGCTTGTCACAGCTCCACTCTTCTCCAATTATGAACATAACTTTGTAAAATTTGTTAAAAAATACCGCTAAGCCAGGACTGACGAGTCAAAAAAACAACGCCCTCCTCGTATCATTTCAGATCCGCATGAGCAGAGCAAGAGACAAACCAGACCATGCTAGAATCTCTGCCATCTTGCTGCAACACAACGAGCAGTGTGCAGGCTAATATTACATTACTGTCTATTTGTGGAGAACGTGAGGCGAAGTGATTGAATCGTGTGTTTCAATATTTCATCACATGGTTTGTAGCAGACAAATGCTGCATACATCTTCTGCCACTTAAACCCAAGATAAATTTTCCGTTTGCTGCTTGCCCCCTTAACACTTTTGCTCCACGTTTGCAAGTTTTAGAGCTTGCTCGCCATTCTTGAGCCAAAATGGGCTTGCATTCCTTTGCCCAGCAAACAGTATCTGCTCTCACAGCTCTCTTTCAAGGCAAAAGACATGAAATGCGCTTTCCCTGATTCACCTAACCCCCTTCAAGCAGTGCACTACTTGCCTTAAATGTTGTTCAGCAAATTGATAGCACTGCTTAATCTTATTAAGCATGGCACTGTACCGTACACCGTACCGTATACTACCGTAATTACGGTAAAATACGGTGTGACAACTACGATAGTATGCCGTATCATAACAAGTACGGTCTGTACCGTACAAACTGTAGTCGTACCATACCGTACAACTCAACAAGCCTGCGTACGATGCTGTTCTGATCATGGTGTCCATACATAGCCAGGTTCATGCAACACAACCTTTTTTCCTTGCTCTACAGTCCTTGGCTTATAAATGCTGGCGTAAGGACCCAAAGCTGCGACCCTCGTTTGCGGAGATCACTGCATATCTCACACTTATGGCGCAGAGCAGTAGCACGTGGGTAGCAGCAGGAGATAGTCATAAAAACGTGTACTTAAACATGGAACATGACATCAAGGGCATGGGATCAACTGGAGAGGGAAAAGAGGAGTTTCAAGAATAGCAATGTTTACACAATAACAAGGTATGCAAATGACACAAGTGCCTTGCTGTCTGGAAGATCCCTTTTGTGAAGCAGATTGGTGATTATTTAATGAAGTATGTTAAAAAAAGCTATGCAACTTCAAACATGTTTGTAAATTTACTCTTTGGTGTGATGCTGCACATTCTTTAAATTGGTCAGTGTATGGTTTTTTATAATGCAATGTGGTACTGGCAAGCTTTTTTAGTGGTTGACACTTTTCCCTTTTCCCTGTGCTTAAACCTTTCACGCATTCTGCGTCTTTGCCTAAATCAGTGGCATCAATTCATTTAGCTCCTGGGATCTGTAATGAGATCAACAGCTTCGGGGTCAGCAGCTTGTTGGCCAGTTTAGAAGGAGGACCTCATGTCACAAACGTCTTTCAGCAGTCCCGTTTTTACCTGTGGTGTGAGCACTTGCCCAACACGAGGGTAGGCAGCCGCTGTGGGGTTCCTCCACAGAACAAAAAATGATGAATGTTTATATCATACAGTTACTCTGAAGTGGGGCTTAGTATTGCATTATGGCTGCACGCATGCCAGGACACAAGCTCTTTTTGCATATATCGTTCTCCCTGAGAGGCAAACAGTATAAGTTTGTCTATGCATCTCTGTTTCCCCAATAAACAGGAGCTCACAATGTTTGTAAACTTTCTATAAGTTGTCTAGAGGGAGGGGCCAGCCCTTCTTGAAGGAGTCCCCTGAATGATATAGCTCTGATTATGGAGGCTTTCCCAGCCAATCTGCCCTGTTACTAAAACTTTCTGCACAGATTTTCTTTCTACGCACAGGAACATAGCCTGGCCATATTATTAACATTGTAGAGAGGACATAAGCTCCCCACTTCAATCCTTTCTTGTTATTCAGCAGTGTGGTGGGGCCGCTTATTGCTGGCACCCGCAAAGTGCCCTCCCTTGCGAACTGTGTCATCACATTACTTCTTTGTCATACTAAGCAGTGGCATGGATGTTTTGTATGATTTTTTCTGGGAATTATAATGTGAGCAACGGTTTTACGGTTATTTGGTTGTTTGGCCAGTTTAGATGGTCCTCTTGTAGGGTTAAAGGGTTACAAGGATGGCCTACAGCCCGAGACTCTGGCTGATGGCAATTGGCTGGTGAAACAAAATCAACCAGTGTCGAATTTGAAACTAAATCTGACACAACTTGAGGAGTCTGTATGAGTCTTGATTCAGGAATGCATTGGTCTCAAAACCAGTGATACTGTGATGACAAGCCAAGAAATGAGTAAATTCAGAGCTCGAAGGAGCAAACGCACGCAGAGTCTTAAACATTCCTTCAAAAAGGTCTTTGTATCTCATGCGCAGCTCGCACACTTCAGCACACTTGCAAAAGAAAAGCACATGCTTCTCATCTTGAACTTCTCCACACTCACATTTATCACA